>Ga0163111_10000157_pt1 | contig 39893 bp, 44 predicted proteins | sample CRUFie1St18metaG_FD_109645 | JGI IMG/M metagenome (GOLD analysis project Ga0163111, IMG submission 109645) | Marine microbial communities from the Costa Rica Dome - CRUD Field 142mm St18 metaG | ecosystem: Environmental > Aquatic > Marine > Oceanic > Photic zone | place: Costa Rica: the Eastern...
AAATGTAAAATAGAATGTGAAAATCGAAGACTTTACGAAAAAGTAATTTTTACTAATAAGCACTTTGAAGGTATAGATGATGTTGAATGTTATGATTACTATTTATATACTAATATGTATGAACTAGCTTATTCAAATGACGAGTATTATCATACATCTGAGAAGAAATTAATAGTTCCAAATTTTAACTTTTGGTTATGTAATTCTATTACATTCGATGTCATTTCAAGTTTAGATAATAATTTGATAGAAAGTGCAGATGATATGAAAAAAGTTATTTCTTATAAAAATACAGATGTCAAAAGTAAAAAATTCTTTCATATTTTATCCTTTTTTTCAATCAATACAAAGGTCATAAATGGGTAAAAAAATAGCAATACAATTTTTTGGTGAAATAAGACATTATGATATAGCACTTACTTATTTTAAAGAATACAAAAGAATTGCAAAACATTCAAAAAGCTCACTCGACCTTCATATGGTGGGTTGGAAAAACAAGTATACTGAAAAATTAGACTATGATATTTTCGACACTACAAACTTAATAGAATCTCCTAATGTTGGTAGAATGGCTAACAAACCAAAAAAACAATTAACCGAAAATAGAGAGGGTCATTCCAAAGGTTGGTTCAATCCGTCTTATTCTATGTTTTGGGGTGCATATTATCGTAAACAATATCAAATCGAAAATAAAATAAATTACGATTGGGTGATAGTAACGAGACCCGACCATGTATTCAATTTAGGTGACTTCGAAAAATTTATGAAATATGGTCATCCATTATGTGAAAAATATCCAATAGAACAACCTTGGAGAAGAACGAGGCCATATTTGATTTACAATTGTAGAGGATGGAGTGAACTTAATCCTTGGGGTTCATATAACGGACAAGATGATTATTGGTTAGGTACACAAGAGGCAATTGATTTATTCTGTAAAAATTTTCATATGAGTTACCTTGACGATGACGGAAATTTTCTTGTTACATATCACAATTTATTTGGTCACTTTTCAAGTAAAAGTCGAATGTATGTAAGAAGTGATTATACAATACTTGATAAGGCCCGTCATAAGATTAATCCGACTAAAAATCATTATAAAAATGGTATTTGGTCAGCTATAAAAATTGATAATACATAGATATGAACTTAGTAACCGTATGTGGACATAATACCACAATGTTAAGACATATGTTAAATCACTACAAAGATATTGTAGATGATATTTTTGTTGTCGTATATTTATCATCAAATAAAGACAAAGTTTTATCAGAGGTAAAACAAATCACTAAAGATTTAAATATTGATATTCATAAAACAACTGTAGAAGAACCATTTAATTGGGAAAGAGTAACAGAGTTATATAATGAAACTAAGTTATTGAAACCAAACGATTGGTGGATTGTATCAGATGATGATGAGTTCCACCTGTATCCAAAACCCATAAATCAACTTATAGAGGATTGTGAGGAGAATGGACATAAATTTATTACAGGTGCATTTTTAGATAGAATTGGTGAGGATGGAACATTCCCTTCTATAAATGATGATAGTGATATTTGGAAAGAGTTTCCATTAGTCGGTTCATTTAGACATCCAATATCAAATGCGTGTCCAAATAAAACAATTATTATGAAAGGTGATATACCAATATCTAATGGTCAACATTACGCAATAATAGATGGTGAAGATACTTATGGTGAAAGATGGAATCATCCACTTCGGTATCCAATAGAAAAGTGTTTTGTTCAAGTACATCATTTCAAATGGGACTCCTCTGTAATTAACAGATTGAGAGATGTATCTCGTTTGAAGAAGGAATATACTTATCATGAAGAGTATAAAAAAATGTTCGATTATATAGTCGATAATAATTTTAAAATAGATGTTAATGATAATAGGTTTTTAATTGAGAATGGTGGTTATAAATTTGAAGATTATACACAATGGAATTTAGTTACAAAACAATCTTTAGGATTTAGGGCATGAAAAAGTTAGCAATAATAGTACCATATGATGAAAACCTAATAGAAAGTTTCACCGAACATTTAGAATATTTTCTAAATAGGTATGAAAGAGGTTCTAATTGGTATAAGATATGTTTTATTAAACAAAAGTCTAATCGTCCAACAAATTATGGAAAGATTTTCAATATTGGATATAATTTATACAAAGATAAATATGATTCATTTTGTTTCCATGAAATTGATTTTATTCCATTAAGTGATACTTGTGATTATACAGAAAATGAAACACCAATTAATTTAATTAATGGTGTGGATTTTGTTGAGTTTGGTGAACATCAACAAATAGAAGACTTTTCTAAATTTGAATTACCTTATGATGAATATTACGGCGGAGTACTATTATGTGGTAAAGAAGATTTTTCAAATTTAAATGGATTCAGTAATGATTATTGGGGACATGGTAGTTATGATTTAGATTTTTTGAATAGATTGGTTTTAAATGAATATCCCATGATAACTGAAGTTATCAAACCCTTAGAAAAAAAGTTTGTTACATTGAATGGTATTAATAGTCATGTAGAAATAAAACCTTCAAATAAAAGATTGATGAACACAACAGATAAAAACTTCTCTATATCTCTTTGGTTCAAGGTAGATGATTTTCCGATTTATGGTGCAGAGGTAGATACGAATCGTTGTGAATATTTTTTGTTTGGTAGAAGTGGTTATCATACTGGTATCTCCTTGACCCACGATAAAAAACTAAAAGCAACAATATGGAATAATGAGCGTACACCCACTAACTTGAAAGTTGATATCAATGAAAAGAATTGGAATCATGTATGTCTTGTCAACGATAATACTCGAAAGTTAATCAAATTATATTTGAATGGTAATCTCGTAGCACATTCCAACTATGATGGTAAACTTTTTTTATATGGTAATACAAATTATTATATTGGAGTTGGAAATCCCACTGCTAGTCATTGGAGAAACTTTACTAAAGGTTCTATTAGTGAAGTGGCACTTTGGGATGACAAATTAGATGAAGATGAAATCAAAACAATTTACAATTCAGGTATAGTTGATAAAAAATATAATTACAACATAACAAGACCATTATTATTTTTTGATTTTAACAATGGTTATGGAAATATGATTTTTGATATGAGTGGTAATCACAATCATGGAAAATTTTATAATTTAGATTTTGCAAAAAAAATAGTAAAAACATCAACTGAAAGATATTTACCTTATAGAAGAAAAGGTTATTTTGGTTACATTAACCAAAACGAAGCTATTAGAGAGTTATACAATTTACAAAGAACAAAACAAAAAGATATTTTGAAAAATAAAAAAGTTTTATCGAAAAAACTTCTCAAATTCGATGAAAGTGTAAAAAAGGATGGTTTAAATTCTACTCGCTTTCGTATAATTAGCAGGGAGAATTTCAAAGATAATCATGAAATAATAGAAGTAATGTTATAGGAGAATATTATGGCAGATGCAAGAGATGTATTAGATAGTAAACCTAATACAACAAAAACAACAACAAAAACAACAACCACAAAAGAACCTGTTTCAAGTGAAGTAAATACTTTACTTATAAAATCAATAACTAATATTGAAGAAAAGGTCGAGGCTATAGATTGGAAACTATGGGAAATTTACAACATAATTAAGGTTTATGCTGAAAATCAAGGTGATGGTGTCCCAAGTGTTTCACAGCCCCAAGCAAGTCCAGCCGAGGTTGCAATTGAAGTTGCTAAATTGTTAGGTGGTACATCAGGTGGTGAGGAACCGAAAAAGTCAGTAGTTAAAAAACTATTTGGATAGAAATTGGTAAAACCTAATCCAAAGTTAGCTATTATCGTTCCGTATCGTGATAGAGAAGAACATCTTGCTCGTTTCGTGCCTCATTTAGATAAATTTTTGACAGAAAGAGACATCGATTTTAAGATATATATCGTTGAGCAAAATAACTCCAAACCTTTCAATCGTGGATGGTTATTAAATGTTGGTTTCAAAATATCATCAAATGACGGATGTGACTATTTTTGCTTTCATGATATTGATATGTTACCTGAAGATAATTCGTGTGATTATTCGTGGGTTGATAAACCCACCCATTTATCTTCTCTATTGAGTAAGTTTAAATATCAGTTAGTATATCCTGAATATATCGGTGGTGTTATGTTGATAAACAAGGAACATTTTAAATTTGCTAACGGATTTTCTAATAACTATTGGGGATGGGGATTTGAAGATGATGACCTTTTGTATAGATGTAGAGAATCAGGTATTCCTTTAAAAAGCACATTAAATGAAAAGGAAAATAAAAAATCTAAAACTATTAATTGTATGGAGTTTACAGGTAAAGATTACTTAGAAATTCCTATAAACAAATCTACAAAAAATGTTTTAAATGAATCTTTCACCATAGAAGCTTGGGTAAAACCTCATCAAGATTTAGAATTGGATTATAGTAAAGATTATGATGAATTTCATGTATTTACAAGACCTGGCTTTCACTTTGGATTGGCTTATACAAGCGGATTACAATATAAAGGATGTATTTGGGATGACCAAGATAAACAACACATGGTTGTTTCCGATAGAAAAAATGATGAATGGAGTCATGTAGTTTTCACTCATGACCACTTAATTCAGAGACTTAGAATTTATGTAAATGGACAAGAAACAAATTTTTCTCCCACAGATTATACTGGGACTACTAAATTAAATCCATCACAGGCATCCTTTTTTATTGGTTGTGCTAATCCACACGCAACCAAAGAAGACAGAGGTTTTTTCAAAGGACAGATATCACAGGTATCATTATGGAACAAATGTTTGAATCCTGATGAGGTAAGATTTATCACAAATGATGGATTACCTTGTAATGTTACGAAAGTTTCAAACTATACTGGTTGGAAGATGGAAAATATTAAGTATGAAGGATATCGTCATGTTGTAGGATATTGGAATTTTGACGACATAGTACAAGGTAAAGTTTTAGACAAAAGTGGAAATGATAATCATGCTATAAAAAAAGGTGGTGTCATACATGAAGTTGAATTAAGTTTAGGTAATGATGTATTGATACCAAATAGGAGAAATGGTAGATATACTTGTTTAGACCACGAAGAAAACGGATGGCGTAATACAAAGTTTACACACAAGGAGACTCGACAAAATCAATTAAGATTTATTAATAAAGTCAGAAGAGGTTTAGAAGATTACAAATCAGATGGTCTTAGTAATTTAAAATATACCATAAAGTCAAAAGAAAAATTTTTAAAAAAACACGAGTTTATATCAATAGATGAATAAAAAATTAGCCATATGTGTTCCTCATTATAAAAGAGAAGAACATTTGAAAAAATTTATACCACACATGGATGAATTTTTTAAAGATAAAAAAATAGAATATAAAATATTCGTAGCCAATCAAGTTTATCCTGATTCAGTTAGTGGTTTCAATAGAGGTACATCAAAAAATGTTGCATTTGATATCGCACGACAAGAAGGTTATGATTATTTTTGTTTTCACGATATCGATATGTTGCCTGAAGATGATTCATGTGATTATTCATATCCTAAGATGGTTGAACATTTAGCGGTTCATGTAAAACAATTTGACTATGGATTGAAATATCAGGAATATTTTGGTGGATGTATATTATTTACCAAAGACCACTATGAAAAAATTAATGGTTACTCAAATGGTTATTGGAATTGGGGTATGGAAGATGACGATATTTTATTTCGTGTTAAACAAAAAGGTTTAGCAAATAAAACTTTTATGAATCACAAAGAAAACAAGACAATAAATTTTGTTAGATTTGATGGTTTAGGAGATTATATAAAAATAATACCTACAGATTCGATAAGAGAGTTAACAAGTCAAAGTTTTACATGGTCTGTAATGATTAGAGCAGAGGATAGGTTTGATATACCAAAGTATTTAATCGGAGACATTGAAAATAGACAATTTATACATCAATATATTTTAGGTAGACCAAGCTTTCAAATGGGAATCGGTTGGGATAATTCAGATGCATATTCATTTGGGTTGTTCAATGTTAAAAATAAACATTCTTATATGTGGATTAAAAGACCACCTGATGTTTGGACTCATCTGATGGTAACCGTTGATACTGAAAAACAACAGATTCGTTTCTTTTTAAATGGTCAAGAGTCAGATTCAAGATTTGGACATGGTTCCCAATCTCCATTACCCTTTGATTCACCACTAAAAAAGTATGGTGGAAACCCTTATTATATTGGAGTAGGTGACCCAAGAAAAGAAGATGAGGTTTTTTTCTCAGGTGATATTGCTCAAGTTTGTATGTGGGATAGATGCCTTGATGATGACGAAATAAAAGAATTTTATTCTACAGATTATCCGACACCAAATAATACAAAGTTACATTATGACTTTTCAAATATAATTGATGATGTGGTATATGATAAAAGTGGGAATGATAACAATGGTTTCTTAGAGGGATGTATGGTTGATGAAGAAGAATTAGACATGATACCAAACACCACATTACCTTTTCGGAACAGACCAGGTAGATTTTTTTCACAGCACCACGAAAGAAATGATATGGTTGGTGGGAAATGGGTACACCAAAATGATACGAGTATTAATGAAATAAGATTTGTGAATGATGTACAAGGTGGAATTATTAATACAGATGAGGATGGATTAACAGATTTAGATTACGAAGTCGTAAATAGAAATAATTTATTTGGAACTAAACACGAAATCATTGATTTTAAATGTAATCAAGAAATACCAAATCATGTCGAATTATAAATATGTAATTACTGATGGGTGTAGTTTTGTCTATGGTAGTGGTTGTAGGTATTGTGATGAACCAAACCGAGATGAAAAAGGAAGACGGATTCCAAAATTTCTTGGAATTATGAAAAAATGTCCGCATAAATTTGGTGCCTTGTTGGCTGATAAATTAGATGCTAAATACATCGATTTTTCAAGTAGAGGGAAATCAAATTCAGAAATTTTAAATACAATCTATAAAGGACTTCAAAAGTACAAAAAAATATCAAACCAATGTTTAGTTATAATCGGTACAACTCATTTTCTAAGAGGTGAGTTTATGTCAGTAGATGCAAATCCGCATAGTAATAATCCTCACTTAAGACTTGCATTACGAGAACATTCAGTATATAGTGATAAACAATTTAAAGATTTTTTGTTGAATCATCTTGACAAGGATGCTATCATTGAAAGTTTTGAAAGACAATATAACTTGACCTTAAATTGGTTAGAATCTCAAGGATTTGAATATTTTATATTTAATTCTTTTCATGATTGGGATTTTGGTGAAAAACAAATCAGTTTTGAATCTCATATTGGAGATATTGTAAAAGTATATAAAAGTTGGTTGATTTCACTACAACAAGATGATAGAAAAACCTTATCAGAGCCAGACTTAACTTTTTTAAAATCATACGATGGTCATCCAAATACTTACTCCCATCAACTATTAGCAGAAAAAATTTATGATATCATTAGAAGAAACTAAAAAGAAATTAGATGATGTTGGATGTGGAATGTGTCTTGCAAAATGGACACAAACCACAATTTATCTACATAATGGTCAGACACATAGTTGTCATCATCCACCAACACATCCTATTCCAATTGAAGAAATAAAAAGAAATCCGACTGCCCTACATAACACACACTATAAAAAACTTCAAAGACAAAAGATGTTAAGTGGTGATAGACCTTCTGAATGTGATTATTGTTGGAAGGTTGAAGACAATAGTGAGGTCTTTAGTGATAGGATATACAAGAGTAATTCCGATTGGGCACAACCACATTATGACCAAATTATAAAAAATATTGATGGGAAACCATATACCTTAGATTGGAGAGCTGATTATAATCCAACCTATGTCGAGGTAATATTCTCAAGTGCTTGTAATCTTAAATGTAGTTATTGTGCACCTCATATATCAACGAAGTGGATGGAAGAAATACAAAAACACGGACACTATCCTACTTCTACTAAATTCAATAATCTTGACCATTTGGAAAGGATGGGGGCCATGCCGATACCACATAGAGAGGAAAATCCTTATGTTGAAGCATTTTGGAAATGGTGGCCGGACTTATATCGTGATTTACACACCTTTAGAATAAGTGGTGGAGAACCATTACTATCCAAAGATACATTTAAAGTTTTAGATTATATCTTAGAACAAAAAGTACCTAATCACAAACTAACAATTTCTATTAATACAAACATGATGGCACCTGATAGACAGATGGAAGAGTTTTTTGATAAAGTAAATAGAATAACACAACAAAGAAGAGTAAAGGAATTTCAAGTATTTACAAGTGTAGATACTTGGGGTGAGGATGCAGACTACATAAGAAATGGATTAGAGTTTGAAAAGTTTTGGGATAATTGTAATAAGTTTCTTGAAAAGTGTGAAATACCAAGTCTTACCTTTATGGTCACTTACAACGCTCTGAGTGTATTTAAATTTGATGAATTTATAAAGGGAGTGTATGAACTCAAAAAGAAACACATGAATAAAAAAAGAGTCTATCCACTTCAAGTTGCTGTAATTGATATATCTTATTTAAGACATCCAGCCCATCAGACAGTTCAAGTATTACCAATGAAATTTAAATCATTGATTGAAAAACAAATAAAATTATTGAAAAAATTACAAAGAGATGATAAATTTGAATATTTTACTGATATGGAGATAAGTAAATTACAAAGGATATATGATTGGATGACATCGAAAAAGGATATGAAAAAAATCAAAAGACAACAGAGAGACTTTGGTAGATTTTTTAGGGAACATGATAAAAGAAGAGGAACTGATTTTTTAAAAGTTTTTCCAAAATTAAAAAAATTGTATGAGGATGAATGATGAAACAAAATTTTAATATAGTTGTACCAATGGCTGGTAGAGGTTCAAGATTTACCGAAAATGGTTACACGGATTCAAAACCATTTATTGATGTAAATGGAAAACCTATGATACAAAGAGTAATAGAAAATTTGAATATTGAATTTGATGAACACTTTGAATTTATAATAATATGCTTGTTAGAAGATTATGAGAAATACGATTTCACTATTTTTGATGATATTATTGGACACGATTTTTGGGAAGTCATATGTTTACCTGATGTTACAGAAGGTGCAGCTCAAACGATTTTATCTGCAGAACCTTATATCAATACTGATTCACCCTTACTTAGTTTCAATACAGACCAATTAGTAGATTATGATGTTGAGATATGGAATAGGTTTTTGAATTATGATGGTGGTATTCCTTGTTTCAAAGGTGATAGCACTGATTGGAGTTATGCAAGATGTGGAGAGGATGGATATGTCGAAGAGGTTGCTGAAAAGAAAGTCATTTCAAACGACGCAACTGCAGGATATTATTTTTGGACGGAAGGTAGAGATTTCGTAAAATATGCTAACCAAATGATTGAAGAGAATAGTAGAACCAATGGAGAGTTCTATGTTGCACCAGTTTATAATTGGGCAGTACGAGATGGTAAAAAGATAGCAATATCACAAGTTGATAAAATATATGAATTAGGAACACCTGAATATTTAGAGAGGTATCTAAGTGAAACTCATATCACATAGAGGAAATTTAAATGGAAAGTCATTGTATGAAAATCATCCTGAATATATACAAGAAACTTTAGCACAAAACTTCGATGTTGAGATTGATGTTTGGTGGATTGATAATGAGTTTTGGTTAGGACATGACAATCCACAATATCCTATTGAAGAAAATTATTTGGAAAATCCACAATTTTGGTGTCATGCCAAGAATATAGAAGGATTATATAAAATGTTAGATAACAACAAAATACATTGTTTTTTTCATCAAGAAGATGATGTAACCTTAACAAGTAAAGGATATATTTGGACTTATCCAAATAAACAATTGACTAATAAATCAATAGCAGTATTACCAAAAACTATTGATAAAAATTTACAATGTTTCGGAGTTTGTACAGATGAGGTGGTTCGTTGGATATAAAATGTAAATTATTTGATTTGAGTAAAAAAGGAACAATTATTTTTTCCCACTATCGTTCAGGTGGCACTCAACTCAAGTTGATAATTCGGAATGTATTAAATGATTTTTATAAAGTTAATTGTAAAGATGGTGGTGAGTTAGAATTCGATTTTGACAAAATTGACTTCAAAAACGAATTTGAAAGAAAAATAAACTTTAAATGGTGGAAGAATAATTTTGACCATTTACAATTTACTGATGATGATTATGGTGTTTTATTGGTTAATAATCCATTTTCTATACAATGGATAAGAAATAATCATGAACAGCTAAATTACATTAAAGAAAATTATCATGTTATCGGTGTCTCACGAAGAGACATAATAAAATCAATGTTATCTTTACCCTTATGGGTTAGATTCATAGAGACAGGTTTATTCGAATCTCAATCAAGTTGGACTGATGAGGCTATGTTAAAATTTCACAATGATACCATTGATAATCCGATAGATTATGCACAAATACATCTTGGATATTTCAGTATCTTTGAAAGTGTTTCAAAGGAACCACAGAATCATCTACATCAAATGATACGACATTTGTTAGATGAATTTACAATATTAAAATTGTTTTGTCAAGAACTAAATTGTAATTTATTAAATTACGAAGATTATGAATTCAATAAAGAATTTTTGTTAGATTATTTACCAAAAGAAAAAGATATACACAGAGTTGTTAAGGATACCTATAAAGGTAAGATACCATATGTATCAAATGACTATTCGGTTTATTATGATAAGGTTGTGAGAGATATAATTAAGTCTTGGGGGTTTGGTGAAAATTCTTGTTTGTGATGGTGATAGTTGGACATCAGGCGACATAATTAATCCTGAAATCAACACGACTCATGTAAATTCTAAAGAGAACGATTCATATAGATTACCAAAAGTATGGCCACATAAACTTGGTACTCTACTCAATGTAAAAACTAAAAATTATGCTATAGCAGGTTCATCTAATGATGGAATCGTCAGAAGAACAATAGAAAACATAATAGGATTATCACATCAATATAATAGTGAGGATATTTTTGTAATTATAGGTTGGAGTTCACCTGAAAGAAAAGACTTTTATTATAAGGGGGACAGAAATTGTTGGGAGACCTTGTATCCAGCACAACTCAATCAAGATTTACCAAAAGAGTTGAATCAGTTTTATAAGACCTATTTGAAATATTTTTGGAATGAAGAGGAATATTTAAATCGTTATGTTCATCAAAATATTTACTTACACAATTTTTTAAAAAACAAAAATATTAAACATTTGTTCTTTGATGCTTTTTATGAAGGAAAGGTTCATGGTATCAAACAAAATTTTGAATTACATCAAAAATTTGGTGAAAATAAACAGACAAATATTGTTGAAGAATATTTACAAATAAGGGATAATTGTTTTATAAATAAATCATTTAGAAAAGTTATTATGGAAAGAAAAGAAAAATTATTTGATGGAATTCATCCGAATGAAATCGGACATGAGGTTTGGTCTAAATACATAAAGAATCTTTTAGATGAATAAACTTTGGTCATTTGGAGATTCATTTACTTTTGGTGAGGGTGTCGATAGAAATCAAACCTTTACAAATATTATTGCGAAAAAAATTGGTTTTGAAGACTTCAATTTTGGACATGCTGGTTTTTCCAATAAAATGATTTTTCAGTTTTTGGAATCATCTATGTACAACATATCCAAAAAAGACAAGGTTTTAGTCGTCATGACAACACCACATCGTGATGATATTTTTGACACTTTACCTGATAAAATAAGACTTGGTGGCTCATCTGCCAATCTTGATAAAGTATACGATTTTTCGAATAAATTTCAGATTCCAAGATTCATAAATATTTTAAATAAAATAGAAAATTTATTAAAAGGATATGATTTTAAAATAACAATGGCATTCAACCCAATATTTGGTTATGATTATGTTGGGTTTGAAGATAAAAAATCAGAAAATTTTATAGAGTGGGGTAAACCGAACAATACACTAATTGATATCGTTGCTGATAATTGGTGTAAAGAAAATCAAAACAATATTTTCATGAATAAATCTTTTTTCGACAAACATAATAGACAAATGAAACATCTCATCAAAAAGGGACATCCAACTATAGATGGTCATAAAAAAATAGCAAGGAAACTGATAGAATATTATGATTAAATTATTAATTTTTGATTTAGACGGAGTATTAGTTGATGCAAGAGAGTTACACTATAATGCTCTAAATAGAGCGTTGAAAAAGGTTGATGACAAATATGTGATTAAAAGAGAAGAGCATTTATCTACATATGATGGATTATCAACTACCAAAAAATTAAATCTTTTGACAAAGAAAAAATCATTACCTAAAGATTTACATAATAAAGTTTGGGAACTCAAACAACAAATGACCATAAAAATTATAGATGGATTTTCCGTAGATGATAGGATAAGAGGAATTCTTAGAAGTTTTAAATCAGAAGGATATTTGATAGCTTGTGCTACAAACTCAATTAGAGAAACGGCAAAATTACAATTAATAAGAAAAGGGTTTTTTGAATATATTGATTTTATGTATTCCAATCAAGATGTAAATAATCCAAAACCGAATTCTGAGATTTATCTAAGATGTATGATAAAGGCTGGTGTAAATCCTAACGAGACTCTTATCATTGAGGACTCACATATAGGAAGAAAAGGTGCGATTTCAAGTGGTGGAGTATTGTGTGGAGTAAAAGATACATCAGATGTCACATACGATAAAATTAAAAAATATATACAGGAATCTGATTATGAAATAAAACCAAAATGGCAAGGTGGAAAGATGAATGTTTTGATTCCAATGGCAGGTGCTGGTTCAAGATTTGAGAAAGCAGGGTATACTTTTCCAAAACCATTGATTGATGTAGATGGTAAACCGATGATACAAGTCGTTACAGACAATTTAAATATCGATGCCAGATATATTTTTATCGTTCAAAAAGAACACTATAAAAAATATAACTTAAAGTATTTATTAAGTTTGATAACAAATGATAATTGTGAAATAGTACAAGTTGATGGTCTCACGGAAGGTGCAGCATGTACTACATTACTTGCCAAAAAATTTATAGATAACGATGAGCCGTTGATAATTTCAAACTCAGACCAATTTGTTGAGTGGAATAGTAATGAATTTATGTATTCTATGGTAGCTGATAATGTTGATGGTGGAATGTTAACATTTAAGGCAACACATCCAAAATGGAGTTTTGCTAAACTTAATAAGGATGGTTTTGTATGTGAGGTTGCAGAAAAAAAACCAATATCCAATGTAGCCACAGTTGGTATATATTATTGGGCTAAAGGTTCTGATTATGTAAAGTACGCTGAACAAATGATTGATAAAAATATTAGGACAAATAATGAGTTTTATGTTTGTCCTGTGTTTAATGAAGCTATTGGAGATGATAAAAAGATAAAGATATTTCCGATTGATAAAATGTGGGGACTGGGTACGCCTGAAGATTTAAAAACCTTTATAAATGAGTGTGATTATAAAAAGTGAATAGAATATATGTAAATGGCTGCAGTTTTACTCATGGACACACCTTACCAACGAGACTGAGATGGCCTTATCTACTATCTAAAAAATTGAAGGTCAAGTTATTCAATCAGGCAAGAAATTCCAACTCTATGGGTGGTATACTTTTTAATACGATTAATCACTTATCAGATTTTGATTCAGATGATACTTTTGTAATTATAGGACTTACTTTTCCTAATAGAAAACATATATTTTTCGATGATTATTTAGTCAATATAACAGCTGGAGATTTCAATAATATGAATGTCTACTCCAAATTTGATAGAGATAAAATATCTACCCCATATAGTTTAGATAGAAATTATTTTGATAACTATAGAGATTACGAGAACTTAGAACCTGTTCTCAAGTCATTTTTAAATTATTATAAAAACTACATTACTCGGTGTAAAGACATTCGAAAAATTGATTATTTAGAATACATGACTAATTTAATTTGTTTACAGAGTTTTTTAAAACAAGAAAAATTTAATTACTACTTTGTAAATTTTAATCAAATAATAAAATTGAATGATTTACCATTAGAGTGGAAACAGACATCAATATTTAATTTATTAGATGAAGATAGAATAATTGATATTGATGATAAAAATTTCATTGATGAAAAAACATTACATCCATCACAGCTTGGATGTGAAATTGTAAGTGAGAAAGTTTATGATAGAATTAATAGATAGATTCAATCAGGTAAGTATGCTGGACATGCCAGATGATATATCTCAAATTTATAAAAATGTACCTGAGATGGTAGAGATTGATAATCGTGGATACGAAATTTGTAGACCTTTATTTAGTCATTCAAGTCTGCCCTATAATTTTGATTTGAAATCAGTCGATGTAAAAGATTATAATAATGAAGAATTCGTTTACGCTGTATATGTTCATCATAATCAAAAGTTATGGATAAAACATATTGATTTGATACCAAAAAATATTTTAGATTTAATTCGTGATAGAAAAGGTTATCTATTATTCGATAACACTTTGGAAGGAAATCGAATAGACAAAGATTGGTTTTTGGAACCTTTTTACAAAAAAATAAATCAGTTAAATTTACCAAGTGATAGAATAATATTTGTCACAAATAATTTACTTGCGGAAAAATTTCACGATAGACTAAACATAGATAACAAAATAAAACTTAAATCATTTATGTGGAATGTATATGATACCAAAAGAATTATAAATACAGGCCATTTACCTTCACAAGTCAATATTGATGAAGAGATAAAATATAAAAAAGAAAAACTTTCAAATATTAAACATTTTTTGAAGATAAACAGAACAAATAGACCTGAAAGAAACATTTTTATGTTAATGATGAATCATCATAATATATTAAAAAAATCACTTGTCAGTTTTCCTGATTTACCTAATGAAAGGTATCCTATAGGATTTGAAAAATATTTGACTGAAAAAAATATAAATAGTCTTCGTAAAAAAGTACCTTTCAATATAGATAAAACTGATGAAGATAATCAAGGGCCAGCTGGACATGGTAAAGGTTTTTTTGATGCTGATTTACCCTTTCAACCGATACATTACAGAAATTCTTTCGTAAGTATTGTGATGGCAGCATTTCCATTTGAACCGAACGCGTGTCATCTACATAGCTCAACTTTTAATCCTATGTATTGTGGTCACCCAATTATACAGTTCGGGCCTGTAAATTCTTTGAGAGAAATGAGGGAGCGAGGTTTTAAAACATTTGATAAATGGTGGGATGAAAGTTATGATAGTGAAGTTGATAATTGGAAAAGATTTAAAATGGTTATAGACCTAACTTTGGAAGTTTCAAAAAAATCAAGTGAAGATTTGTTGGATATATATAAAGATATGAAAGATACTTTACAACATAATGTTGATTTGATATCAAAATATAGTATAAACGAAAATTTGTATAAGGAGATATTTGATGAATAAAAAATTCTATTCCTCAAAAATGTGTCTTGTATCTAAATTCAAGATAAAAACTCCAAAATATGTAGATTTTTATCAATCAGATAACTATGTCAAATCATATCAAGAAATACTACAGAAACAATTAGATAAGGACTTTTTATACAAATGTTATGTAATTTTGAATGAAAAATTAAATCTTAATTTTTCAGTAATAAATTCGATTGATTTAAATAGTAATACCTTGTATGTGAAAGGATTCGTACAAACTCCATATCCAAAAGAATGTACAATCGATAACGGAATATTAATAACAAATTGTTTTGGATTTAATTTTATATCACTACAAAATCAAACTAAAAATAATTTATACGATATGTGTCGTATTAGAAGAATGAAATTGAGGAATATAAATGAAAATTGCTATTCTACTTAGTGGTCAATTAAGGCAGTGGGAGTACGCAAAACATAATCAAAAATGGTTTTGGAATACATCAGGTGCTGACCAAATAGATTATTTTATACACACTTGGAATTATAGTGGAGATAGAAGAGGAGTATCACAACCATATGAAATGAGAAGTGTCAGAAAAACTGAATTTAACAAAATTGTAAAATGGTATGACTGTAAAAAGTCTATCTTTGATAATAAATTACAGAGTTACTTCTTTGGTAATGACCATTGGAGTTCACTTTTTTATAGTCTTTCTCAGTCTATCATGTTGAAAAGACAATATGAATTGGAAAATGATTTTGTATATGATTTGGTAATAAAGTCACGACCTGATATTGTATTCAACCCAAATAGACATTTTAGTCACGAACATCTTGATGACAATCTGTTATACACCACTCATGGTGGTAATATGGAACATGAACATGGAATGTATAATTTTAATGATTGTTGTTTTTATGCTAATTCTTACACTATGGATTTATTAATTAACACATACTTTTATAGACAAAAAGTAATTAATGGTAACTCAGGTCATAATATTGAAAACGGAGATTTAAACTTTTTTACGATGGGGCCAGGTACATTGATAGCTGAGTATTGTAGAGAGTATGGTATTAGTTTTACATCTACATTTGGTATGAAGGGTTCTTGGCAGGAAACACTTTTAAAATTAGGTTGTCCACAAGATATTGATTTACTCGACAATAAAAAATTTCATAGTGTTGAGAAATATTTTAGAGATTGGTATACAAAATGAAAAAAATAGCTTTCTATTGTTGTTCTAATGGATACGGACATTTTCATAGAACACTTCAAATTGTAAAATATTTAAAAAATTTAGATGTATCAATTTATTGTAATGAATATCAATATAAAAAATTTTCGAACAAATTACCCGTAGCAAAATATATTTTTTATGAAAAATATAATATTAGATGGGACGATGTAATTAAAAATAATCATTTTGATTATAAAACATATGTAAAAAATGTTCAAGGTAGTGTTAAGGATATAGATAAGTATGATTTGGTCATAACTGATAATTTAGTAGAAATTTTGAAGTATAGAAGTGATGCAATTTATAGTGGTTCTTTTTTGTGGTTTGATGTGTTTCAAGAAAAGTTTGGAGATAATGAGTTTACTATTAATGAAAAAGAGTTATTCTATAAACATGAACCTTTGGTAGTTTGTAATGATGAGGTTTCTCTTAGGTCATTAAAATCTTATGAAAATAAATTAGACATTGGTTGGGGTTGTGATGACATGAGTACGGAAGATTACCAACCGAATAATTTTTGTTTTATTGTTCCATCACTAAATTACACTTCAAACTATTTAGAAAAATTTCTTGAAATAAGAGAACAATTTAAAAATAAATACAATATGTCATTTAATATCAATAATAAACACAATTCAGTATTTATTGTTAGACCGGGTTTAGGAATTATAAATACCTGTGTTTCATATAAAATACCGATGATTTGCCTCTATAGTGATGAGGATTCATTCGAAATAAAATGTTTATCAAAAAAAGTAGAAAAATTAGGTTTTGGTATTTCTTTAAATGTAAACGAAAATTTAAAAAGAAAAAAACTTGATTTTCAAAAAATGAGAAGTAAGTATGTTCAAGAGATGGGTGGTTACAAAAAGTTTGCGAGGTTTATAAATAATGTATAATTTTTTGTTTGATGATTTTAACAAGTACAAACCTTTTGATGTTGTAAATGGTGGAGATTTACTCAAACAATATTTTTCTGCCGAAGACTCGTATATTTCAAGAAAAAAATTCGAAAATGATTGGTGGTTAGGTGGGTTTTCAACTTACGAAAAACACAAGGAAAATCAAAATGCAGAATTAAAAGGAAATTTGATATTCAGAACACCTAATACGATGGGAGAATGGGAACAACAAAAATTTGGTTTTAGATATCAACGAAAACCTGAATACTTCAGATTATTAAATGATACGAGAAAAGATCCTGTATCATCTAATTTATCAGAGCACCACTATTATTCTACGACCTGTATAAATGAGGTAAGAAATAAATCACATGGTAAACTTATTGTTGAAGATGAACAATATTACTATTTAGAAATACCATTTGAAATTATAGATAAACATTTGACATCAATAGTCTTAGATTATCCGTCATCTAATTGGAAACTTTCAACAATTTACTCTAAAGATTATCAAATACAAAAAAAATTTATTGAAGAGGTTGAGTCATCTGATAATGGATGGTATCCACATAATCTGATACCAATAATTCATAAGTATGATGACAAATATAAGGAAGTATTTTTTAGTGGTGCTAGAACACAAGAATCTCTTGGTGACTACACCTTTGATAATTTCAATAGTTTAGCTGTAACAATGAAGTGGAGATACAAACTATTTATTCAACAGCTTATTTCAACGAGATTATATGGAGTATTGTATCCTAATTTATATCATTCATCACATCAAGCCCATCAACCGAGAATAATATTCGGTACGGGTTCACATAGATTATTGAATGTAGTACTATCCGAATATGATTTAGGTTTCTTTATCAATAAGACAACATTTAGTCCTGAAAATCGTTTTGGATTACCTAAGTTTTTTAATGGAAATAATATTATGGTTGAAGTCGATTTTGAAAATAAGAAAACACTTTTTTACTTGTGTAAGGATGTTAAACAAAAAGAAGAGGATTGGAAACTTATCGGAGAAAGAAAATATGATTGATTTTGTATATGAAGGATTTAATAAATTGAAACCTTTTGACAAACTCAATGGTGATAATTTAGAGAGTCTTTATTTCGAAGCTGAAAAATTCTACATTTCCAATGATAAACCAAATGATGAATGGTGGATGAAATTAAGAAATAGTAAAAAAGGTAATCCGAGAAAATTTTGTGATTTAAATTTTAGAATAAAAAATATGCATGAAAATTGGAAATTACATGGAGGATTTAAGTACGAAAAATGGAAACTTGAGGATAAACCAACATCACCTGATTATATTAGGGATGAGATAAATTGTGAAGTCAGAATGGATACACATGATAAGACAATTGACAAATCTTCATCTTATTATTATTTGGAAATACCATATCATATTTTAGATTCTCACCTTACTTCTGTCGTTAACCAATATCCAAATTGTAGTTGGATTATAAATACAGAAAATTCAACAGATTATAAAATACAAAAGAAGTTTGTTGAAGAGATAGAATCTTCAGATGAAGAATACACATTAGATAATTTGATAAACACCATCAATGAATATGATGAAAAATATCCTGAAAAGTATTATTCAACTATTAGACAATTGGAAGCGAAAGGTCAACCTATTGACTATCTTAAGTTTCACGATTATCCTACTACATACAAATGGAGATACAAATTTCAAATACAACAGCTTTTGTCAACGAAAATGTTCGGTGTATTTTATCCAAATCTTTTCAATGGTAGGAGTGAGGTCAAGAGAAAAGAAGAATATCCAATCATATATGAAATGGGTTCACATAGATTATTGTGTTGTTCATTAGCTAAACGAAATTTAGGATTTTGGATGCATGAGAGTTTCTTTGATGAAGATAATGAATATTTTCATCTACCTAAGTATTTTAATGGAAAACATTTGACCATTCATGCTGATTTAAAAAATAAACATCTTAGATTTGGGATATCAAAACTAAATAGGTATCCATTAGACTATAGAAAAAAAGACCATCGAGTCACATGGTTAAGGAGTAAAAATGAAAATACTTGATTGTACATTTAGAGATGGTGGGTATTATACTGATTGGAATTTTTCTAATAAGATTGTGTTGGATACCATAAAGGTTTTAAAACCATTGGTGGATATAATTGAGTTAGGATTCAAATCACCATTGAAGGGTGGAAGATATAGGCGATGTTCTGAACATTTATTAGAATTTATAGAAAAAAATAATACAAAATTTTCTTTTATGGTGAATGTAAATGAATTTTTGAAAAACAGTAAATTAAATACAAGTCTTCTGAATAGTAACATCTCCAATACTGATGAATCTTTATTCTCGGTTACAAGAGCTGCCGTAAGACAAGAACAAATTGATTTAGGTATTGAATACATAGAGTTTGTAAAAGACAAAGGTTATTTCTCTACAATTAATTTGATAAGAAGTGAATTATATTCCGAAAAAGAATTATCTGAAGTGATTCAAAAATTAGACAAATCCAATGTGGATGTGATATATTTAGCAGATTCTTTGGGTTCGTTTTACCCTAATAAGTTACAAACATATTTTGAAATTGTCAAGGAAAATACTGATAAAAAAATTGGTTTTCATGCACATAATAATATTTCACTAGCCTTTTCAAATACATTAACGGCATTAGAGTGTGGTGCTGATTATATAGATGGTAGTGTTTTTGGAATTGGAAGAGGTGCAGGTAATTTACCAATTGAACAGATATTGATGTACAAACAATTAGATTGTCAAGATGTTATTAAATTAATAGATTTACACTACAAAGATTTACATAAGAGTAAAGAATGGGGTATAAATTCTACACAAATGTTGAGTGGATTCAATCGGATACATCCATCCTACATTGAAAGTCAAGAAGGTTCCACAGAATCAGAAATTTTTTCAAATTTAAATAAAATAAAAAATCATGAAGATAGAACTTTATTTGATTCTAATCTGTTAGAACCTCAATCTCGTAGTGTTTGTGCAGTGATTCCCGCGAGGTATAAGTCAACAAGATTTCCTGGCAAACCAATAGTCGAAATAGCAGGAATACCAATGGTTATAAGAGTTGCAAAACAAGTTGAAAAGGTTGTTGGTAAGGAAAATGTTTTTATAGCAACAGAAGATGAAATTGTATCACAAGTTGTATCCGAATATGATTATAATGTAATCATTACATCAGACGAATGTTTGACTGGAACTGATAGGGTAGCAGAAGTACCTCAGATAAGAAATTACGACATCATTCTCAATGTTCAAGGTGATGAACCTTTAATAGACACCGACCACATTCAAGAGGTAATTAATATCAAGAAAGAAAATTATGAAAAGGTCGTAAGTCTTGTCACAACAATAAATGACGAACAAGAGTTTAGAAACAACAATGTTGTAAAGTTTTTGCGAAATAAAAATAATCACCTCGTATATGCTTCTCGTTCACCCATACCTGGTGACAAGAAAGGTAAATTTATATCTTCACATAAGCATGTACCCGTTTACGCTTTTAATTATAAGGAATTACTAAAATTTTATGAGTATGGAAAGACTTTTGGTAAATCTGATGTTGAGTATAATGAAGATGTTGAAATTCTAAGATTTCTTGACCTAAATATTGATGTCTTACTTGGACAAGTATCAGGTGGTGGTATTGGGGTTGATGTGAAAGAAGATGTTGAGAAGGTTGAACAGATATTATTGTGGGATAAAGAACAAGATAATGTGACCAAAGAGGTATTGGCTATAGATTTTGACGGAGTCATACACAAAAATTCAAAAGGATATTTTGATGGAACAATTTATGATAAACCCATCGATGGAGCTATTAAATCAATTAAAAAATTATCAAAGAAATATAAAATTATTTTGTTTACTTTCAAAGGTCATCCAAAAAGACCATTAGTGAATGGAAAAAATGGTATAGAATTGTGTTGGGATTGGTTAAAGAAACACGAAATAGATTCTTACATCTCAGATATCGTTTGGGGCAAACCAAACGCAAAAATTTATATTGATGACAAAGGTTATAGATTTGAAAATTGGTCGGACACATTGAAGTTTTTAGGTGAAGAATGAATATTATAAGTGGAGAAAAATTTCAAAAATTATGTGGTCAAAGTATTAGTAAATTAGAACATAAAAAATTTGAGGCAGAGATTGATAGTATTGATGTAGATTCTTTCGATTTTAAAAATTTTGACAATGAAGAATTGGTTTATATTAATATATCATTATTTAATACTAACAAACCTAAATTAATTCAATCCAAAATATTTGAGAAATTAACTCAATTTAAAAATAAATTTAATTTAATTTTACATAATTCAGATGATGATTTTAATGTTAAAAAATTTAATTTACTCAAAAGAGTTGAGAATCTGAAAACAATTTATTCTAAAAATTGTCTTATTGAAGATGATAGAGTTGTTCCTTTACCGATTGGTTTAGCAAATTCATGTTGGCCTTGGGGTAATGAAGGTGTCTTCAAAAAAGTATTAGAATTAAATCATACGAAAAAAGACAAACTTGTCTTTAGTAATTTTACAATCGAGGGAGGGGAAAGGGACAAGGATAGACTTGATTGTTATAAAAGTGTTCAAAAAAATAAAATTGATATATTAGAAAATAAACCATTTGAAGAATATCTTCATGATTTAAGTCAATACAAGTATGTAATATCACCTGAAGGTAATGGAATAGATTGTCATAGAACTTGGGAAGCTCTATATTTTAAAGTCATACCTATTTGTAAAAAATCACTCGTGACGGAATACTTTTCCAAAATATTTCCAATTTACCTCGTAGACAATTGGTACGATTTAAATTTAGAAGATTTGAATGACCAATATAAAAATTTTTCTTGGAAAAATTACAATTTATTAGATTTTGATAATTATATAAAACATATAGGGTTATAGTATGAGTAAAGTTATATCTTTTGGTGATAGTTTTGTTGCTGGATTGGGTACAGATAGAATAGAAGAAGATAAATTTTTAAAGGGTAGGCCCGATTGGGATACATTATCACATGATAGAAAAATATTTCAAAGAGAATTGTGTAGTCAATTTAGAAGAAACAATTCTTTTACAAAGTTTTTTGCAAAAGAATTAGGATTAGATTGGATAAATAATGGTAGTATCGGATGTGATAATAAAACTATTTTAAATTCTATATTTCAACATCAATTTGAAAACGGGTTTGAAAAAGGTGATATTGTACTAATTGGATTCACATCCTCTTTACGAGACAGACCTAGCTGGTTACCTGAAATAATCACTCAAAATACATTTAATGGGGTGTCTTTTAGTTTTGGAGAATTATTCAGATACATGAATAATAAACAAATGTTAGTTTGGAAAGATAGGTCTTGGGAAAAAAATTATGATAAATTCACAAAGAGTTATTTCAAAAGATTTGTCATGGAATTTTGGGATGATAGGTACTATGACATCAACAATGTTTGGATGATATCAATAATACAACATTTTTTAGAATTTCATAAAGTAAAATACATAATGTTTGATGCATTTGACATTATGATATCTAATGAGAATAAGTATCTAAATAACAAATGTTATTGGAAAGTAGGACAATCTACTATTCATGACTTTTTAAAAGATTTTGGTGATGAAGATTTACTTGAATTGGATGGTTATAATATGAATGATGCTAAAAAACATCCAAGTAAAAAAGGACATAAAGTATTTGCTAAAGAATTATTGAGGTTTTATAATGAAATTTACTAAATACGGAGTAAAGTATTGGTTTGATACTTTTACTGATTTAAAACCATTCGATGTTTTATCGAGTCAAGAAGTAGTTGATTTATATCTCAAGAATCATGAACTTTTAGGAAAAGATAGACCTAATGTTGGTGGGTGGAGTGTGAAACCAATTGACTCAACCAAAGACCCGATTAAAAAAGATGGTTTTTGGAGTGGATATCCACCAGCCTATTTCAACATAGACACCACAGGTAAAGGTGTGTCACAGGCAAAGGCAGATGTAATTTCAATGGATTTAGCAGGAGTTGGTGTCAAATGGGATAATTTTATTTACCTTGAATTACCTGCTCAATTCATATCAATATATCAAACAAAAGTTCATTCAAATCCGAGTTTGGAAATTTTCAAACAATTCATTGAAGAAGTTCGAAATTCGACCACAAAAAGAATTATGGAAATACATAAATTATATGATGAAAGGTATCCAAAACCCCATGAATTCCAAAATTTCTTTCGTAAAGTTGATGATCCTGGTTGGAGAGCAGATTTAGATGTAAGTCAATATATTTCGATAAGAGACAATGGATTAATATATCCGATTTGTTATCCACACAAAAAATATATTTACAAAAGAGGAACTCATAGAGGTTGGTTTTGTTCCATGACAAATAGTGATATACCGATTTTTTTACAAGTACCAAAGCCAGATTGGAGTGGTGAAGACTTGGATGAAAATAATTGGAATGTAAAATTTGAAGATAATTTTACTGATAGTGTATCCATGAATATAGATAGAGATACAAAAAAACTAACTTTTTATTTAGGTGATAGAAAAATAGGTCAATTTTAATGAAAAAAATATCTGCTATTATACATGCTAGAACACAAAGTACAAGATGTCCAAACAAACATCTTCGTGATTATGGCGATGGAAATACTCTAATTGATACTGCGTTACAAAATCTGTCAAAACTAAATGTGGATAAAAAATATCTTGCGGTCTACGACCAAGAATTAAAAGATAAAGTCATCGATGGTATTGAGATATTGGATAGAAAATATGATTCTGTAGCACCAGGTAATTGTCATCATTCAGTAATGTATGACCACCTTCATAATGTTGAGTCGGAGTATATTGTGAATTTTAATCCATGTCAACCATTTTTAGATATTGATAAATTAAATGATTGTATTAATTTCTTTGTTGAAAATCCAATAAAAAGTATGATAACTGTTAAGAAACTAAGAAATTTTTTTTGGGATGAAGATAAGACTCCAATAAATTTTAAACCCAATGATAGATTATCTACCACCGCCGGGCCTTGGTTATATGAGGCGACTCATTCTTTAGTATTTTATGAAAAAAAATATATGTTGAAAGAATGGGAGTTATTTCCAAACACCAAAGATAATCCTTTTCCATTTGTAGTAGATTGGGATGAAAAAGAACTTATTGATGTTGATACTGAACTCGATTTTCAAATTGTAAAGGAAGTTTATCGTGAAAAAACTTAATATATATATTGGATATGATACACGACAAGATATTCCCCCAAAATATAATAAAGTCACCAATCCTTGTTATCAGGTTTGTAAATATTCAATTGAAAATAAATCTAAAAACATCAATATCATTCCTTTAAAATTAAATGAACTTTCTGAAAAAAACATTTATTATAGGGACATTGACCCATTAGCATCAACTGAATTCACATATAGTAGATTTTTAGTTCCCTACTTAAATGATTTTAAAGGTATAGCTATATTTTGTGATTCTGATTTTTTGTGGCAATGTGATATAAATGATTTGTTAGAATACTATGACCACAACACTGCGGTGATGTGTGTACAACATGACTACAAACCTAAAACAAATACTAAAATGGACGGAGTCACTCAGACTACTTATCCAAGAAAAAATTGGTCAAGTCTTATGATTTTTAATTGTGAACATAAAGATTGTAAAAATTTGTCGGTTGATAACATCAATACTAAGGAAGCTAAATATCTACATCGAATGGAATGGACAGACAAAATAGGCTCAATTCCCATGACATACAATTGGTTAGAAGGTGATTATCCTAACAACATTAATCCAAAGGTAATTCATTTTACAAATGGTGGCCCATGGCACGAAACTTGGGACGGAGATTTCAAACAAGAGTGGTTAGAAATTTATAATAAATTATGAAAAAATTTTCAACAAAAGTAAATTATTGGAAATCGACTTTTGATGATTTAAAAACTTTTGATGAAATATCATTGGAAATCTTATTGGAAAGAATTCACAATACATTTAAAAGTTTTGGTTCACAATTCAAAGGCGGTAAGTTTATTAATTTCGAAAGTAAATATAATGAAATATCACATCTAAAAAAATTACATGAAAAATATAATATCAATCCGACTAATGGTTTAATTTATGAAACTCCAATATCCATAAATTATCCATATGGAAAAAATCCATTTAGAGGTAAGTATGATGATGCTCTAATCAATACTACATGCAACTATCAGTTTCGTGATGGTGTGATTAAATCACCCTTTGAAATGTTAGATTTATATGAATCCCACTATCAAGACTTGTATAGTCGAGTTGATGGTAATTTTATTTATTTTACCATACCATTCGATTTGATAAAGGTTTACTTAGAAAAAACTAATAATGGTTGGGATGTAGATATACCTCGAATGTTCATATCAAATGTAAAAGATTGGAATGATGTCGATGAGTTAGATAGTATGGTTGATGAGTATGATAAAAAATATCCAAATTGGAATCATGACTGGCCCATTTGGTGTCATAGAAGCATTCTTCAAAAAGGATTAGTTATGCCCAACACAAATTTTTCTATTGAATCTATTTTTACAGCAGGTAGCCATAGATTATTTATGTGTGGAGAATGTGAAATCGACTATCCTATTTTTTCTCAAATACCTTATGAAACAAAGAGGTGGACTTTAACAAGTTCGTTTTCTATTTTCAAGGGTAATAAATTTTTGAGTATTGATATTGATTTATTAAAAAAAGAAATAGTATTTTACATACATAAAAAATTAAGTGATGGTAAACATTATGATAAAGAATATATTGGATGGTTAGGTAATGAGTGAAATTAAACATTTTAGTGAAACATACACAAAGTTTTTTACAAAAGATTTTGATGATATCAATCCTTTTGATAGATTACCCTGCCTAAATTTATTAGATAGAATTTATAATACTTTTACAAAAGTTCCACATTTTAAAGGTGGGACTTTTATAATTGAAGATGAAAAACATTATTCAAATCCAAACATGAAAAAAGTATATGAAAGATACAATAAGGATGGAATAAAACCTCACAATAATAAGCTAATCTGTGTTTATCCTTGGGGACATAGTCCTTTTGCACACAAATATGACTCTAATCATGTTGAAAGTTACACTGGGGCTAAAACTTGTAATTATCAAGTTCGCGATGGTGCCGTGTTTTCACCATTTCAAACTCTCAACTTATATGATAGACACTACAAGTTATTGGAAGATTCCCTTATTGAAGATGACCTTCTTTATTTTTTCATACCTTCGGAACTCATAATAAATTACTTGAAAGAAACAAATAATGGTTGGGACATGGAGATTCCATCCAAGTTTATTTCACAAGTTAAAGATTGGGATGATATTTATAATATAGACAAACTTATAGACGATTTTGATAGTAGGTATAAAAATTGGAACCATGATTTTCCAATTTGGGCATATCGTAGTGTTTTACAAAAAGGTCTAATTATGCCAGGCACTAATTTTTACTCCACTAAAATATTACCATATGGAACTCATAGGTTGTTTATGTGTGGAGAATGTGGGTATGATTATCCTATTTTCACCCAAATACCAAAGAATACAAAAAAGTGGGAATTGTCAACACCTACTCCTACTTGGAAAGGTTCTGATGGTTTAAGTACATTAGTTGTAAAAATTGATTTGAATTGTCATGAAATAAATTTTTATCTCAGAGATGAAATTTCAGAGAAGAAAATCGGAGTTATAAAATGAAATATGTCATAGATATAGATGGTACTATATGTAAAGAAAAAGGTGAGGTGATTGGTAGAGAACCTTACATCAAAAGGATAGAACAGATAAATAAATTATATGACGAAGGACATACAATTGTTTATATGACTGCTCGTGGTTTAGCAAGTGGAAGAGGAGAGACATATTATAGACCGATAACGGAAGAACAACTAAAATTATGGGGATGTAAGTATCACGAGTTATCATTCAAAAGTCATGATGCCGATATATTTATTGATGACAAGTGTATAAATTCAGAGGATTATTTTGAAAAACTTTAAAGACTCACAAATCAATATATGTTGGACACCATTTGGGTACTCTTATTCTGTACCATTATCACTTGGTTACATAAAATCATCATTGAATCATGCTGGTTACGATAATGTAAAAGTTTATGATTTGAATCAAGATTTTTGGCATCGTAATAAAGATGAACTCGGTAGGGGATTAAATCCATTCGAAGAAAGATATAAAACACTTTTACAGAATGTTACTAATTGGAACAACCCTCAAAATTATTATGAAAAAATACACACCATAGGTCAAATTAAAGAATTGATACATGATTATGCAAATGTTTTGTTGACGGATGACCCAAGTATAATTGGTTTTTGTATTTTCAATACTAATATTTGGTTTACACTTGAGTTGTGTACTTATATAAAAAGTATCCGACCTGAGGTGAAAATGATAGTTGGAGGGCCTGAAGCGACCGCATCACATTATGACCCAAATCACAAACTCAAAGAAATGATTAAATTAGGAGTTCTCGAATCAATTGTATTTGGTGAAGGTGATGTTACTGTATCAGAACTTGTTGATGCTATTTGTAGTGAGACTTACAATTATAGTGAAATAGATGGTATATACTATCTTGGGCCAGGTAACAATGGTGATAGAGAAGTAGTAAATACAAAATGGAGAACATTTATACCTGACATAGATAAGATTCCTATACCTGATTATTCAGATATTGATTTTCAATTATATCAACAACCTGAAATCCCAATTGTATTGAGTCGTGGCTGTAATTATAGTTGTATTTATTGTGGTGTAAAATTATATTGGAAAAAGGCATCAGACTTTAGAAAAAGGTCATCTCAGAATATATTTGAAGAAATACTTTACTTGGATGAAAGTGGTTACTTACCAAGAGGAAAATTCAACTTTCTATCATGGAAAGGGGCATATGTTAATACTGATGTTGTTAAGAAGGCAGAAACAGAAAGTGGTAAATCTATTTTGGAAGAATTGTGTGACAGAATAATTGACCACTATAAAGACGAACCACACGGAGTTCCATTTCAATGGGGTGGTTGGGCTAGAATAGATAAAAACCTAACCGACACAGTTTGTAAAAAGATGTATGCTGCTGGTTGTCATCATTTGACTTTTGGATTTGAAAGTGGAAGTCCTCGAATAAATAAAGAAATGAAAAAAGGTTATAAATTCAAAGAGTACGATAATGAATATGCCGCACAAGTGTTCAAAAATTGTATGAACAATGGAATACAAACTGTTTTATTTTTAATTGTTGGGTATCCAACAGAAACTGCTGAAGATTTTCAAGAAACGATGAAGTTTTTAAAGAAATATAGAAAGTGGATTGATGCTGTATATTGTATGAGTACATTTATTCTCAGTAAAGAAATGATGGCTGATGATGACCCAAGATGGGGAAAGTCAGCATTTCATATTAGGTCAGCCAGAGGTGGTGGGGGTGATTTGGCACCTCATCCAATTGAATGGGAAAGTGCAGCCAACACTTACGAAGAGAGGTTAGAAAGATTAGAGATATTTAAAAAGTTTGCAGAAGAGGAAGGGTTGACTACAATTTCACCAAGATTACCTGACCAAGCAACTACTCCGAATCAAGGAACCACAATGGACTAATATGAACTCAGGTTATAAACCAATAACATATGCATATTTGGAGACCACCAACTATTGTAATCTTGATTGTAGCTTTTGTAATAGAAAAGAAGTGATAGGTGACTTAGAGCACATGCCATTATATCAATGGGAAAAATTATTAGACGGAATCAAACATCATCCAATCGAAGAAGCTAAACTTATGGGAATGGGTGAACCTATGTTACATCCACATTTTGACCATATATGCAGAATGTTCAAAGAAACATTTCCAAAGGCAAAACTTATTGTCGCTACAAATTGTCAATATAATATTAAAGAAGGATTGGAATTTAGAAGAAAATTTCAAGAATGTTTGAAATACATCGATTTATTATATTTTTCTATAGATGGTTGGGGTGAGAGTTATGAACGAGATAGGTCTCCTGCTAAGTGGAGTAAGTTGATTAAGTTCTTGAAAGATTTCAAATCCATAGATAGATATGATTGTGAGGTCACGGTAAATTATGTTGTAAATGCGTATAATATTAATGATATAGACAAGGTTAACAAATTAAGAATAGATAACAATTTGGGAATGTTAAGGTTAAATATTGCACAGATTTGGGATGAGAATACAAAAATGAGTGATGATTTAGCGACATCAGGTTATACGATAGAACAATTAGATTACCTTAGAGATACATGGGGTGAGAACATCATGGGTAAGTCTAAGTGGGATTTTGAAGATTGTTTTTGGGTACAGAATGGATTATATACAACTGTTGAAGGTCATGTGAAAATGTGCTGTATGAATACAGGTGCGGAACCATTTGGTAATTTATTTGAAAATTCTATTGATGACATCAGAAAAACACAAGAATATAAAAATGTTAAAAGGGGTTGTGAGACAAACAATCCAACAGACCATTGTAAGAATTGTTCATATAAGGAGTTGTCACCGATGTTGAAATACTTAGGAGTGTGATGAAAAATATTTTAAAGGATAAAAAAGTACTGATTACAGGTGCTACTGGTGGACTTGGAAGAGAATTTTGTTATCAATTATCTGATTTCGGTGTAAAATTATATATTACAAGTAAAACTAATGATAAATTAGATTCACTACAAAATGAGTTAGTAAATAAAGGTGTAGAGTGTAAATCGAAGTGTGTAGACTTTACAAAAAGTAAAAATATATCCGACCATCTTTTTGTAGATGTTGATATATTAATAAATTGTGCAGGTGTATACATTGAAAAAAATCTTGAAAGTTTGACAATTGAAGACTATGATGAAATATTTGATATTAATTTAAAGACTCCATTTATGTTGATAAAAGAAGTTTCTAAAAATATGAAGAAACATAGATGGGGTAGAATAATAAATATCGGTTCTAATTCATCATATATTGGTAAAGAAAATCGTTCATTGTATTGCTCTACCAAACATGCCATACTTGGATTATCAAGGTCTATAAATCAAGAACTGAAAAATTATAATATAAAAACCTTTTGTTTCTCGCCAGGTGGATTACAAACTGAGATGGGAAAACAAGTTAGTGATGTCAATTACCCAAGATTTATCAAACCACGAGAATTAGTTAGTTTTGTCATTCACACGATACAATATGATGAAAACATGATGTTGGATGAAATTAAAATCAATAGAACGGGCATATGATTCGTATAGCAGTTTGTATATCAGGTTCGATTCGATATTGGAAAGAGACATATCCTTTATTCGAGTATTGGAATAAATTATATGATGATGCAGAATTTATATTTTTTATAAGTACTTGGAAAGGATATACAACTATTACCGAATCAGGTACGATAATCGATATTTCTAAGGCTGATGAGTACGATTATGGTTCTCATAATTTTATAGAGGATGTTTCTTATCATACAGAACCTAATCTTTGGGACAAGCAACAAGAAATAGAAAAACAAGGTTACAATTTTCATAAAAGCTGTCGTCTTAAATTTTATTCAATAAAACAAGTTCAAACACTTAGACAAAAATATGAGAAAAAAAATAAAATGAAATTTGATGGAATTATTCAAATCAGAAATGATTTATTTATTCCAAAAAGTATTTTAGATAGATGTGTTAATATATGCCAATTAAAACCTTTTTATTACAATAGTAAGTTTGTCATGACACCTGGTGGTTCAAAGATTGAAGTTCCATCCTACCATTTGACATTATCAAATGATAATTTTACATTTAGTAATAGTAGAACTATGGATATTGTCAAGAACCATTGGGATGAATTAGATTTACAAGAGTATGTCCAATGTCACTCATCACCTGCTGAATTTTATTCAAGACATGACATTAGTAATTACAATATTATCACACAGCCGTTATTATTACGAACAGGTAGACAAACGAAAAATGGTAGACCAAAACCTGAAGTTTTAGATGAATTAATTAATAGAAAAGGTGTTGCTTGGATATATAAACAGAGTGTTGATTATCTTAGTAAAAAATATTGGATGTATGAATAAAAAATTTGAAATAAAAACTTGGGGCGAGGAAAGATTTAAATCTGAAAATCCAAAGTATTATGATATGATACAACAAGTTTATAATAGATTTGATGGAGCAGATTACACCGAGAGTTCAATGGGAGCTCCATATTTGTTCTACAATACACTAATCAAGTGTATATTAAAAAGAAGACCAAAGTTTATCCTTGAACTTGGAAGTGGGTATACAACTTATTTGATGGGGACTCTCATACAAGATTACAAACTTGATACAAAACTTTTATCATTTGAAAATGAAAAGAGGTGGTATGATTGGATTAAAAATGAGAAACTTGATTTGTTAGATAGTGTTGTTATGTCTGATATAGAGAGTTGGGAACAAGGTGGAGAAGTATTTGTGAAATATACACATGATTATAACATGGATGAGGTCGATTTTGTTTTGTTAGATGGGCCCGGTCACTTTGAGTTTAATGGAAAGATTATCAAGAGTTCAATACAATATAACTACTATGAACTTATCTCACATAGGAATTCACCCATAAGAGTTTTAATTGATGGTAGAAAATCTACTCAAAACTTTTATAGAAATTTATTTTGGGAAAAACAGTGGCATCCAAAATATATTATGAGACAAGAGAGCTTAAAATAATGTATGGTAAAGATAAGTTTTTAAGTCACAGAAAAGAACAAGAAGATAAACATTTTAGTAAGAATATTCTTGATAATCCACTTAGTTCTATCTTGACTGTTGAATTAAATACGACTGAGCTCTGTAATAGAACTTGTGTATTCTGTCCAAGACATGACCCAAAAGTATATCCAAACAGAAATTTAAACATGAGTGTGGAAGATGCTAAAAAAATAGCAATAAATCTATCTAATCACAATTATAAGGGTAAAATATCTTATAGTGGTTATAGTGAGAATTTTATAAATAAAAAGTTTGTAGATATTATTTCAGTAATGAGAAAATATTTAAAAGACAATTTATTTGAATGTAATACCAATGGAGATTTTTTAAAAAAAGAAACTATAGGAAATTTTTTTGAAAGTGGGTTGGACTTATTATACATAAATTTATACGATGGAATAGAACAGAGAGAAAAGTTTGAAGAGATTATGTCAGATATTGATGAATCCAAATATAAATATAGGGCACACTATTCACAAGATGACTATGGATTGTTTATCAACAATCGAGGTGGTAATATAGATTGGTTAGGATTTGATGAAAGTGATATTGAATCATTAAAAGGAAAACCTTGTCATTATCCATTTTACAAATTGTTTGTAGATTGGAACGGCGATGTTTTATTTTGTTCCAATGATTGGGGAAAGGAAATCATAGTTGGTAATTTAGTAGAAGAAAAATTATTTGATGTTTGGTTTAGTGATAAGATGTATGAGATAAGAAAAAAATTATCAAAAGGAGATAGAGATTTTAGTCCTTGTGAAAGTTGTTCGGTAAACGGACAATTGTTTGGTGAAACAAGTTTTAAAATTATAAATAAGTATTATGAAAGTATCGATAACAAATAAACATAGAGGATTAGGAAAAGAATTGTCAAGTAGATTTGATAATGTGCACGAGGGCTTTTTTGAAGATAGTGATGTCTTCATAAATAACAGACACAATAAATTCAATCAAAGTGAATTACTCATGAAAGCATTCGATGTATGGAAATATACTGATAAAACAATTGTTAATATCGGAAGTAGAAGTAAATATCCGAACATATCAAAGGGATATATTTATTCAGCCTCAAAGGCCGCACTTAATCATTTATCAAATAATTTAAGATTAAATAGTGAAAAAACCTGTAGAATAATTGATATAAATTGTGGACTACTTGAATCGGATTTACCAAGTCTAACTTATAGTGAAATATCAGACATAGTAATTTGGTGCATTAATCAACCAAAACACATTGAAATCGGTGAGATATCAGTATGGGAAAAAACACCTTATAAAAAAATATCAGAATTAAAAGATGAAAAAATATCTTAAAAATATAAAAAGAAAATTCGATATGGACGACAAGAATGATTATGATTACATACTTAATCAAAGTGAACGGACATATCCTATACCTGGTTTTCAAAAATTTTTACAAAATATAAGTCAAGAAGATTTTTTTCTTTACCCTAACTCAAATAATTTAAAAAGAAAAATCTGTGATTTTTACAATGTAAATCAAAATCAACTTTTTTTATGTGATGGCTCAGATGTTGGAATTAAAACTATCTTTGAAACATTTACAAATAATGGTAATATTGTGACATCCCATCCTTCATTTCCCATGTACAAGATTTATTCACAACTTTATCAATGTGACTATATTGGTGTTCAACATCGTAAGGATTATACAATTTCTATTAAGGAAATGATTTCAAAGGTCAACTCAAAGACAGATTTAATAATTTTGTCCAACCCAAATAGTCCTATGGGGGAGTATAAAAAAATTGATAGTATCTTACCATTGTTAGAAACCCATGTACCTGTTTTAATTGACGAGGCTTATATAGAGTTCACAGACTATGAAAGTAGTATTGAATACATTAGTAAATTTCCAAATTTAATTGTAACGCGTACATTTTCCAAAGGGTTTGGTGCTGCAGGATGTAGAGTTGGGATGGTGTTTTCTAATGAAAATAATATTGAAATGATTTCTAAGTTTAGACAAATGTACGAAATAAGTGGTGTGTCGATTAAGTATTGCTCACATTTATTAGACAATTATGACATCGTAGATATTTATATAAAAGAAGTTATTAAAGAAAAAACAAAAATTATTCAGTTATTAAAAAAATATGAAGTTATAGATTCCAATTGTAATTGGATACACTTCAATAATAAACAAGATAATAAAAACACCATAGAGATTTTTAACAAACATAAAGTATTGACAAAATTTTGTTCCATACCACATGATGATAGAAAAAATTGGTGTAGGTTGACTATACAGCCAAATTTATCAAATGAAAAATTTATGAAGGAGATAATATGATAAAATGGTTTAAAAGTTTATATCTGAAAATCAAATTACATATTCAGTATAAAAAAAGATTAAAAGAAATACAGAAAAGAGACCCATTTATTTACAAATAAACAATCATAATGAAGTTACTCGATTATAAAGATAATATTAATTTTGTAAGGAGTGTTTTTAAAGACCACAAAATATTTTTTTGTAAAGATTTTCCTTTAAAATTTTCAAGTTTTAGTATCGGTAGAAAAGAATCTAATTTAGAAACAAGATTATCGTTTTTATTTCATAGGTTTGGTTTTTTCGAAACTTCCATTTGGGATAAGGATTGGGAGTATGCAGATGAAAATAGTTTTAAAAGGGACGAGGGTTTTACTTCAAAAGATTTTGGTCATGAAATCAGTAAATGGAAAGACAAAAAAATATTCAGTCATAACAGAAGATATATTTGTCAACAAATATTAGATGATACAATTTACAATCCAATCCATACAAGTATAAAACCAGCAAATGACAGTAAAATCCAATTTGATTTCGAAAATCCAAAGGAATGTTGGGATAATTTTTATATTGTCACACATCCTGGTCATACGAGGATTTCTTGTTCGGATTTTTTAAATATTAAGCTGAATAGAAGTTTGATTTATGTAAATAAAAAATATTATTATGAAAATATGTTTAAGCAAAAGCTTCAAGAAATAACACAAGTAGAACAATTATTTCCATTATGGAAACCATTTACTGATGACACAGACTTAGATTTGAGATACTCATTTATAAAGGGCAAAGATATTGATTTTCAGTTTAGAACAAAATTTCACGACAAAACAGATTGTTATGTTTTAAAGTTGTGGGGGATGTGGGATGTGAGCCGTAAAACGGTTAAAAACCCAATCGGTAATAGTACGATAATTGCCGCATCCACTTATGTAAATGAGATTTATAAGTCAAGTAGTAAAAGTTCAAAAACTTTATTTGAAAAGAAATTACAAATTTATACAAATTCTACTATCGATGTCAAGACTTATTTTCTTGATATAAGAAAATCACTTTTAAATCTTGCAGAAACACAAATAAGATTGAAGGGTTCGTGGAGAAAAAATGATGCATCATTCATAATAGACAATGTGGATAAATTTGACTTTGATGTCAATGTTGTCGATACTAAACCAAACAATATCTCAGAGCTCAATGGTAATAAAGGTTACGCGATATGGATTGATAAAGATATTTTACAAGATATAAAAAGAGATATTTATGAATTTATATTTTTCACACGACATGATGTAAAATTATCAGAGACAAAAGATGGTAAAATATCAGTTGTAAACTGTGGGTGTACATTTGAAAAGAAATGGAATATTCACGATGAGTTTTTAAACAATAAGTAAGGAATTTAAAATGAACATAGGAATAATAGGAAAAGGGTTTGTTGGAACCGCGATTTCTGAAGGTTTTAAGACACAAGGACATGAGACTATATGTCATGATGTTAGATTAGAAACAAACATAAGAGATGTTTTGAATACACCAATCACATATATATGTGTACCAACTCCAAGTGCACCGAATGGTGATTGTGATACGAGTATAGTTGAAAGTGTATTAGAAGAATTGTATTCTTTACAATATAAAGGCTCTGTCTGTGTAAAAAGTACTGTAAAACCTGGTAGTGTAGATTCTTGGAAAGAAAAATTTGGAAAGATTTTAAATATTAGTTTTGTACCTGAGTTTCTTCGTGAAAAATGTGCAACATTTGACTTCATACACAATAATAATGTTTTAGTGATTGGAACTAATGATGATAAAACTGAAAATTTAGTTCGTGAGTGTCACGGAGTTTTACCGACACATACAGTCGTAATGAAACCAATTGAGGCAGAACTGATGAAATACTTTAGTAATAGTTATAAGGCCATGAGAGTTACATTTGCTAATGCATTTTATAAAATTTGTCAAAAAGTTGATGCAAATTATGATGTCGTAAAGGATACATTTTTATTTCATGGAATTGGTGACGGACATTATTTGAAGGTAAATAAAAAATTTGGTGGATTTGGTGGGACTTGTTTACCAAAAGATACAAAGGGTCTTGCTAATTTAGTAAAAGACTTGAATTTGGACATAGATTTATTTAAAGCGATTTTATCCGACAATGAAAAATTTACAGATGTCTCTGATAAGGAGAATCGGATTGAAATTTAAAAAAACATTTTGGAGTATAAAGAGTTCAAAATTACATTTTATATTGAATGAGAGATGTGGAAGTAAATCCACTCAGAATTGGTTTGAATTACAAAATGAACCATATGATGAACATGATGTCATGTATGTATCTGATGAGATTATAACAAAAAAACCATTATGTGTTATTAGAAATCCTATTGAAAGGTGGAGGAGTGGATTAAAACATAGATTAGGAAAAATTTTAATTCACAGAAGAGAAGGTATAAGAGGTGAAGCTGATTATCTTTGGGATGAGAAAAGTATTTATGAAGGTCAAGTAGATTTGTTTATAAATGCTAGTAAATTTTATAATTGGAATAGGGATATTTTTTTATTGGATAATTTATTAAGATTTGATTTTAATTTTATCAAATTATCAAGTCTATCAGAAGTAATAGATAACCCACCTAAGAATAGTGGAACATCAACTTTTAAATCTTTTTTAAAATATTGTGAAGATGAAGAAAATAGACTCCCAAATATAGTGTTTGATTTTATAAATGATTTATATGATTTATCAAATTTTGATTTAGAAGAAATTAAAAAGATGTACTCAAAATATCCAATATTTTTTAATGAAAGTATATTGGACATTTTTAGAAATGAAATGGAAACATGGTTAAGCTATAAGGGAAAATTATGAAAATATTAGGTATTAATGCACTCAATCATGATGCAGCAGTTGCAATGATACAAGATGGTGAGGTATTATTTGCAGGACATAGTGAAAGATATAGTGGAATTAAAAATGATTCTAATTTAAATAGACAACTTATCTCTGATTGTCTTAGACATGGAAAGCCTGATAAAATAGCATACTTCGAAAGACCTTATTTGAAAAAACTAAGACAACTTAGAGCAGGTCAGTATGGTGAAGTTTTATCCACAAAAAATTTACCATCTAATTATTTGAAACAATGGATTGGTAAAAAACCAATACATTATGTTCAACATCATCAATCTCATGCTGCAGCAGGATATTACACAAGTCCTTATGAAGAATCAGCAATCGTTGTGATTGATGCCATAGGTGAGTTTGAAACCTGTACGATATGGTATGCATGGGGTAGTCATTTTGAAAAAAGATATAGTTTGAAGTATCCTAACTCATTGGGATTATGGTATAGTGCAATGACTCAACGATTAGGATTAAAACCACAAGAGGATGAGTATATCTTGATGGGTATGGCAGGTTGGGGAACTGTTGATGAAGAATTAAAACAAAACATCAGAAATGATTTCTTTAACGATAGTGATAATCCAATAGATTTGAAAGATAATTTACATAGAGGTTGTTTGTCATGGAATCCTGAGTACTACAAGGATGATGACAGTGATGAATGGAAATTCAATATAGCCGCTAATGTTCAGGCTATTTGTGAGGAAGAAATTGTAAAGGTATTCGAATTGACAAAACAATTAGTACCCGAAACCGATAATTGTGTTTACATGGGTGGGGTCGCACTTAATTGTGTTGCTAACTCAATTATAGCTCGTGACCATTATCCTAACTTATGGATACTACCAAATCCTGGTGATGCTGGAAGTTCATTGGGTTCAGCTGCATACTTGTTTGGAGAACATATAAATTGGACTTCACCATTTACTGGCTATGAGATAAAAGGAAAGTATCCAACCACAAAGGTATTGAATGAATTACTCAAGGGTAATATCGTAGGAGTGGCAAGTGGAAGGGCAGAGTTTGGGCCAAGAGCACTTGGTAATCGTAGTCTATTAGCAGACCCACGAGGTAATGATATCAAGGATAAAGTAAATGTAATAAAACGAAGACAAAAGTTTCGTCCCTTTGCACCATCGGTGTTAGAAGAGCACGCACACGAAATATTTGATATGCCAGTCAAGAAATCACAATTTATGCAGTTTACTGCACCTTGTAAATATCCCAAAAAATATCCAGCAATATGTCATGTTGATAATACTTCAAGGGTACAAACAGTAAGTAAAGATGATAATCCTGGTTATTATAGATTGATAAAAAGGTTTTATGAAAAGACTGGCTGTCCTATGGTATTAAATACTTCCTTGAACATCAAGGGTAAACCAATTGTAAATTCCTACCATGATGGTATTGAATTTGAGAAGAAGTACGGAGTAAAAGTTTTTTAACATATATTATCCCGCTCGTATAAAGTCTATCTTTATATATCGCAAAAAAAACTCAAAAACATAACTTTCTTGCATCTCGATATTTATTAAGGGAAACACCATCATAGGAGAAAAAAATGCTTGATATTTTAGTACAAATTTTGTTTTGTTTATCTATAATTGTATATTGGTTTAGTGAAGGAGTCACAGAGGGTTGGACTTGGTCTACTAAAAAGAGAAAAGAAACTAATAAACTCATACATCCAAATAATAAATCAAATGGTATATTTGATTATCATATGTGGAGAATTTTAGAAAATGTTGGTATTTGGGGAACTGTGATTTTAGCATTTTTAATGAACGCCTCATTTTCCAAGTTCTTTTGGTTAGGTGTTGGTAGTTGGTTTATCGGAACATTCTGTTATGAAGCCGCACTTAATCATGTCAACAAGGGTACAATCTACAAACCTGTGGATTATAAATGGCACATCTTAGGATACGACATACCTTGGTGGGGTGGTAAAAGAATATTTATCTTACCTGCAGTTGGATTTGTAATATTACTTTACGGAATAATCATTTAATGGATAAACTCACCCACGAATTAATAAAAGATTTGTTACCTCTCAACGAGGCTCCAAGAGTTCCTCGTAAGAAAGGACAACATCGTGGTTCTAAATCACACTCTGATTTATACACGGATGAAAATCCAAAAGGTACAATC
>Ga0163111_10000159_pt1 | contig 39744 bp, 36 predicted proteins | sample CRUFie1St18metaG_FD_109645 | JGI IMG/M metagenome (GOLD analysis project Ga0163111, IMG submission 109645) | Marine microbial communities from the Costa Rica Dome - CRUD Field 142mm St18 metaG | ecosystem: Environmental > Aquatic > Marine > Oceanic > Photic zone | place: Costa Rica: the Eastern...
AGACGTGGTGCCGCATTTTGGAAATCCCGCTATGATAAAATTTGGTTTTTTCATTTTAGGTCAAAAATATCTTTATTTTATCCTTAAAATATATCTGTATGACTATAATCATATTCCAAATAATAAGGCTCACCAATGTTGCTGTTGCTGCACCATTAATCCCCCCATAAGACCCCTCAATTGGAATTAAATAAAAGTTTAATGATATATTAATTGCAAGCCCAAAAATCAAAATTTTATTTAAAGTTCTTTGGCGACCTGTCATATTCAAATAAATAGCTCCAGGGCCAGAAACAGCGTTAAAAAACTGAGCTGATAATAAATAAAGTAGTGCATTGTTTGCTTTGGAATAGTCTTTGCCAAATAGGCTTAATATCTCTTCAGAAAACAAAAACAAAATAGCTAAGACACAAACACTAATCAAAAAAATAATCCTTGTTGACCGCTTAATTAGTTTTTGTAATGTTTGCATTTCTTTATTCTCATATATTTCGGCAATTCTTGGTGCAATTACAATATTAACCGACATTAATGCCAATGTTGTTAACATTGCTAATTTTACAGAAACTGAATAATATGCAATTTCTTCAAACCCCTTATACATTGATAAAATAATAACGTCAATGCTTTGCATAATAAAATATGCAATTGCACTGAGAGCCATTGGGTAAGAAGTCTTAAATATCTGCTTAACAGTAAACTTTTCTGAATTATTTGTCAATTTACCCAGTTTGGTTAAGAGCCTAAAAACCTTGATGCTTGAGAGACAAGAAAGCAAGACAAAGCCAAATAGATATGCCTCAACCAATAAGCTCTGATAGTTGGTAAATAATAAAATAATTGCAAACAGAAAGATTGGCAAATACCTAAATATGCTTCTGTACATTTCAGAGAAAATGGTTTTGTTTAATGCCCTAATTGTATCAATATTTAGCATTGTAAGGGAGAAAAAAAATACAGTTAAAATTGTGTTTCTAACAAGGTAAATGGATTCTGATCCTGTGAAAATTTCATTTATGCTAAATAGCTTAAAAAAAACAATAAACAGAAGTAAAATAATGAGGCTTAAAGCAAAAATTATTCTAAGCATCTTAAAATATATAATTCTAATTGACTCGACACTATTTCTGGCTTTTAAAAGCCCTGAGAAATAAATAATGGACTGGTTTGTTCCCATCAAAGCAAGCCCTCCCAAAACCATTATGGTAGATCTTACAAAGTCATAGCGACCAACATCTTCAGCAGAATAGAAATTAGTTATAAATAACGTAAAACCAAATAAAAGTAATACTCCAAAAGATCTGATTATTAAAACAGAAAAACTCTTTTGTGTTAGATTTTTTATCGACATCTTACCTAACTCTGTCTAATTTGTCAAGATAAGAGTAAAGGCCAATTAAAATTGAAACAATCAAAAATATAAATAAAAATAAAAACGGGTAGTAAACCATTTTATTTGAAAAAAGTGAATCGTTCTCAACTAAAACATTTGCTTTATTGATTAACATTACTGTATCTTTAGATTTTAGATTTTCCTCCTTTAGTTCCTCGTTTTCGTTTTGCAATAAAATCTTTGTTTTAATTAATTCATTAGGCCGAATGTCTTTGTTGTCTATATATAATTGGGGTGATTTTATGCCAACCTCCGCCTTTGTATAATGTTCTAAGATTCTATCAATTTGCTTTATTGTTTCCTTATTGTCAAAAATAATACTTGAAATTCTTTGAAGGTTTCTTTCTCGAAGTTCTACAAAAAGTGGATTATTGTTAAAATAGTCAATGATTTTATTAATCGTGGCAGTTGATGAATTATTGGAAACGTATACTTTTATAAAATGGTAGTCATAATCATATTTAAAGCCTTCTGTCACAGAGAATCCATCTTCGTATTCGAGGTTTTCAAAAAGTGCTCTTATTTCATTCGCTTGAATATCTTTTGCTACAATATCCTTAATATCTATAACTTGAAATATTGAAATTTCGTCAATTGTTTCATCATTATTTAACTTCATTTCTTGTGTAAAAAAGTCTTGGTCTTCATCAAGAATTTTACGATTTATTTGCTCTATTTCAGAGTAAATATAATTTCCTGCATCAAAATTAATCTTAACCAAAATTGTTGCTTCTTTGGATTTTGGGCTGTCTGTATCTGTCTGTAAATACCCTAATATCAGCCCGACTAAAACTATTGCACCTATTAATTTCCATTTAGTCAAAAATGTTTTAATTGATCTAAAGATTTGTAAACTAATACTTTGAAATAACTGTTTTAGTTTGTTTGCTAAAATAATAATGTCCAATTCATCATTTTCTTTAAAATTGTTTTTCATTGAATCTTGTTTGTTTTTTTAACGAATATTTTGATAAAATATTTTAAATTGTTTTAAGTAGATTAAGTTTTGTGATTCTTTCTACTATTAATCTATCATTTGCTATTTTAGGAATCTTATTTTGTCCTCCCAACTTTCCGGCATTTTTCATGTATTTTTTAAACCCGCCTTTCAATACAATTTTAATATCAGGCTTTTGAATAATCTTGCCTAAAATTAGTTCTTTATAGTATTTATTTTGGGTTTGTAGTTCTGAGTCTAGGTTTAGGGCAAAATCTTTAAGATTATTGGGCTCTTTATCAAATTCAATATACCACTCATGACATGCTTTATGGTTTTTTGATTTAAATCTAGGTGCGACCGTAAACTCACTAACCAATGCGTCTGATAATTGTATTGCTTTTTGCATTGCCTGCTCTACCTCTTTCACAATTACATGCTCCCCAAATGCAGATAACTGTTGCTTGATTCTGCCTGTAACAATAATTCTGTGTGGGCTTAGGCTAACAAATCTTACTGTATCACCTGTATTATAGCCCCAAAGACCTGCAGAAGTTGAAATAATCATTAAATAATCCTTATTTATTCTAACATCCTCAATTGAAACCCTATTAATTTTATCTTCCCTATAATCTTTAACACTAATGAATTCATAAAAAATACCTGCATCTAATATTAATAAAAGGCCTTCGCCATTAATTTGATCTTGAAATGCAAAAAACCCTTCGCTTGCCGGAAAAAGTTCAATTGTATCTATTTTTTTTCCAATTAAAGAACTAAACTTTTTTTCGTAAGGCTTAAAATTGACCCCTCCGTAAATTAATAAGTTAAAATTGGGAAATATAGATGATATTTTCTTGCCTGTAGTTGATTTGATTTTTTCAAAATACATTTGAAGCCAAGATGGAATACCACTAATTAATGTCATGTCCTGGTTTATAGTTTCACTAATAATATTATCGACCTTTTTTTCCCAATCATCAATCGTATTAGTTTGCCAAGTAGGAAGCATGTTTTTTTTCATATAATGTGGAATATGGTGAGCAGAAATTCCTGACAATCTGCCAGTGGGTATTCCTGAAATTTTAGTGAGTAAGGGGCTCCCCTGAATAAATATAAATTTGCCATCAATAAAGTTTGTTTTACCAGTATTAGCAACATATATTAATATGGCTTTTTTAGCGCCGTTCAAATGGTTTGGCAAACTGTCTTTTGTTATAGGTATAAACTTCGACCCAGATGTTGTGCCAGAGGTCATAGCAAAATAAATTGGTCTGCCTGGCCAAAGAACACTTGCCTCTCCCTGCTTTATCAGCTCAATATAATTTTTAATATCTTCGTAATCTCTTATGGGTACTTGGGATTTGAAAGTCTCATAATCAAATATTTTTTTAAAATTATGATCTACACCAAACCTAGTTAGTAGAGCTTTTTTAATCAGCGTTTTAAGTTGTTTTTTCTGTGTTTGAACAGGCTTATTTGCTGTATTATAAGTTTTTTTTCTTGCAATTGCTGCAATAAGCTTTAAAACTATTCGCTTTAACATGGCTAGTAAAAGTTTATCAATGGCTCTGGGTCGATTGGGATACCATTCTTCCACAACTCAAAATGTAAATGAGGACCAGAACTTAAGCTTCCCTGATCTCCAGAGTAAGCAATTACTTGGCCTCCCTTAACATAGTCATTTTGTTTCTTAGATACTCTTGAATTGTGCTTGTAAATTGATATAATGTTGTCTCCATGATCAATAATGATTACATGGCCTGTTTCGACGGACCACTCAGAAAAGATTACACGGCCATCAAGAATAGACCTGACAGGCGTTCCAACATCAGCTGAGATGTCTAATGCGTAGTGCTTATCTGACTCGTTGAATCCTTGAGTTAGCTCTCCTTTTATCGGAGTAGAAAAGAGTTTATTTTCTATTGTCAGTTGATTTTTTGCAATATTGAATCTGTCTTCATCTTCAACATATTGTCTAAGAATTGAGTCTTCATAGCTAGGCGATACTAGTTTTATGCTTGTGCCAACAGAACCACTTTCTTTCGAAATGGTTTCTTTCGAAATAACACTGTCCACTTTCCCTAAAAGAACATCTAAAATCGATTTAGAAAAATTGTTGTCGAGTATGATTTGCCTTTCTAATGAATCTGTTTTTTTTGTGAGGTCTGCTACTTTAATCAAAAGCTCTGTAGACGGGTAGCCTGGCACCATCTCCCTGATTTGGGTAAAAAAAACTAAGCATATCGTTGCAGATATTAGGATGGTTGAGTAAAGAGTAAGAAAAGCAAAAGTGTTTAACTTGTTTAGTTTAAAAGAGAATTTTTCTTCAAATGTTTCATCTGTAGATATTACTATTTTATAATCATCATTTAATCTCTTAAAAAACCCTTTATCTGTAGTCTTGTTTTTCATCAGTGCAAAAATACTTAAAATTGCTTACTAAATAATTAGGATAACTAGATATAGTATAAATTCAAGCTATTATTATTAACTTAGCATCAAAATTAAGAGTAATGATTATATTATTTATTCAAAATGTTGGTTGGATGGGCTGGGTAATCATAGGTCTAGCTGTTCTATTGCTTTTTGGCGGTAAGAAAATTCCTGAACTGATGAGAGGAACAGGAAAGGGAATAAAAGAGTTTAAAAAAGGGCTTAAAGAAGTAGATGAAGAAGAAAGTTCCGAAAAAAAATCTTAAAAGCTCAAGCTTCTTATTATAGCTTCAAGCTCAAAAATATATTCTCTTTTATCAGATCCTGGAGAATAGACAAAGCCATCTATCATTATATATTCGTCTTTTTGCTCATCTGATTTTAGTAAAAAATTAATAAAGGGTCCTGCCATAAATTGGGTTTCAACCTCCCACAAACCTCGTGTTTCATAAGCTTTTTTGTCCCCTATGAGTATTTCATCAATATTAGGTTTGTATGTCATGTCTGTTGACATATATGTGTTTTCAACTGGGCCAGGAATATGATTCCTTGAAACAGAGTCCCTTACATGAATAATTTTTTCTTTGTTAACACTCTTAAGTTTGCTGACAAGTAAATTAACAGATCCCGTTTTTATATCTCTTCTAATCCATACAAAGTTTTTTTCGGATTTGGCAACCCTGTATGCTGAGGGAATTTTTAATTGGACCCCTGTATTGATTTTAATGTCTTTTGTTTTATTTAGGCTTTTGCTGATTCTCCTTTGTTTTTCTTGTAGTTCGTTATAGTACAGCACAGAGTAAATTTTGTTTTTATTTTTTTTGATTAAATCTATTAAGTCATTTGGATTTTTAGCTGTTATTTGAATGACTTTTTGAGGGTATGCATAAGGATTGCTCAGGGTGAAAACTCTTTGTTCCTTTGAAATATCTATTTTTAATATAGATCTAGAGCTTCTCACAAATCCAGAAAAAACATTAGGGGGTATTTGTCTAAGGTCAAACACTTGCTCGATTTGTGGTAGCCCGTAAATAGTTGGTGCTATATTTTCTCTTATTGCCTTGCCAACCTCTCCTGCCCAAAGATTGTCATCGATTACTACTGAAATATTATTAATGTTACCATTCGAATCGGGTAATATTTTTTCTGCTTCATTGTTACATGAAAAAAACATAACTATTAAACCAAATAAAGCCTTTTTATTTATCATTAAACAAAAGTAGTATTTAATTTTTTGGAATCTTTTTTGGAAATATAATTAGCTTCTGATTTTCTTTTATCTTATCGCTTTGCAGGTTATTCCACTTTTTTATTTCGCTAACTCTAACTCCAAATTTTTTAGAAATTTTACCCAAAAAGTCTCCGTATTTTACTTTGTATATCACTTTTGAATTTATAGAGTATAGGTCTGGTAAAGGTTTTTCTCTTTTGTCAAATTCAGATTTTGCAAAGCTGTAAAAAGCTTCTTCTTGCATAACAAACCTGTCAACCAACTCAATAGGAAGCCTTAATTCATTTTGGTTGTTTCCGGGAACAATGCTATGAATATATGAAGGGTTAAGGTTATTTATTGAATCTTTGGGGTAATCAAAAAAACTTGAAATATGCTCAAATGCTATTTTTTCTTTAATTCTTATTTTTTCGGTATTGAGTATTGGCTTTTCACCCTTTTCAATGTTTATGCCGTGTTCATTAGCGTACTCTAGAATGTACATCGTAGCAATAAATGAGGGTATATAGTTGGCTGTTTCAGACGGAAGAAAGGGTCTCATATTCCAGTAATTTGTATATCCTCCTGATTTTTTTTTTGCTCTGGATATTGTCCTTGGCCCTGCATTATAAGATGCCAAAACGAGATTCCAATCATTATGTGTTTTATAAAGTTTATTCAAATATAGTGCTGCCGCTACTGTAGACTTATAAGGGTCGATTCTTTCATCAATATAGCTATTCATTGTTAAACCATTTTCAAGGGCAGTATAAAACATAAACTGCCATAAACCCGTAGCGCCAACCTTCGATACTGCAGAAGGGTCTAGTCTCGATTCAATTATAGGTAAATATTTAATTTCTACCGGAATCTTTTGGTTTTGGAGTTGCTCCTCAAATAGAGGAAGATAGTAATTTAATTTTTCAATATTTTTTTTATAAAACTCTACTCTTGTATTCAAATATCTCTTAATAGTTTTTTCAACGCTTGGGGTAAAATATAAGTCTATTGGGGTCCTGTCGTTAAGCCTCTCAAGTCTGTTTTTAATAGTATCTGAGTTAAAATTTGATTGATCAAGCTCTTGTTTGTTGTCTACCTGAGAATAGCTAGAGAATATAAAAAATGAAAATATTATAAGAACAAGCTGTTTGGTTTTCATTTTTTTATTTTTAATTCAGTGCTTTTATGCCAGGAAGTATTTTGCCTTCTAAGCTTTCTAGCATTGCTCCTCCCCCAGTGCTTATAAAACTAACTTCGTCTTGTAAATTAAACTTTTTGATTGCTGCAACCGAGTCGCCTCCTCCTATCAGTGAAAAGGCTCCACTTTTAGTTGCTTCAGCGACTGATTTTGCAATTGATAAGGTGCCTTTTTCAAATGCAGACATTTCAAAAACTCCCATTGGGCCATTCCACAATATAGTCTTGCTTTCTATTATAATGTTTTCGAATTTAGATATTGTTAAAGGGCCGATATCTAAACCTTGCCAACCGTTTGGAATATCATATATATTAACAACTTTTTTTAACCCTTTATTAGAAAACTCATTTGATGCAACTACGTCTTCTGGCAAAAAGAGATTAACGTTTTTTTCTTTTGCTAGAGAAATGATTTCGTTACAATCGTTAAGTTTTTCTTTTTCAAAAATTGAATTACCAATAGAGCCTCCGTTATTTTTTATAAAAGTATAAGCCATGCCGCCGCCAATAATGAGGCTGTCTACAACATCAAGCATGTTTGCAATCACAGAGATTTTAGAAGATACTTTAGCTCCTCCAATTATTGCAGTTACTGGTCTACTAGGGTTATCCATTAACTTCTTGAGGTTTATAATTTCGTTATTAAGTAGAATGCCAGGACTCTTGAGGTCAAAAAATTTCGCCATGGTTGCTGTTGAGGCGTGCTCTCTGTGTGTAGTACCATAGGCATCATTTACATATATTTCTGCAAGATTTGAAAGTCTTTTGGCAAAGCTCTCATCAGCATTGGTTTCTTCTTGATAAAACCTTAAGTTTTCTAATAGTATAACATCTCCAGGTTTTAGATTAGAACATAATCTTTCAGTTTTTTCTCCAATACAATCTTCTGAAAATAAAACTTTAAAGCTTAGTAATTTTTCTAGCTCTGGAACGAGTTTTGAAAGTGATAGCTCTTTTGTTTTACCTTTTGGCCTGCCCAAATGTGAAGCTAATATACAAGATCCTCCACAAGACAAAATATACTTAATTGTCGGAAGTGCCGCTAGGATTCTGGAATTATCAGAGACCTTTCCTGTATCATCGAGCGGAACATTAAAATCTACTCTTATAAAAGCTTTTTTTTCTGAAAAGTCAATTTGCTTTATTGATTTCATACATATATATAACGTGGCAAATATAATTCTTTATCTTTGTTTTTAATCTAATGAGATGAGTCAAATTGAGTTAAATAAAATAAAAAAATCAATTGATGGGGGTAGAGTTGCCAACACGTACCTGATGATTGGCAAGGCCGATTCTGATGTTCTTGGTTCGTCTTTTGAACTAATTAAATACATAATTAAGAGCCCATACTCAAATCTAGAAATTCCGAAACAACAAGCTTCTTTAGAAAAACTAAAAAGTTTAACAAACCCTGACATACACTACTTCTTTCCTGTTAATACAACTAGCGAAGTAAAGACAAAAGCAAGTTCAGAGGATTTTATGGAAAAATGGCGAGAGATCATTTTATCGGGGACAAAAATTAAGCTCTCAGACTGGTATGATAAAATAGGTTTGGGAAACAAACAGGCACAAATTAACAAAGATGAAGCCGAAAAAATAACAAAGCTTGCTTCTTTAAAGTCATACGAGGGTGGAGTAAAAATATTTTTGATTTGGATGGTGGAAAAAATGAATATTAGTGCTTCAAACAAACTTCTTAAGTTATTAGAAGAACCTCCTGCAAAAACTGTTTTCATTTTGGTTTGTGAGCAAGAAAATAAAATCTTAGGGACAATAAAATCTAGATGTCAAAAAATATTTATAAGCCCACAATATGTTGAAAATCAAGAATCTAATTCTGATTTTGAGATTCTTTTTTTAGAATGGGTAAGAGCTGCTTTTAAGGTTAAGGGAAATAAGTCTGCAATTAATGAGCTAGTTCAATTTGCAGAAAGAGTAAGCAAAAGAACAAGAGAAGAACAAAAAGCATTTTTAATATATTGTTCCGATGTATTTAGAGACTCTATTCTCTATGGGTACAGGGTTGAAAATAGAAAAGAAAAATACAGCTCAGGGCTTGACCTTGAAAAATTTGCACCGTTCATACATGAAGAAAATATTTTAGATTTTTACAAAGAAGTTCAACAAGGGTTTTCTGATATTGAAAGAAACGGTAATCCTAAAATTATCTTTCTTGACATTTCAATAAAGCTGACCAGGCTACTTCATATAAAACCCGAAGAGAATGTCCAATGAGTGGTTTATAATAGCAAACGTTCTTTCTAATTCTGGGAAAACAAAAAGCATTATCGACAAAGTATTAAAGAAGCTTAACGATGAGAAAATAAAACACATTCTCAATCTAACAACTAATAGTGGTCATGAAATTGATTTAGTAAAAAAAGCTACGAAAAATGGGTACAATAAAATCTTAGCCATCGGGGGAGACGGAACGGTACAAAAGGTTGTTGCTGGAATTGTTTTGCAGCGGAGCATTAGTCTTGAAAAAATGGTCTTTGCGCTGATTCCATCAGGGACAGGAAATGACTGGGCAAAGTCAAAAAATATTTCTTCAAATTTAAGAGGTTGTGTGGTCGCTTTAAAGAGCGGAAAGATAAAAACTCAAGACGTTGGGGTTGCTACAATAAAAAGTGGTTATAAAACAACGACAAGGTATTTTGTTACATACTCTGGTGTAGGATTTGATTCGTTTATGTTAAGTAAAATTGATAAGTATAAGTGGCTAGGGAAACTTTCATACTTAGCATGTGCAATTATGAACTTTTTCAAATTTCAAAATATTGCTGTAAAAATTATGACATCTAAAGCTGAGATTGAAACTAATGTGTTTTTGCTTGGAATAGGAATATGTAAATTTACAGGCGGAGGAATGCAGTTAATAAAAAATCCTGTTGGCAATGACGGTCTTTTAAATATTACAATTGCTCAAGAATTTAGCAAGTTTGATGTAATCCGAAATTTTTTTAATCTTTTTAATGGGTCTATTTTTAAAGAACGTAAAGTTTTGACACTTACGGACAATAAAGTGAAAATAAGCGCTAAAAATGGCGATTTAGTGTGTCATGGGGATGGTGAAATTTTTGGGGCCGGAAAAGTAGACTATTCTGTAATCAAAAAAGGGCTTAGATACTTATCTTGATTTTTTAAAAACAAAAATATTTGAGGAGTATTCTTTAGTGAATAAAGCAAATGTGTTTGAAATTGTACCCACAAAAATCGACTTAATGATTTTAAATGTTGATTTTTTATATGTTTCTGACAGTAAAGAAACATAATAAGCATCTAAGACCATAGGACTGGATTTAATGAGCTTGAAACCTTTATTTTCAAAAACCTCTTTTAAAGATTTTTTATCGAAATGCCACAAATGTCTTGGCACATCATAAGCAGCCCAAAAGCTTTTATAATATCGAGCATCGAATGACAAATAATTAGGAACCGCAATAATTAAAGTTCCTTTTTCATCAAGTAAATCATACATACGAGAGATTGTTTTTTCCAACTCATGAACGTGCTCAATTGAATGCCATGCTGTTATATTGCTGAACTTTTGGTTGTTCAATTGATCGGTAAAAATGGACTTATGAACGTTAGGATACAAAGATGCTGCAGACGAGTCAACCCCGCACGCGTTAAACCCCTTTTTTTTGAGCTTGTTTAGAAAATATCCTTCACCTGAACCAAAGTCCAGCGCATTTCTATTTTTGTTATTACTTGACAATAATCGGTATTTCGCATAAAAATTAATATTCCTTAAAAACCTATAAAAGAAAAAAAACAGACCGTTTTTTCTTGAATTGTGAGATATATATCTTTCTGATTTATAATATTTAACTATGTCTTCTTTGGTCGGAGCAGGTTTTGTTTGAAGCAGGCCTGACACAGAAGTGTTTTGAATCTTAAATTTTTCTTTTGTAAGAAAATGGTCAATGACTTCAATGTGTATTTCTTTTTGTTCCACGTGAAACATTTAACGACCCATGTAAACAAGAAGAACGGAAATATCGTTGGGAGATACGCCGCTTATTCTTGATGCTTGCGATATGGTTTCGGGTTTAATCTTGTTTAGCTTTTCTAATGCCTCAGCACTTATTGATTTAAGTTTTTTGTAGTCAAAATCTTTTGGGATTTTTACAGACTCCAATCGATTTAGTTTATCAGCATTGGTTTTTTCTTTTTGAATATATCCACTGTATTTTATTTGAATTTCTGCTTGATCTTGAACCTCTTTAGAAAGATTATTTGTAGAAATATATGAATCTACGCTATGGCACTTTTTGAGGTCTGAAATAAATATATTTGGTCTAGATAAAATTTTGTCTGCTTTACCAGACTGTTTAATCAACGCTGACTCTTTTGATGAAAGAATGGGGTTGATTTCAGCTGGCAGAATGCTTTGAGATTTTAAAAAACCAATTAATGCTGATGACTGTTTATATTTTAAATCGCATAGAGACAGCCTTTCATCACTAGCAAGGCCTAATGAATGACTAGCCTCTGTCAGCCTTTGGTCTGCGTTATCTTGCCTTAAAAGCATTCTGTATTCTGCTCTTGATGTGAACATTCTATATGGCTCTTCAGTTCCTTTTGTGATCAAATCATCAATTAAAACTCCAATATAAGCTTCATCTCTTTTCAGTATGAAAGGATTTCTTTCTTTTATTTTTAAGACTGCATTAACCCCAGCCATTAGGCCTTGGGACCCGGCCTCCTCGTATCCAGTAGTTCCATTTATTTGGCCTGCAAAGAAAAGGTTTTCGATAATCTTTGTTTCTAACGAATACTTGAGTTGTGTTGGGTAAAAATAATCATATTCAATAGCATAACCTGGTCTGAAAAACTTTACATTTTCAAAACCTGGGACAGCGCGTAATGCAGAAAATTGAACTTCCTCAGGCAAGGAGGTAGAAAAACCGTTAACATAAACCTCTACCGTATTCCACCCTTCGGGCTCAACAAACAACTGATGCCTTTCTCTTTCTGAAAATCTGTGAATTTTATCTTCAATTGAAGGACAATATCGTGGTCCGACACTTTTTATTCTTCCGTTAAACATAGGAGATCTATCAAAGCCTTCCCTCAATAAATCATGAACTGCAGGGCTAGTGTATGTCATATAGCAAGAAAGTTGTTTGTTTAACGAAGATGATGAGTTTAAATAAGAAAATTTTTGTGGGTTTTCGTCGCCTGGCTGCTCAATCATTTTAGAATAATCAAGAGATCTTCCGTCAACTCTAGGCGGTGTTCCTGTTTTCATTCTTCCAGACTCAAAACCGAGAGACACAAGTTGCTCTGTAATTCCTGTTGCGGCTTTTTCTCCAGCCCTACCTCCACCAAAGTTTTTGTCGCCTACGTGAATTAGGCCATTAAGAAATGTTCCGTTTGTGAGTACAACCGTCTTGCCTCTAATCTTTTGGCCCAAGCCAGTAATAACTCCACAGAGCTTATTTTTTTTGACCCAAAGGTTTTTTACCATTTCTTGGTAAAAATCAAGGTTTGGAGTAGACTCGAGCATTTCTCTCCAATACTGAGCAAATAAAGCTCTGTCGTTTTGAGCTCTGGGGCTCCACATAGCTGGTCCTTTTGAAAGGTTCAGCATCTTGAATTGAACTGATGATTTATCAGTAACGATTCCGCTGTAACCACCCAAAGCGTCAATCTCTCTAATAATTTGTCCTTTCGCAATTCCACCCATAGCTGGGTTGCAAGACATCTGGCCAATAGTTTGAAGGTTCATTGTGACCAGCAGTGTCTTTGCTCCAAGATTAGCTGCAGCTGCTGCAGCCTCACTTCCAGCATGGCCCCCGCCTACTACTATAACGTCATATTCTTGATCAAACATATGCTTGTTTCACGTGGAACATTTCTGCAAATATAAATTATTTATAAGTGGTTTGAAAAGAAGCGATGGCGTTGTCTTCAGCCGATCTAATTACAGCCAAATCTTCAGCGGAGCCATCTTTATAACCACACAAATGAAAAAGCGCGTGGCATAAAACCCTAAGCGTCTCATTTTCAACGGTTTGAGAATGATCGAGGGCGTTTTGCTCAACCACTTTTTGACAGACAAACACTTCTCCTGACAACTCTTTATTTTTACAATAATCAAAAGTTATAACGTCTGTGGGGTAGTCGTGATTGAGAAACTTTTGGTTTACATCCTGAATTTTCTCAGCTGAGACATAGTTATAGTGAAGGTTTTTTATACTGAAACCTTCTTTATCAGCTAGAGAATGAAGCCAATTAGAAATTTCTTTTTTATTATTAAGAATAAAGTCCGTATTAAATATAAACTTAATCATAGAAACAAAACTACACAATCAATTGAAAAATTAATGTTTTATATTTGACAAAAGTAATCATTAAATTCCTGTGAGACGAGTAAGATTTGCGCCAAGTCCAACGGGGCCACTTCATATCGGTGGTCTACGAACTGCTCTATTTAACTACCTGTTTGCCAAAAAGACAGGAGGTGATTTTATTCTTCGAATTGAAGACACTGATAAAAAAAGAGAAGTTCTAGGAGCTGAGCATTATATTATTGATGCATTAGCTTGGTGTGGAATCACGCCTGACGAAAGCCCAAACAAAGGGGGTAAGCATGGTCCTTACAGGCAAAGCGAGAGGAATCATATATATGAAGAAAAAGCTAAAGAACTCATTGCTTTAGGGCGCGCCTATTATGCATTTGATTCAGAAGAAGAGCTTAGTTTATACAGAGAAAATTCTGAAAAAAGAGGAGAGACTTTTATTTATAACTGGAGAAACCGAAATTCACTTAAAAACTCTATTTCACTAGACAAAGACTCTGTAAGAAAAATGCTTAAAAAAGGTGAAAAGCATGTGATACGATTTTTATCTCCTGAAAAGCAAAAGGTTAAAACGGTGGATGTAATAAGAGGCGAATCTATTATTGAATCTAGTTTGCTAGATGATAAGATTTTGATGAAGGCTAATGGTACTCCGACGTATCATTTTGCTAATGTTGTTGATGACCACATAATGAGAATATCCCATGTAATTAGGGGCGAAGAGTGGTTGCCTTCATTAGCGTTGCATGTTCTTTTGTATGATGCGTTTGGTTGGAAAAAACCAATTTTTGCACACCTTCCATTGATACTTAACCCGAATGGCAAAGGAAAACTCAGCAAAAGAAGTGGAGAAAAAGGAGGGTTTCCTGTTTTTCCAATCAACTGGGAAGGAAACACAAAGCTCAAAGGCTTTAGGGAGTCTGGCTTCCTTCCAGAAGGATTAATTAACTATTTGGCAACACTTGGTTGGTCTCCAGATGAAGGTTTAGAAGTATTGTCGTTGGATAAGCTTACAAAACTGTTTTCGTTGGAAAATGTTGTTTCGTCAGGGGCAAACTTTGATTTTGAAAAATTGAAATGGTATAACCATAAACATATTCAAACAACAGAAAACCATAAGCTAGTTGAGCTTCTTCAAAATCTGAATAGCGATGCTGAAAAAATTGAGAAAAAAAAGTTAGTAGAAGCTGTAAAACTTGTAAAAGAAAGAGCTAATACTGTTTCTCATCTTTGGGAGTTGATAAGCTATCTGTTTTTTGACCCATCAATTTATGATGAAAAAAGCTTAAAGAAGATTTCGAAATACGATCTCGAAAAAATAGTTTCAAAACTTGTTAGCAGCTGCAATGACAAAGAAAACTGCTCAGATTTTGTAAGGAACCTTAAATCTTGGGGTGAAAAAGCTGGAATAGGAGCTGGCCAAATAATGATGACTACTCGTGTAATTTTGACAGGGGGCTTAAGCGGGGTTGATCTTCAACAAATAGTCTCATTTGTCGGGCTCGAGAGTGTCGTTAGACGAGTAAATAATTTCAAAAGCAAAATTTAACATTATTTTAAAGTCTTTAATTTCTAAATATCCCTGCTAATTTTTTATCTTGTGAGAAACCAAAACTACACATATGGGAATTATATATATTACATTTTTTACACTAGCAGTTCTTTTTTTACTATTCTTTACTTTTTTTATTGTTAAACAACAATCGGCAGCGGTTATAGAACGGTTTGGAAAGTTTGTGAGTGTTAGGCAATCTGGTCTGCAAATGAAAATTCCTTTGATAGACACAGTGTCAGGCAGGCTTAGCTTGAGAATCCAACAGCTTGACGTTGTAATCGAAACCAAAACAAAAGATGATGTGTTTGTTAGATTAAAAGTATCTGTTCAGTTTAAGGTTATAAAAGACAAAGTTTATGATGCATTTTATAAGCTGGATAATCCTGGAGACCAAATAACAAGTTTTATATTTGATGTGGTTAGAGCTGAGGTCCCTAAGCTAATTTTAGATGATGTGTTTCTAAAAAAGGATGACATCGCTATTGCTGTAAAAAATGAACTTCAGGACGCTATGACAGAATATGGCTATAACATAATTAAAACTCTTGTTACAGACATAGATCCAGACGCCCAGGTTAAGGAAGCAATGAACAGGATTAATGCTTCTGAGAGAGAAAAAGTTGCAGCACAGTTTGAGGGTGAAGCACAAAAGATTCTGATTGTAGAAAAAGCAAAAGCTGAAGCAGAGAGTAAAAGACTTCAGGGACAAGGTATAGCAGATCAAAGAAGAGAGATTGCAAGAGGATTAGAAGACTCTGTTAAGGTTTTAAACGGAGTAGACATAAACTCTCAAGAAGCATCCGCCCTAATAGTTGTAACACAGCATTATGACACCCTACAATCTGTAGGGGCAGAGGCTAACAGTAACCTAATCTTGTTGCCTAATTCTCCTCAGGCTGGTTCTGAAATGCTTAACAATATGGTGGCCTCATTCACTGCAAGCAACCAGATTGGGGAAGAAATGAAAAAGGCTCGTCAAAAAAATCAGAAAAAAAAATCATCTAATTGATTTTTTCCAAGAATCCCTTAAGCCTACAGTTTTGTTAAAAATAATGTTGTTAGCTGTGCTTTTTTTATCTGCCGTGAAGTAGCCTTTTCTTTGAAACTGAAAAGTTTCGCCTGGTGTAACTTCTCTTAATGAGGGTTCTGCTTTTGCTTGAATAACTTTTAACGAGTTAGGGTTTATATCATCTAGGAAATCTCCTTTTTCATTAGCGCCAGGGGCTTCTTGTTTGAAAAGCCTGTCATAACTGTTTACAGTTATATTAATGCTATCTTTTTGAGTTACCCAATGGAGGGTTCCTTTTACTTTTCTAAAACTCTCCTGTGTTCCAGATCCGCTTTTGCTTTTTGAATCATATTCACATAATATTTCAACTATACTTCCTTGGTCGTCTTTAATAATGCTTGTTGCTTTGATTATATAAGCACTTTTAAGTCTAACTTCTTTTCCAATAGTAAGTCTAAAAAACTTTCTGTTCGCCTCTTCTTTAAAATCTTCTCTTTCAATATAGAGGTGTTTGTTAAAAGGTATTAATCTTTTCTTGTTAATGTCTTTTTCAGGGTTGTTCTCAGACTCAAGCTCTTCAGTTTTATTCTCGGGGTAGTTTGTTATGGTAAGCTTGACTGGGTCTAAAACGACCATTTTTCTATCTGCTTCTGTATTTAAATCTTCTCTGACGCAAAACTCAAGCAAAGAAACATCAATAACGTTTTCTCTTTTTGCAACCCCAACTTTTTTTATAAATTCTCTGATAGATTTTGGCGTATATCCTCTTCTTCTTAATCCTGAAATTGTAGGCATTCGTGGGTCATCCCAACCGTCAACTAAACCTTTTTCAACCAAGACCGCAAGCTTTCTCTTACTCATAATAGTATAACTGAGATTCAATCTTGCAAACTCTCTTTGTTTTGGTATCACAGAAAGACTTTGTGCTTCGGAGCTTATCGAATCTATAAACCATTCATATAGGTCTCTGTGTGGTTTAAACTCTAAAGAACAGAGTGAATGTGAAACTTGCTCTATATAGTCACATTGACCATGAGCCCAGTCATACATGGGATATATTTTCCATTCCGTAGATGTTCTGTGGTGGGGTTTGTTAATTACCCTATAAATAATCGGATCCCTCATGAGCATATTTGGATGAGACATGTCAATCTTTGCTCTTAGCACGTGAACACCTTCTTTATGATCGCCTTTTTTCATTTCTAGAAAAAGAGCTAAGTTTTCTTCAGTATCTCTTGTTCTAAAAGGGCTGTTAGTTCCAGTAATAGTAGGTGTGCCTTTTTGCTTTGCCATTTCCTCAGAAGATTGTGAATCAACATATGCTTTTCCGTTTTTTATAAGGAAAATGGCCCAGTCATAAAGTTGCTGAAAATTGTCTGAAGAGTATGTTACTTTATCCCAATTGTAGCCCAACCATAAAACATCTTCTTTGATTGCTTTTACATATTCTGCATCTTCGTTTTCAGGGTTTGTATCATCAAACCTAAGATTAACAGGGGCGCTAAATTTTTGTCCTAATCCAAAATTTAGGCCAATTGCTTTAGCATGACCTATGTGTAGATACCCGTTTGGCTCGGGCGGAAATCTAAATCTCAAATGTTTTGGGTCAAAGCCTGAAAACAAGTCTTGTTGGATAATTTGATCTATAAAATTTTGCGGTTTATTTTCCACAATAATTTGTTTTTAATAAGTTTACAAAGTTATCAAAAGAATAATTAATGAAGGCTACTGTTAAAGTTGAAAATCTCAAAATATATGCTTTTCATGGGTGTATGAAAGAGGAAAAAGTGATTGGAAGCGACTATATTGTAAATATTGAAGCATATTGTTTTGTTGGTGATGATGCTTTTAGCGATGATATCTCTGCTACTGTTAATTATGTTGACTTAGCAAGAATAGCAAGGAGAGAAATGTTAACAAGGTCCAAGCTGCTTGAGGCTGTGGTTAAAAGAATTATTGATTGCTCATTTGAAGAAATTAATATTTTAAAAAGAATTTCTGTGACAGTTTCTAAGCTAAATCCTCCCATAAACGCTGATGTTGAAGCTGTTTCCGTCACAATGGAAGAACAGAGATAAAGGAAATAAATAAAAAATTTATCCTAAATTTGGGCTCTCCATTTAAAGTGGCGCCTTGGCCGAGTGGCTAGGCAGAGGTCTGCAAAACCTTGTACGGCGGTTCGAATCCGCCAGGCGCCTCAAAAAACCCTTAGTAATTTAAGGGTTTTTATTTTTATATAATTCCCCCATCAAAGACAATGAAATAGACACCAATACCAATCAATATCAAAGACATTATGGTGTTAACTATTACGATACCCTTTCCGGTAAGTATATTTTTAAATCTGTTTGCGAAATATATTTTTACTAAATCGGTTATAAAATATGTTAATAAAATTACCGAAAAGAAAATAACAAAACTTGAAAGCCGCTGTCCTTCTGCAGGTTTTTGAAGTAGAGCAATCGCGCCCCAATATATTAAAACACCAACATTTAATATATTAATAGCAAATCCTTTGGCTATTAGCCCAAAATAGTTTTCTTTGAATTTCTTAATCTTTGGTTTCTTTCTGTTTTTCTTTCTTCTGTTTATCCACATAAACACACCATAAATAATTAGGATAGTTCCGCCTAGAATATAAAGACCTTGGGAGTTTTCATCATCTTTTTTAAGTTGTACACTTCCCAAAAAGCATACTGCTAAAAAACATATGTCGGCAATAATTACTCCTATATCAAAAAAAACCGCAGCCTTAAAACCTTTAAGTATACTGGTTTCTAATAAAGACCAAAATACTGGCCCCATTATAAAAGATGAAATAAAACCAATTTGTATTGCTTCGAATAAATCCACTAATCTTGATAGAGATAATTGACTGTTCCTCCAACCGAAATCCTTTCAACAATTTTGTTTGTTTTAGAATAAACATTAATCATACCACCAATTTTGCTGTTTACCTCAAGATCTTCAACAGCAAAAACATCTATAACACCTCCTGTTGTAGCTGTTGCATATGTTTCATTAGTTTTTAATTCTTGTGCTTTAATTTCTGCTCCCGTTGAAGAAGATGTGTCATGATAATCTGTATTTCCTGAAACTGAAATTGTTGAACCAGAAACAGCTGTAGTACTTAACGTGTTTGTTTGGACAATTATATTTATTCTTGATCCTGTATTTGCTTTAAAGCTTATATCTGCTTGTTTTATAGTGTCTTTTGAAAAAACATTTGATCCTTCGTGAGAAACAATATTATATAAGTTTTTATAATATAATGTGACTTTTGTTCTGTCTCCGGAAAATCTTTTTTCGAGATTTAATCTAATTTTTAAATCTCCGTTTTTGTTTTTTACAACTACATATTGGGTGTTTTTACCAGTAATTTTAACTTTGTTTTCTGAATCTTTTATTATCTCTAGATTTATTCCATCATAAACAGCAAGTTTTGAAAACTCACCAAGATCTCTTTCTATTTTTCCTTGGGAAAAAACTGAGGTAACAACAAATAAAATGATGTAAGTAATTTTTTTCATATAATAAATTTATTAAATAATTGTAAAATCTAAATGCTTTTTAATTAAATCTGCTTTTTTTACCTCAACCTCAATGCTGTCTCCAAGCTGATATTTTTTTTTATTTTTCTTGCCTATTAACGAGGCTTCCTCAATGTTGTAAAAGTATTTGTCATCTTCAATATCTTTAACATAAACCATTCCTTCACATTTATTTTCTTCAAGTTCAACATATATTCCCCAGTCAGAAACACCAGAAATAATCCCCTTGAATTTCTGACCAATTTTATTTTGCATAAATTTTATTTGCATAAATTTTATTGATTCTCTTTCAGCCTTTACAGCGTTACTTTCTTGTTCAGAGCAATAAACAGCTTTTTTCTGAAGATTCTTATCTCTTTTTCCAAATGTTTTGCTTAATATGTCTTGTAATAGTCTATGGACTAAAACGTCTGGGTATCTTCTAATAGGTGAAGTAAAGTGTGTATAGTTAACAAATGCTAATCCATAATGACCTATGTTATTGGTAGAATACTCTGCTTTACTCATGCTTCTCAGAGCTAGTGATTCTATAAGGTTTTGTTCTTGTTTTCCTTTAATTTGATCTAATAACTTATTTAAAGATTTTGATATTCCTTTTGAACTAGTCAAATCTATACTATATCCAAAACTCTTAACTATGTGTTTTAATGATTTTAATTTTTCATTGTCTGGCAAATCATGAACTCTATATATATATTTTTGTTTTTTTATTTGTGAAAAAAGTTGTGCTACCTTCTTATTAGCAATTAACATAAATTCTTCTATAAGTTTATTTGCGTCTTTTGATTCTTTAGTAAAAACTCCTACAGGTTCTTTTTTTTCATTCAGTTCAAAATAAACTTCTTTCTTGTTAAAATTAATTGACCCTTTTTTTTCTCTTTTCTTTCTGGTTTCTTTTGCTATTTTATCCATAACCAAAATAGCCTCAACGACTTCATCTTCTACGATATATTCAAATCCTGTTAAAGAATTTTCCTTGCTTATTTTATTCTTTCTACTTTCAATTATTTCTTGAGCTTCTTGATAGGAAAATCTATAATTACTTTTTATTACTGTTCTTCCAAACCAATACTCTTCAATGCTTCCATCTTGGTTTATTATTAATGAAACTGAAAAAGTAAGTTTTTCTTCATTAGGTCTCAAAGAACAAACTTTATTTGATAACTTTTCTGGTAACATAGGTATAACTCTATCTACTAAATAAATTGATGTAGCTCTAGAATACGCTTCTTTATCTAGTAAAGTTCCTGGAATTACATAGTGAGAAACGTCTGCTATATGAATACCTATTTCATATTTTTCTTTATCTATTTTTTTAAATGAAAGAGCATCATCAAAATCTTTAGCATCTATAGGGTCTATTGTAAAAGTTAAATTATTTCTAAAGTCCCTTCTTTTTTTAATTTCCTCTTTTGAAATTGACTCACTTATATTTTTTGTGTATTCTAAAACTTCAGTAGGAAAGGTAATATTGACATTGTTTTGGGTTAGTATAGAATCAATTTCTGTTTCATGATCACCAGGTTTTCCTAATACTTTTTTAATTTTTCCTATTGGTGAAAGGTCTTGTTTTTTCCATTCTAAAATTTTAACAAGTACTTTATCTCCATCTTGAGCATCTTTAATATTACTGCTTGGAATAAAAACGTCTGAATGTATTTTTTTTTCGTCAAGTAAAGCAAAAGCAAAATTTTTATTTATTTGGATAGTTCCAACATACTCTTTTTTTTCTCTTTTAAGCAAAGAAATAATATTAGCTAAATAAAAACCTTTTCTTTTTCGATTTAAAATTTCGAATTCAACTAAATCTCCATGCAAATAATTTATAATTGAATTCTTAAGTTTTATTATGTGATTTATTTTATCACAATCAATTAATGGATTTTTTTTATTAGAAAAATTTACAATTCCTATATAATATTTATTACCTATAATTTTTCTATTGTATTTATTCATTTCATACAAATGTAAAATTATTATTACTATGGAATATTTAATATTATTTTACTTATAAACATTAATATTATAATGTTTAAATTTTATAAAAAAAGTAAATTGTATATTATAGTTTGTTAATATGTATAATAAGTTTTTAATAAAAATTTGTTTTTATAATTATTATTAAAATATTAATATGAAATAAACATAATAACTATACTTAATTAGTTATTTATCAATATATTAAACAGTATATTAACAATAAAAAAAAATTAAAATATTTATAAAAACTTTAAAAAAAAAATACCAAAAAAATTTAAAAAGTATATGAATATTTTTAATAATTATTAAATTAAAAATGAAAACTATCTTTGAAATAACTAAAAATAAGATAAGTGTTAATATATTATATTTTATAAACAACTAACAAACAAGTTATGAATATATCAATAGGTAATGATCATGCAGGAGTTGAGTACAAAAATTATATAATTGAAAATTTAAATCCTAAATATAATATTATAAATCATGGGTGTGATGATGAAAAAAGTGTAGACTATCCAGATTTTGCTCACCCCGTTTCAAGTGATATAGAAAATAATATAAGTGAATTAGGTATACTTATTTGTGGTAGCGGAAATGGAGTTGCAATGACAGCAAATAAAAATAGTAATGTGAGAGCTGCCTTAAGTTGGAATTTAGAAATTGCCGCTTTAGCAAAACAACATAATAATGCAAATATTGTTTGTATTCCAGCTAGGTTTATTTCTAAAGAAGAGGCTTTAGAAATTGTAAAATTATTTATACAAACAAGTTTTGAAGGAGGAAGACATGAAAGAAGAGTTAATAAAATAAATAAATGATAATTATAAAATCATTTTCAGAATTAAATATTCAAGAACTTTATCAAATACTTAGATTAAGGTCTGAAGTATTTGTGGTAGAACAGGATTGTGTATATCAGGATATGGATAATAATGATCAAAAGGCTATCCATCTTTTTTATAAAGAAAAAAATAGAACCATAGCTTATACAAGAATTTTTAAACAAGGAGATTATTATGATAATCCAAGTATTGGTAGAGTAGTTGTTAAAGAAAAAAACAGAGGAAAAGAATTAGGAAAAAAAATAATGTTATCATCTATAGACTTTATAAAAAAAAATCTTCAAGGAAAACAAATAGAGCTTTCAGCTCAAAAATACTTAGATAAATTTTACAGAGACTTAGGTTTTTATGTAAAAGGCGAAGAATATTTAGAAGACGGTATTCCTCATCAAAGAATGTTTTATTATTTATAAGAAAAATGAAAGCCAAACTATATTTTTTAAGGATAACTATACTTACATTTTTACTATTCAATATATATTCATGCGAAGAAAAAAAAGAAAAAGTAAGAGTAGGAGCTATATGTAATGATGGATGGCAAAGCAGTTCAACAGGAAGAGGAACATGTAGTCATCATGGAGGGGTAAACTATTGGTTATATAAATAAGTTTTAATCATTTATTATTAAAATCTCCACACGTCGATCTTTGTCTTCACTACCTCCTAGAGGAAATCTATGTGCCATGCCTTCATATTTCATGCGTGATTTATTTATTCCTTTTTCCAAAAAAAAATCATAAACATACTTCGCTCTAGCTATAGATAAATTTCTTTTGTTGGTTTTTCTATCAATTGCATCTAGTTTTCCCTCTGTACAACAAACATGACCCTGTATAATAAAAGAAAAAGTTTCATTTTTTAACTTATTAGCAAGATCTTCCAAAACAATTTTAGAACCAATAGTTAAATAACTATAACCAGTTATAAATAAAATATTTTCAAGAACCATTTTTTTTTCTTTTTCAACTACTGTTTTCTCAGATTTTTTATTTTTTTCAGGATAAGAAATTATTATATCAACTCTTCTATTTAAAGACCTAATTACTGAAGGGTCTTTTTCATCTATTATGTTTAAAAGTAATTCCCCTTTACCATCAACATTAACAATTTTTTCATAATGAAAAGAAACCTCATCAAATATATTTTTAATAGCATCAGCTCTGTTTTGAGATAATTTTAAATTATAATTGCTTGCTCCAATATCATCGCAAAAACCAAAAATTTTTATTTTCAACACATCCTCTTTATTTATAGAATTTAAGAACTTTTGAAGTCTGGTTTTTTCTGTTTTAGTTAAACTAAAAACATCGGTATCAAAATAAACAGAATGTTCTATATTATACTGAGAAAAGCAATTACAGAATGTAAATAATAAAAAAAGAAAAAATATTTTTTTTAACACTGAACGATATTTTTAAAAGATAAAAGGAGATGTTTCATAGATTTATCAACCATCCTTAAGCTTGGAACTTCGCTTCCAAAATAAACAAAAACAAAATTATAGTTTAAATTCATAGAAATATAGTTATTAGCATTTTTAGAAAAAGATTCTTTTAACAATCTTTTTATTCTGTTGCGTGAAACAGCAAGCTTATGTCTTTTTTTGCCAACGGAAAAAGCTACTTTTATCTTATTATCATTAGAAACAACATAGTGTAAAAAAATTAAATCTGAAGAAATTTTATTTCCGGTTTTAAAAACAACATCTAGATCGGAAGATTTTTTTAAGGAAAACTTTTTATTTAAAGAAAAATAAGACATACTATAATTCTAAATAATTGTTGGTTCTATTAATATCTGCCATTTCATTTTTTGGATCAATTATAATTTTTTGAATATCTTTTGAATCAATGTCTAACCAAACTTCATAATATGGTTTTGCCCAACTCCAAGATTTCAAAAGAGTTGATTTTTCAGCGGGTTTATGACCTCTCATTTTAGTCATAGGGATATTATAATCCAAAATTTCACCAGAAATTAATTCAAGTCTTAAATCAATAGGCATACCCATTTGACCAATTCTTTTTAGGACAACTCTTGTTTTATTGTCTACTCCATAAAGAGAGTTTACTGAGTAGTCAATCGTCATGGTTGACTGAACCCAATCTAGTAAATACCAATCAAGTTCTAATCCAGAAACCTTTTCAGCCGAACGTATAAAATCATTTGGTTTAGGATGCTTAAATGACCAGTCATCAAAATATTTCTTTAAAGTTTTATCAAAATTTTTTTTGCCAATCACATATTGTAATTGAGACAAAAAAATTGACCCTTTGTCATAAGCCGTCATTCCATAACCGGAGTTAAACTTAAATCTGTCAGCATGAGTAGTCATTGGCTCCTCAAGCCCTGTCGCTACCCAACGAAAATAATCTTTGTAAGCTCCAGCGTTTGGAAGAGATTTACCTTCTTTTAAAACAACATTCAAAGCTACATCATCAATATAGCTTGTAAACCCTTCGTCCATCCAAGAGTGTTTAGATTCATTAGTTGCCATCAAAAATTGAAACCAAGTATGTGCAATCTCGTGTGATGTCACAGAATAAAGACTTCTCAAAGTGGGATGACCAACACCATCAATAAACGTACACATAGCGTATTCCATACCCCCGTCTCCTGCCATAATAATAGAGTACTGCTTATAAGGGTATTTACCAATCGTATTGCTAAAGAATTTTAAAAACTCAACTGAATTTGGTTGGAACTCTTTCCATAAATCAACATATTTAGAGTCAGTCTTATAAAAGAAGTGCATTCTCGGACCTCCATCAATATCTATATAATCATGTGTGAAATTTGGATCTGCAGCCCAACTGAAGTCATGAACATTGGGGGCAATAAATTGCCAAGAGATTTTATCACCATGTTCTACCCCCTCCTTAAGAGGTGCATAGCCGTGACCGATTAGTTCGGGGTTTTGAAGATATCCGGAACCGGCAACAGTATAGCTTTTATCAATATTAATAGTAACATCAAAATTGCCCCAGATTCCGTAAAATTCTCTACCAATATATGGGTTCGCGTGCCACCCCTCATCGTCGTACTGACAAAGCTTAGGATACCATTGTGACATTGAAAAAGCAACATTATCTTCACTATTTTTTCCAGACCGCCTAATCATCGCCGGTGTTTGAACAAAAAACTCCATTTCTAGCACTGTACTTGCCCCTGAACTTAAGGGCTTATCAAGCTGAACTTCCAAAATAGTTTCTTCAATTTTAAATTTTAAAGGAACACCATCCTGTAAGATCCATTTAATTTGAACGTCTCCCCAATCTTTTTCATCTAACATCAAGATATTTCTAGACATTGTTCTAGAATCATCAGTTGAGTATCTTGAGTTTTGTTCCAGATCAGTTCCAGGCTTAAAAGCATTAAAGTACAAATGATAAAAAACCCTGTTAAGATTATCAGGGGAATTATTTGTGAAAACGAGATTCTGTGTTCCACTGTATGTGTGTTTTTCTACATCAACATCAATAATCATCGTGTAGTCAACGTGTTGTTGCCAATAGCTTTCCTGTGAAAATGAAAGACAAAACAGAAAAGCAGAAAAGCAGAAAAAGAGATTCTTCATAACTATTTTATTATAAGCTACTGTCTTAAACTGCTTGTTTTTTTCATAAATCAAGCAATTTAATTTTTTGATCAACACGAGCCCCCCGCTCAGTTTTATGAAGCGAAGCAAGCTCTACAAAAGCGTCGTGTTCAAAGAACAGATGAATGTTTTTTTCAAGACAATAATTTAAGAATAATTCCTTCTCTTGCAAAGACATTAACGGACGAATATCATATCCCGGAATATATGGCAAGGGTACATGGCCATGTGTGGGTACAAGATCAGCAGCAAAGGCAATTTTTTGCCCTTTGTAGCTGATAATCGGAATCATTTGTTTTTCAGTGTGGCCATCTACAAACAAAACATCAAACCCAAGATTAGATTTTGTAAGATAATTATCAGAGTCTTTGTCTAAATAATTCAATTGACCAGACTCCACTATAGGATTAATGTTTTCTTTTAGAAAAGAAGCGCTTTCTCTTTTATTTGGATTTGTTGCCCAATTCCAATGATCTTCGTTGCTCCAATAATTTGCATTCTTAAAAGTTGTTTCAAAAGAGTTTTTTCCAGACCGCACCACACTACCACCACAATGATCAAAATGAAGATGAGTGAGAAAAACATCTGTGATATCATTAGGGTGAAATCCTTGTTTTTTTAGTGAAGACTCCAGAGAGTCTTCACCCCAACGGTGGTAATAACCAAAAAACTTTTCACTTTGCTTATCACCCATCCCAGTATCAATCAACACAAGCTTACTGCCGCTCTCAAGCAGTAAGCAGCGAGCAGCAATCTTTACCATATTATTGTTATCAGACGGATTTGTTTTTTGCCAAAGAGATTTAGGAACAACCCCAAACATGGCACCACCATCTAGCATAAAATTTCCTGCATTAACGGAATATAGGTTCAATTCAAAGTAATATTTAGTATTTTTATTAAATATAAAACAATATTTTGAAGAAATTAGAGAGAAGTTTATCGTTGCCTGCCGTGATCGCAATATGCATCGGCGGAATGCTTGGAACGGGAATTTTTGTTCTACCAGGAATAGCTGCAACTAAAACAGGAGGCTCTTTATGGCTGGCCTTTTTGATAGCCGCCATATGTATTTTGCCAGCTGCATATTCAAAATCAGAGCTCGCTACAGCAATGCCTAGCTCAGGTGGAACTTATGTTTATATAGAAAGGGCTTTTGGACCTCTTTTTGGAACAATTTCAGGCCTCGGTCTTTGGCTAGCCTTGGTTTTAAAATGCGCATTTGCACTTGTTGGTATGGGAGCCTATGTTCTGGTAGTTTTAGACATGGGCAGCGATGATTTTATAACAAAAACTGTTGGTTTAGGGTTTTTATTTTTGGTTTTTGTTTTAAATATAATTGGTGCAAAAAAAGCAGGAAATTTTCAGTCTTATGCTGTTTTTATTGGGCTGCTAGTTTTGACGGCTCTTTTTGTAATAGGAATACAAACAATGGATGAAGCCCCAGAGTTCTTGTCTTTTTTCAACGAAGACTCTAAAAAAATAGAATCAGGAGGATACAGGGACCTAATATTTGCCGTTGCCTTTGTATATCTTTCCTACTCAGGAGTTACAAAGGTTGCTGCTATTGCAGAAGAAATAAAAAACCCAAACAAAAACCTTCCGCTAGGGATGATATTGTCTTTGTTTATAATAACAGCAATATATGTTTTAATCTCATTTGTCTTAACTTCAAATGTTGGACTTACAGACCTTACAAACAATTACAACCCTATTCACACACTGGCTCTTGACCTAGAGATATCGAGTTTTAAGCTAGGGGGAATTCACATAGTCGGTGCTTCAATAGCTTTTATAGCTGTTTTAACGCTTTTATCAACCGTAAACGCAGGTGTTTTAGCATCCTCTCGTTTTCCTTTTGCGATGTCAAGAGACGGCCTTCTACCTCCGCTGTGGAGCAAGGTTCACAAGAAGTTCTTAACCCCGATTAATACAATTGGAATTACTTGTATTTCAATAGCGCTGATCGTTTTGTTTTTACCTGTTATTGAAATTGCAAAACTTGCAAGTGCTTTTAAAGTAATGATGTTTGTTTCGGTCAATCTTGCCGTAATCGTTTTAAGAGAAACCGCTGCGCAATGGTATCAGCCAAAATATAAATCTCCTCTGTATCCATGGATTCAGATTTTTGGAGTTGTAACAGGAATTTTCTTTTTGATAGTCCTAGGAAGCGTACCGCTTATGACAATACTTGCAATATTTGTTTCAGGAGCAGTAATTTATTACTCTTATGGAAAAAATGTCATGAGGTCAGGAGTCCTAAAAAACTATGGACACAGACCAGCACTTTCAATTTTCGGAAACAAGGAGGAAACAAAAACAGAAAAAATAAAGAGTCAAAAAAAAGCTTCATCAGAGCTAGACCCAAAAATTGCATCTAAGGCGGGAGCGATAGTGCCTCTACTCGGAAATGAATCCTCCCCAGAGATGCTTGTTGAAATGGCTGCCGCGATTCAAAGCAAAAACTTAATTCAAGCACTTAATATAACCGAGGTTCCAAGCCAAACAGACCTTGATGCTTTCTTAGAAGATTCACCAATTTCATCATCGCTCAAGAGAAGACTTTCGAGACTTTCAGAATCACAAAAACTCTCAGTAGATTTTGAAGCAGTAGTTACACACGAGCTTTCGGATACAATCAATAGGCTTAGTTCACAAAGTAGCTGTGAATGGCTAGTAATGGGATGGGACGGAAGGCCTACCACAGGAATATTTGTTACCAACCCAATTGGTTGGTTGTTAGCAAACATAAATTCTAACCTTGTTTTATATAAAGATAATGGGGTAAGGTATGTTAGTAAGGTTTTATTAGCCTTAAGGCCTGGGAGAAAAGACAAGAACTTTATAGGGATTGCAAACAATGTTTGCAAATATTATGGAGCAGCTCTTACGCTTTTACATGTGGTTCCTGAAAAAAGCAATACAACAGAGACAATTAAACATAGGTCGGAAGAAAAACTAAAACAATCAAAAGTAAAAGCGTCTGTAAATGTTGTCAAAAGTGATAGTCCTGTGGAGACAATTTCAGAGATTTCATCGAGTTACGACCTTTTAATTTTAGGAACCCCTGAAAAAGACAACTGGATAAAGGTTTTATTTGGAGGAGGTAAAGACAAGTTTACAGAAAGCGCAGCCTGTTCAGTATTACGTGTCACCCTTAAAGATTAGGGCCTAATCATTTAGTTTTAAAACAGCCATAAAAGCTTCTTGTGGTATTTCAACGCTGCCAACCTGACGCATTCTTTTCTTTCCTTTTTTCTGCTTTTCCAAAAGCTTTCTTTTACGGGTAATATCCCCGCCATAACATTTAGCTGTAACATCTTTTCGTAGTGCCTTTATAGTTTCTCTGGCAATGATTTTTGTTCCAATTGCTGCTTGAATAGGAACATCGAATTGCTGTCTTGGAATAAGCTCTCTTAGTTTTTCACATATTTTTTTTCCAACTCTGTAGGCATTATCAGTATGAATCAATGCCGACAAGGCGTCAACAGCTTTCGAATTTAAAAGAATGTCTACCCGGACAAGCTTTGAGCTTCTTAGCCCAATAGGGGAATAGTCAAAAGACGCATAACCCTTGGAAACCGTTTTTAATCTATCATAAAAATCAAAGACTATTTCTGCTAAAGGCATATCAAACACCAATTCTACTCTTGTCGTTGTTAGGTAGGTCTGACTCTTAATCACACCTCTTTTTTCAATACAAAGAGACATAACGTTGCCGATAAAGTCTGATTTTGTAATAATAGAGGCCTTAATAAAAGGTTCTTCAACCCGGTCAATATAAGAGGGATCTGGAAGATCAGAAGGGTTGTTAACCAGAATTATTTCCTCTGGGCTTTTTTTAGAAAAAGCATGATAAGAAACATTGGGAACAGTGGTAATTACAGTCATTCCAAACTCTCTTTCAAGTCTTTCCTGAACAATTTCCATATGCAGCATTCCAAGAAACCCACATCTAAAACCAAAGCCAAGTGCAGCAGAACTTTCAGGCACAAAAACAAGAGAAGCGTCGTTAAGCTGAAGTTTTTCCATCGAACTCCTAAGCTCTTCATAGTCTTCCGTATCAACCGGGTAAATTCCAGCAAAAACCATTGGTTTTACATCTTCAAAGCCTGAGACCGCCTCATGAGTTGGCTGTTCAAAATCTGTAATCGTATCACCAACTTTAACTTCCTTTGCCTCCTTAATTCCAGTGATTAAATACCCAACATCTCCAGCAAAGATTTCTTTTTTTGGGCTTTGTTTTAAATTAAGTGTTCCTACTTCGTCTGCTCCGTAAGCTTTATTTGTAGCTAAAAACTTTATTTTTTGATTCTTTTTAATAGAGCCGTCAATTACTCTAAAGTAGGTTTCAATTCCCCTGAAAGGATTATACACAGAATCAAAAATTAAGGCCTGTAATGGCTTTGATATATCTCCACTTGGACAAGGGATTTTTTCAACAATAGCTTCAAGGATGTTTTCAATTCCAAGACCTGTTTTTGCGCTTGCCGGAATAACTTCATGGGACTTACAGCCCAGAAGGTCAACGATATCATCTGTAACCTCTTGTGGGTTGGCGCTAGGTAAATCTACCTTATTTAATACGGGCACTATTTCCAGATCATTTTCTAAAGCCAGATAAAGATTAGATATTGTTTGGGCCTGTATGCTTTGGGCGGCATCAACAACAAGTAATGCTCCTTCACAAGCTGCAATTGACCTTGAAACCTCGTATGAAAAATCAACATGCCCCGGCGTGTCAATAAGATTTAACACAAAGTCTTTTTCATTATGCTTGTAATACATTTGAATCGCGTGAGATTTTATTGTAATACCCCTTTCTCTCTCTAAATCCATGTTGTCTAAAAGCTGATCTTGTTTTTCACGATCAGTAATCGCTCCTGTAAACTCCAAAAGCCTGTCGGCAAGAGTACTTTTACCATGGTCAATGTGAGCAATAATGCAAAAATTTCTAATGTTTCTCATCAGCTAATTTGAGAAAACAAAAATAGGCAAAAAAATATCGTTAAAGTATTATATTAAAGACTTGGTTATCTTTGTACAAACAAACGGTTTGACTTGGCTAAAATAGGAGACATTGAATTAGGGGCCTTTCCTTTGTTGCTCGCCCCAATGGAAGACGTAAGCGACCCCCCTTTTAGAGCGTTATGTAAAGAAAATGGCGCAGATGTAGTTTACACTGAATTTATTTCTTCAGAGGGACTAATTAGGGATGCTGCAAAAAGTGTCATTAAGCTTGATATATATGAAAAAGAGCGACCCGTTGGAATACAAATTTTCGGCGCCAACCTAGATTCAATGCTTCAGGCAGTTGACATAGTTGAAAAATCTAACCCTGATATTATTGACATAAATTATGGCTGCCCTGTAAAAAAAGTAGTTTCCAAAGGGGCTGGTGCGGGAATATTGAAAGACTTGTGTTTAATGGAAAGTTTAACCAAAGCAATAGTTAAAAGAACAAACCTACCGGTTACGGTAAAAACAAGGCTAGGCTGGGATAATGACTCTATAAAAATTGTTGAGGTTGCGGAGAGACTACAAGATGTTGGCTGTAAGGCTATTGCAATTCACGGAAGAACTAGAGCTCAAATGTACAAAGGTGATGCAGACTGGAGTTACATTGAAAAAGTCAAGAACAACCCAAGAATGCATATTCCTGTATTTGCTAATGGTGACATAAACACACCTGAAAGAGCCAGATTTGTTAGAGACAACCTCGGTCTTGATGGTGCAATGATAGGAAGAGCATCTATTGGAAACCCTTGGTTTTTTAATGAAGTAAAACACTATTTTAAAACAGGCAAGCACAAAAGGCCAGTGTCAGTTTCAGAAAGAGCGTTATTGGCAAGAAGACACCTTGAAATGTCTGTTTCTTGGAAAGGAAAAAAGCTTGGTGTTTACGAAACTAGACGGCATTACTCTAATTACTTCAAGGGTATAGAGAACTTTAAGCCATACAGGCAGAAACTTGTTACAACAGAAACACCCGAGGAGGTTTATGAAACTTTGGATTTTATTGCTGAGAAGTTTGCTGAACACTCTTTTTAGTGTAATATGCAACAACAGAAGAAACGCCTGCCCCCAACAATAAAACAGTGAAAAAGACAACAATATAGTTCTCAAAACTGTATTCCACTGGATATGCAAGAGATTGGCTAAGCATAAATAAGGAAAATTCTTTTTGCAGAAAAAGTAATAGCGAACCAAGAGCCAGCCCGATAAAGCATCCTGTTAAGGAAACCATAATCCCTTGATAAAAAAAGACATTTCCTACGTCAGAATTTTTCATTCCCAGAATCATTAATGTTCTCAAGTTTTTTCTTTTTTCTAATACCATCATTATTAATGCACTAAAAAGATTAAACATTGCAATAATTACAATTAATAAAAAAATCAAGAAGGTTGTTAATTGTTCCGTTTGAAGCATTTTATAAATCAAGCCATGTTGTTCAAACATGTCACTGACAATAAACTCAGCTCCAAAAAAAGAAGAGATTTCTTCTATTGTGTGTGAAGAAAGCGTGTTGTCGAAAATCTCTATATAGCTTATCTCACTATTGTTTAACCCATATAGGTTTTGTGCAAATTCTAGCCCAGCAAAAACAAGCTGATTATCTAGTTCTTGGTTTACAGAAAACACACCCGAAGAAACAGCAAGAGAACTTCTTAATAAGTCATTTTCGGAAGTTATTTGGCCTCTTCCAGGCTTTGGGACATATAGCCTTACCGGATTTAAAACATCAAGTGTGCTGACACCCAAGCTATATGCAATTCCCACCCCCACAACAATTTGATTGCTTTCGCTTTCTAGCCAATCTCCTTGCAACATGATAGAATCAACTTTTTCTCTTGGAAAGTTTTTTTCAACCCCCTTAATTCTAACAATTTGATTGTTTTGGTTAATTGACAGGAGGGCCTTATTTTCAATAACTTTAGTAAAATTTAAACCATTGTTTTCTAGAAAATGAATCATTTCGGGAGTAAGTTTAAAACTGCTTCCTTTTAAGGGAGAAACTTTTAAGTCTGCAGAAACTTTGGGAATGAACTCAAGTGTGTGTTTTTTAAGCCCACTTAAGCCTGATAAAACAATAATCATTGCACAAGTGCTTACAACTATGCCAGCTATCGCAAGAAAAGACATGAAATTAATTGCCGTGCTTTTATTTTTAGTTAAAAAGTATCTTTTAGCTATGTATTTTAAACCCTGCACAGTGTTATTTTTTTAAAGGATTATCTAAACCCTTTAAAGATTCTTCCAACTTTTCTATGTAATCTAAGGAGTCGTCCAGAAAAAAGTTTAGTTCAGGCGTTTTTCTCAATTGTTTTTTAGCTTTCTGAGAAACTTCATGACGAATCTTGCCGGAAATTTTGGAAACCTCATCTAAAACCTGTTTAGACATTTCAAAAGGAAAAATACTTAAAAAAACTTTTGCTACAGAAAAGTCTGCAGAAACAGAAACCTTAGTTACCGAAACCAAAACCCCAACTCTACCTTGTTTTTTTAGTTTTTCACGTAGAATATTTGCAACATCCTTTTGAATAAGCTTTGAAACCTTTTTTTGTCTTGTTGTTTCCATGGGCTAAAAGTTATAACATTTGACTTGTTAAGTTAAACAAAAATAAATTTAAGCTAAATTTGTATTGTGATAAATAAAATTGAACATATTGGTGTTGCTGTAAACGACCTTAATCTGTCAGAGAAATTATTTGAAAAGCTGTTAGGAAAAAAACCTTACAAAAAAGAGATTGTTGATTCCGAGGGTGTAGTAACATCTTTTTTTAAGCTTCAAAATCAAAAACTAGAGCTTATCTCTGCCAATAAAAAAAGTGGTGTTATCACTAGCTTTATAAAAAAAAGGGGAGAGGGAGTTCACCACATTGCTTTACATGTTGATAGCATCGAAAAGGAGATGGCCAGACTTGAGCCCTTGGGTTTTGAGTTTATTTCAAAAACACCTCAAAAAGGCGCTGATAATAAAATGATTGTTTTCATTCACCCAAAAACCACGAACGGTGTTCTTATAGAGCTTTGTGAAGACATTTAAGAAGTTTTGTGTTTTACAAAACATTCATTAATATTGCAGACTGTTTGGTCCTATAGCTCAGTTGGTTAGAGTAGATGACTCATAATCATTTGGTCCCTGGTTCGAGCCCAGGTGGGACCACCCTTAAAACCCCTCAAAATGAGGGGTTTTTATTTTTACATTTCTCAGAATTAAAAAAAAAAGTTAAATTGAAAACATTAATAAATTAAACAATTACAAAATGAAACACTACTCAATATACCTTATGGTTTTCTGCCTCTCTTTTTCTTTTGCTCAAAAGAAAGTAAACGGCAAGATATATATCGAACATCCAGCAATGGAAGTTGTCGAAAAGTTTAACGAAGCTTTTGTTGCAGGTGATTTAGAGACCTTAAAAAGCTTGGTGGCTGAAAACTTTACATGGAGAAATTCAACGATGAGAACAGAACCAGGAACTTTACAGCAGCTTTTACAAAGATCAAATTACTTAAGCAAAAATGTTATGAACTTTGAAATCAAACATTATGGTGGCGCTTATCCTGACGCCCTAGAATATAAAAAAGACAATGTTTTAGATATTATGACATGGACCTGGATGACAGGGTATGATAAAAACACAGGCATAGACCTGGATATGCCAAGATACGCTAATTTTAGAATGAACGATGAGGGAAAAATACGCTCAATTAATATAATGGATGATCAAGTTCTTTGGAATAAAGCGTATGATGCTTGGGAAACCAGAGCCAACGGAGTTATTTATAAAGATCACCCTCTTGTAACAAAAGTTAGATTAATGATTCAGGACTATAAAGCTCAGGATATAGAAAAAATCAAAAGTAATTATACTCAATCAACTAGGTTTTACGATGTCATGAATTCGCCTATTAATGAATTTAAGACACTAGAAGAAGAGTTTGCTCAGTTTGATGAATATATGAAAATATTTGAGCTTGTTGACATTAAAGAAAGCGGATACCCAGATGTTTTAGATTATGAAGGAAACGGAGCGGTTGTTATCTCCTGGTGGGACATGACTTTTAGAAATAAGAAATCAGGAAATACCAGCACTATTAAACAACACATTCAACATGCTTTTAATGAGAAGGGTGAAATCATTAGAGAGGACTATTATTTTAACCCAGCACAGTTACCAAAATAAATTAAAATATTTAAAGAATAAAAAACCCTGCCTCAGTAGGGTTTTTTATTTTATACAAAAAAATAAAACAAGTAGTCGTTAAACTCAATTTTACAATATGACAAAAAATTATAAGCTTTTCACAGTTTTTGTTATGGGCTTTATGTATATTTTTATCGGAATTAAGCATTTCACAGAACCCCAATTTTTTATAAATATTACCCCGCCACAAGTTCCGTTTAAAACATTTGCAGTTTATTTTACAGGCTTTCTGGAGATTTTAGGAGGCGCACTTATTCTCAACAGTAAGTCCAGACAAGCAGGTGGGGTTTTACTAATTTTGACTTTAATAATAGTCTTTCCAGCAAATATATACCTATATTTATGCGAGGCTCCCCAAAGTTTATTAGGAGTTTCAAAAACAGACGCTTTGATCAGGATGCCGTTTCAAATCCCTCTAATCCTACTAGCTTTTTGGCACTCCAAAGAAAACCACCCAAAATGGGTGGTCTATCTTTCATCGCTGGCCTTTCCGCCAACAATAATTTATTTTTTATCAATATAGTTATTCATAACCATACCAGTAATTGTTTTTAGCATCCACATCTGGATACTCAAAATCAGGATCTATTACAATCTTCTTAAAAGATTCTGTTGTCTCAACTAAGAATTTCCATGAAACATTTTTTTTCCAGATTTCTACAGGAAGTTCTTTTCTGATTTTCTTATCGCTAGAAGTAGTGATTTCTAGTTTTACAGGCATTGGAATTTCCTTCATGTTTTTAATGGTAATATAGGCGCCTTTTGTAGGGTCTCCGTCTACATATTCAACATCGGTAATAGCTTGATCAAGTTTCCAGTTATTCATTACCCAAGATCTCCAAAACCACCCGAGGTCTTCACCCGAAACATCTTCCATTGTTCTAAAGAAGTCATTTGGTTCGGGATGTTTAAATGCCCACCTGTGAATATATTCTTTAAAAGCATCATCAAATCTTTTTGCCCCAAGAACATTGTCTCTTAATAACCACAAAAACATAGCAGTTTTGTAATATTGAAGCCCCATATTTCTTTCAGCTAAATTATCGGGAGCGGTTATTAAAGGCTCAAGGTCATCAGAAACAAATTGAAGTGCAGCCATATGCATATTCATTTTACCCCTGTAATATTCTCCGTTGTTAAATTCTTTTGTGCTAATGTCATTAACAAATGAATTAAAGCCTTCATCCATCCAGCCATATAGTCTTTCATTTGACCCAACAATCATTGGGAACCAGTTGTGACCAAATTCATGATCAGTCACACCCCAGAGCCTTCCACCCTTAGACTTGTAGCTACAGAAAGACACAGCAGGATATTCCATTCCTCTTACATTTCCAGCTACATTAATGGCAGTTGTGTATGGGTATTCAAACCACCTTTCTGAATAGTGCTCTACAGAAGCCTTAGTATACTCTGTAGACCTCTCCCACGCATTATCTCCATAGCTCTCAATTGGATAAGCTGAAATCGCCATTGAGCTATTTCCGCTTGGAAGATTAATTCTTGCAGCATCTAAAATAAATGCTGATGAAGACGCCCAAGCAACATCTCGAGTATTCTCCATTTTAAACCTCCAAGTAATCATGTCTCTGCCAATTGGTCTTGAGTTTGGGTCGTCTATTTCTTCAGGAGTTCTAATCATTACAGTTTCGTCGCTTGCCTCAGCTTTAGCCCACCTGTCAAGCTGGTCTAGGGTGTAAACTTCAAGGGGATTCAATAACTCCCCCGAACAAACAACAATATGATCAGAAGGGACAGTGATATTGACATTAAAATCACCATATTCTAGATAGAATTCTCCTTGACCAGTATAAGGCAGGTTGTTCCAAGCATTTAAATCATCGTAAACACACATTCTGGGATACCATTGAGCTATCGTATACACCTTGCCATTATCGGTTCTTAATATACCCATTCTATCAGACCCATAATCTGGAGACAGGAATGAAAAGTCAATTTTTAAAGATAACTCACCGCCATTTGCTTTCAGAGGTTTTGGAAGATTTACCTTCATCCTTGTATCATAAACCTCATATTTTACATCTGATATTGAGCGGCTTCGTCCTTTGCCTGAAACTACTTGTACTGCAGAAATTTTAAAACCACCATCAAGCACCTGACCCCTTGACCCATTTCTGCTTCCGTTTAAAGGAATAATAGCATTTCCTCGTGAATCACTTTTGAACAGGTTTTGATCCATGTGTAGCCATAAAAAGTCCATTTCATCAGGGCTATTATTTGTATATTTTATAATTTCTTTTCCCGTGATTATATCTGAAAGAGTATCAAGCTCCACATTAATAATATAATCAGCTCTATTTTGCCAATATTTATGACCAGGCTTTCCATTTGCAGACCTGTATTCAGACGAAGGAGTTGTGTAAAATGCTGTTTCAAAAGCTTTTACATAATCATAATTTGAATCATTATTAGTTTGTGAATGTCCAAGATTGGTAAGAATGATACCTGCTAATAAATATTTTAATAATCTGTTCATTTTAAATTGTTTTTTAAGTGTTAATCAATTCTTGTGCCCTAATTTCCATGTTTGTACAATAAAAAAGTATCATTAAACAAAGCCCCCGCTTGATTAGGGCGGGGGCTTATATTAACTAAAAACTTGATTTAGTCCAGCACAATTGGAGCACCGGCCTCCTCCAAGATCTTTCCTACTTTCATTACATTTTCAAAGTAGGCGTCCATTTCGGGCTTTACCCTGTTGAACATTTCTTTTGCAATGTCAAAGCTTTTCATATGCGTCTCCGTCGGCCCATAAGAATTTGGATACCAACCGCCCCTAGCAGTAAAAAGCCTGTCGCTTATTGTCAAAAAGTCTTTTTCACCAATTTCCCCTTTAGCATCGCTTCCGCTAACTTTTCTGTCTAGAGCGTTCATTGTTTCAGTTAAGTCGTAAAGCATTTTACTAGCTTCAGGAATATTGGTTGTTATCTGCATTAACATACCTTGATATGTCGCAACCCTTGCTTTTGACTTTTCAAACTTGTTTTGGTATGTTGCGACAAGCGATGAAAAGTCAGCTAAGCTGGCATAATATTCATTATGTTGGTCTTTCATCGGATTTGTTAAAGTTCCGGACCTGATTTTTTCAACCTCAAGTTCTACAGGCCCAGCAATTTGGCTAACCTCACCATTAACTCTTTTCATTAAAAATAAGTCATATTTTCCTGGATTTACCTGAGTAGTTATTCCGCCTCCAGAACCTCTCCAGCCTCTTCTTGAGCTTCTTAATGTTGCCCTTACGGTTGTTGGGATTGAACTTGTAAGATTCCAATTAACTCTAGAAACACCTTTTCTGAGCGGACCAGCAATCTTTGACACAATTTCCCCATTCTTGTCTTTTACCACAAGAATTACCTGGTTTTTCTGTTCAGACATCTCACGATCTAAAGAATCCCATCCGGGGAAGGGAATATCTCCATCTTTTTTAGCTCTTTCAGATTTTTTTCTTTTGGCCTTGATCGATTCAGGAGCATCTTTTATGTAGTATGTGATGCTTGCACCATACTTAGGGTTGTCAGCATAATATGTTTGACCACCATCACTGCTGGTTCCACCATAAACCTGATTGAACTGAAGAGCTTTTCTTGGCTCAAAAATAACCCCATCATTTGTTAGGGTTTCTTTTGTGATATCTCTTAACGGACTATAGTCATCAAGTATATAAAAGCTTCTTCCGAAAGTGGCTAACACTAAGTCATTTTCTCTTTTCTGAATAGCCAAGTCTCTAACAGGAATTGTAGGAAGGCCGTTAGAAAATTTATGCCAGCTGTCTCCTTGGTCAAGACTGATGTACACACCATATTCAGTTCCTAAGAACAATAAATTGGGGTTTACATGATCCTGAACAATTCTCCAAAGAAGCGTTCCATCAGGAATTCCTTTAGTTATTGAAACCCACTTCTTTCCACCATTAGTTGTTTTAAACATATATGGCTTATAGTCTCCAAACTTATGATTGTCTAATAAAACATAAGCAGTCTCAGTGTCATGAAGATCGGCTTTAATGTCATTCACAAAGGCGCTTGACGGAGTACCTGGCAAGTTGTCAACAGTCATTTTAGTCCAGTTTTCCCCACCATCTCTTGTATACTGAATTATTCCATCATCAGTTCCTGCATACAAGATGTTTTCATCAATTCTTGATTCAGATAAAGAAGTAACAGTGTTATATGTTGACATTGCATATACATCCCATGCATTGTCAAAACTTTGAACCCTACCCATAATTGGAAGAGACAATCTTTCTTCATCTTTTGTTAAATCTCCAGAAACAGCAGACCAGCTATCACCCCTGTTTTCTGATCTCCAAACTCTTTGGGTTCCAAAGTATAATCTTTTAGGGTCATGATAACTAACTAAAATAGGAGAGTCCCAGTTAAACCTTTCATATGGCTCATCAATGCCTTCTTGAGGCCTAATACTCACAGCCTCTCCATTAGTCATGTCGATTCTGTTAATATATCCTTGTTGAGATTGAGCATAAAT
>Ga0163111_10000162_pt1 | contig 38893 bp, 31 predicted proteins | sample CRUFie1St18metaG_FD_109645 | JGI IMG/M metagenome (GOLD analysis project Ga0163111, IMG submission 109645) | Marine microbial communities from the Costa Rica Dome - CRUD Field 142mm St18 metaG | ecosystem: Environmental > Aquatic > Marine > Oceanic > Photic zone | place: Costa Rica: the Eastern...
AAATGATTTGATATGGTCTCCGAGTTTTGGGATAGTAGGTCTGAAACGATTTGATAGGGTCTCCGAGTTTTGGGATAGTAGGTCTGAAACGATTTGATATGGTCTCCGAGTTTTGGGATAGTAGGTCTGAGATTTTTCGACACGATACCTCGGTACGAAATTGCGATAAAAACAACCCCTTTAGAGCAACTATAGGAAGTCGTTCTAAAGGGGCGTCTATATAAATAGGCCAATTCGGATGAATTAGTAGCGGCCTTGTACATTAAATGAACCTCCAACAGGATGCCAAGTCGTTTTTAGCTCTTGGGTGTCAAGAATGAAGTAAGGACTTTGGGCTTCTTCATGGAATAAGTCGCTATCATCGTAGAAGAAACTACGCTTTACATTCTTGGTTGCATTCTGCTGAATGGTCTTCTTCATTTCCTGCTCTGCTCCATACACCACCATTGCATTTACGTCCATATGGGTGGAGAAATGCCCTGCAAGCTCATGTCGATGTCCCGTCAGAATATTTACAACCCCTCCAGGTACATCAGAGGAGTTCAATACCTCTGCAAACGAAATGGCGCAAGCTCCTTGTTCTTCACCTGCTAATACAATACAGGTATTTCCGCCTACGATAATAGGAATGATTGTAGAAACCAATCCGAGTAGGGGACTTCCTTGAGGAGCGAATGCTGCTACCACACCTGTAGGCTCAGGAACGGTGAAATTAAAGTGCGAAGAGGATACGGTATTGACCGAACTAAAGATTTGTTGGTACTTATCTGCCCATCCTGCATAATAGATGAGTCGGTCGATAGTGGCGTGCACTTCTGCTGTGGCAGATTCGGTGGAGTGGCCAATTTCGACCAATTCGGCGATGAACTGGGCTTGGCGGCCTTCTAGCATTTCGGCGATTCGGTAGATGATTTGGCCTCGGTTGAAGTGCGTCCGACCTGCCCAAGCTCCTTGGGCTTTACGGGCAGCCACTACAGACATACGAAAATCCTTTCGGCTCCCGCGGCAGAGATTCGCCAATAGCTTTCCATCTGCGTTGCGTACTTGATAGAATCGACCCGATTCTGTCCGAGGGAATTTTCCCCCTATATATAGTTTGTATGTTTTCAAGACGGATAGTCTTGATTCAACATGGAATGATCCGTTTTGAGAATGACCGTTTACCGCAGGATTGTCGGTATTTGGGTTTGTATTTTTATTGACTTTGCTCATGATACGATGGATTAACAGTCATTATAAAGTCTTGATATACTGGATATTAAGCAAGCTCTTGATAACGCCTCCGTCAAGGCATTGTTCCATTGGCCCACAAATATGAATATTGAGGTCTCCTTTTAGTTCGACTTCTTTGTCTCTGTATTCGAGGATGATAGAGCGAAAAGAGAGTTTCTTAGCTTCCTCTGATTCTCCACCTCGTTCTTCAAGGATTTTCTTGAAGATATCAGAACTAATCAGAACTCCTTTTACCATTGCTTGCCCTCCTTTAGTGGTGGTGAGGGTTCCCTTTAGGATTTGATCGGGTATGAGGGTATCTTTTCCTGCCATATCATTTTCATTTTCAACTGTTTGAAGGGCATCTAGGCTACCAGCTGCCTCCGTATTGTTTGCTTCTTGAACCTTTACACATGAAACTAGGAAGAGGATTGAAAGGATAAAAGCGAATGTTTGTTTCATTTTTTTAGCGTCAGTTCTACCATATGTGAGGATACGAGCGAAAGCATACAATATCCAAAAAAGAAATATAAGCCGACTAAGGTCTGACTACTTGTATCTATCCCAGTGTGCATATTTTGGAAGGATAGATAGGCCAAAAATGCAGCCGCAACAAATACATCTGCCATTGACCATTTTCCAATCTTCTGAATGATGAGGTTGAGTATTTTCGACTCAGACAATGATTTGATGACCAAAACGAGGATCGAAAGTAGTAACTTGATAAAGGGGACTACTACACTGAATAGGAGAATGGCAATTGCTACCACATGATTTTCTGCCTTCAATAGAATGTCTACTACGTCCAAAATGGATTTATTCTGATAATAGAAGAACATTTTCCCTTCAAAATTGAGGGGGAAGAAAGGAATATCTAAGGATAGATCTTGCTTATAAGCCGATATTTCTAGTATCGGGAGGGTTACCCCCAATACTAAGGCCGCAATACCGATAATCAATACCCCCAGCGTTGCAGCTTTTAATTGGGTGGGGGATTTGACATAGACCAATACCAACAATATCAAATAGGCCAATGAAGCATAGACAAATAAAAGGGATTGTCCTTTTAGGGCTTCATATTCCGAAAGGGCTTCTTGATTGAAGGCATCAGCTTTATCAACGGCTTTGTACCAATTCTCTCGATCCAATACGTTTTCGAGGCTCAATAGATTGTCCTCAAAATTCAGGGTCGCTGCATACTGGTTTTTCAGTTGTTTGAACTCATGCGCATGCGCAAGGACAAGTTGGTGGTTATGCAAGCAGAATCCTGCATACAACATTGTCAAAACGGCAAAAAATAAAAGGGTATCACGCATGATATTCAAGCATTAGAGGTTGAGATAAGGAAGCAATCCGTGAAGTCCTCCTTCACGCCCAATTCCACTTTCTTTGTATCCTCCAAAGGGAGAAGATGGGTCGAATTTGTTATAGGTGTTTGCCCAAATAACGCCCGCATTCAACTTACTCGTCAATTCGAAAATCTTTGCTCCTTTGTCTGTCCATACTCCAGCAGATAGCCCAAAGTAAGTATTGTTTGCTTTCGCAATTACTTCGCCTACTGTTCGGAAGGTTTGGACGGCCAATACAGGCCCGAAGATTTCCTCTTGTACAATTCGGTGAGATTGGGTTGCGCCTAAGAATAGGGTAGGGCGGCACCAATATCCCTTAGAAGGAATCGGACAACTGCTTTGGTAGAACTCTGCTCCTTCAGATTTCCCGATATTGATGTACTTCTCGATTGTATCCAGTTGGCCGCGAGAGTTAATCGCTCCAATATCTGTATTCTTATCCAACGGATTGCCTACAATGAGGGTTTCCATTCGATCCTTAAGCTTCCGAACAACAAGGTCGTACACAGATTCTTGAACAAACAAACGAGAACCTGCACAACAAACATGCCCTTGGTTGAAGTAAATTCCATTGATAATCCCCTCTACAGCTTGGTCAATGGCAGCATCTGCGAAGATGATGTTTGCAGCTTTTCCTCCTAATTCGAGTGTTACCTTCTTTTGGGTTCCTGCAATGGCGTTTTGGATAATCTTCCCAACCCCTGTCGAACCTGTAAAGGCAATCTTATCGATATCAGGATGGTTTACGATGGCAGCCCCTGTGGCACCTGCTCCTGTGATGATATTGACGACTCCTGGCGGAAGGTCGGCTTCCTGAATCAATTCGGCTAGCTTCAAGGCCGTTAAAGAAGTGGTTTCGGCAGGCTTCAATACAACTGTGTTTCCTGTCGCCAATGCGGGAGCAATCTTCCAAGCTGCCATCAAAAGAGGGAAGTTCCATGGAATAATTTGCCCTGCCACACCCACAGGCTTTGGCCGACGATTAGGAAAGGCATATTGTAGCTTATCTGCCCAACCTGCATAATAGAAGAAGTGTGCAGCTGCGAGAGGAATGTCTACAGAACGCGCTTCGCGTATGGCTTTCCCTCCATCAAGGCTCTCAATAACAGCGAATTCTCTCGCTTTTTCTTGTAGCATTCTTGCAATACGATACACATATTTCCCGATATCCTTGCGCGACATCTTCGACCAATATTTGTCATATGCCGTTCGGGCAGCTACTACCGCTTTGTTTACATCTGCTTCGGTTGCTTCCGCAATGTCTGCTAGCTTTTCTTCTGTAGCAGGATTGAGGGTTTCGAAGTATTTGCCCTCTTCTGGCTCGACGAATTTCCCGTCGATAAAGAGGTTATATTTATCTTTGAGTTGGATATGGTCTCGGCTCTCAGGAGCAGGAGAGTACTGCCAACTTGTATTAAAATTCAGTTTTGAATCCATTATGGAATAATATCATTAATGCTGATAGAATGAAAAAAGTAGATTAGTCATTGGAGAAGTAATCCATTGACTGATAAACCCCTGTCATTTGTTTGACGATTTGCAGGAGCAATTGATTGGCTAGGCTACTTGCCCCAAATCGGAAGTATTGGTTACTTAACCACTTCTCACCTAGGGTCTCACGTACCATTACGAGGTATCGAATGGCAGTTTTTGCGTCCGATATTCCTCCTGCGGGTTTCATCCCCATCATTTTACCTGTTCGGTAATAGTAATCTCGAATGGCTTCGAGCATCACCAGCGTAACAGGCATAGTTGCGGCAGGCTTGATCTTTCCTGTGGAGGTCTTGATAAAGTCTGCACCTGCATACATTGCGATATCACTTGCGACTCGCACATTGTCCAAACTCCCTAATTCTCCTGTTTCTAGGATTACTTTTAGGCGTGCATCTCCGCAGGCTTCTTTCACTGCAGCGATTTCATCAAATACATAATTGTACTCTCCTCTCAGGAATCTTCCTCGGGAGATTACCATGTCCACTTCATCGGCTCCCTCTGAAACAGCAAACTTGGTATCGTCAATCTTTACACTGAGTGGGACTTGCCCCCCAGGGAAAGCGGTGGCTACAGAAGCTACTTTTATTTGGGTTCCTTTTAACGCATCTTTTGCGACTCGAACGAAACTCGGATATACACATACGGCGGCTACGGTTGGGATACCCTCTACAGAATCATGAGGGTGAGCTGCCTTATAGCACATCTGGCGAACCTTCCCTGGGGTATCTCGGCCTTCGAGTGTCGTCAAGTCAATCATATTCAACGCCATTTTCAACGCATGTATCTTCGAACTTTTCTTAATGCTTCGGCTGCTTAGCCTTGCACAACGTTCCTGAACACCTACTTGGTCTATGGCTGAACTATTTTGAAGAATAGAAGCAATTTGCATGTTCTTTATAACATTGAATTGAATTGCTGCAAAACTAACAAAAATTCGGCTACAAAGGAGCAGCATTGCCATTTGTATAGGCTTTGATTGATTTGTGAAATAATTTATCAATATTTATGGACATAATTGTAAACAAAATGGATGCTTTGAATGTATTTGTTATACAATTGATGAGTTTTATTAAACTTTATCTGATGGATTAGGTAATCCAAATGATTGCTAAATCTTTAACAAAATAAAAAAAGAGAATGAATACGATTCAGGAGAAAGTTATTACCCCTTATTTGCTTGAGGATTCCCTCTCTCCAGTGGAATACATTGCGTTCCATACACAATTGGTCAAAGAAGGGAAATCTACTTGGATACCTGATACAAAGCTTTTCCAACATTATACAATGCTCAACCTCCAACGTTTTAAACGTGTGCGAAAGACACAGATGTTGAGTGTCGAACTCATAGAAGCCGTTCAAAAAATAGAGAGAGAGCAGGTTTGGCTTATTATTGCGGAAACTTGGTGTGGAGATGTGGCTCAGAACCTTCCTTTGATTTTTGAAACCGCAACCCATAATCCTAAGGTGTCTGTAAGAATTGTTTTTCGAGATAAACACCCCCATGTAATGGATGCTTATCTCACGAATGGTAGCCGAGCCATCCCTAAGTTGATTGTCTTGGATAAAGAGACGCTACACGAATTGGGCGTGTGGGGGCCAAGGCCTTTGCCTGCTCAAAAAATGATGATTGACTATAAGAAAAACCCTACCATGGAATATATGGAGTTCCTTAAGGTGCTCCAACAATGGTATAATAAAGATAAAGGTAAGCATTTGTGCCAAGAGCTTACGGAATTACTTCACATGACCACAAGTGGATAAACATGTGAGGTATTTACCTTACATATTACAGATCAAGAAAGAGAGCGCCCTATATTGCGAAAGCAGTATAGGGTATTTTTTATGAGGTTGGTCTATTGGCCCAGAAGAAGGAGAGGCTCAAGCCCGAAATGAGATGCCATATGCCCCACCAAGCAGCTACCATTGCCATGCCGCCAAGTCCTGAGAAAAAGTCAAATATCAATACCAAGGCAAAGGCTGAGTTCTGTAGTCCTGTTTCTAAGGAAATTGCACGCCGATCTCTTTCATGAAGCCCAAAAGAATAGGCCACTAGATATCCTCCAATAAAGCCTAATGTATTATGTATAAACACCAACCCAAATACCCGATGAATCTCGTTGATGAATAAATCATAATTTTTAGAAACGGCAACGACTAATAATGCGCCAAATGCGATTAAAGAGAAGATTTTTACAGGCCTGGCAATCTTGTGAGTGAATAGTGGATATTTGCTTGATAGGGTCATCCCAATTCCGACAGGTATGACCAAGAGCATTAACACCATCCGAACCAATACCCAAAAGTTGATCTCAACCGATTGGAGGAGTTCGGCAGTAGGTGGATAGAGATTGCCCCATAAGGTGAAATTAATCGGGGTCATGATAAAGGTAAACAGGGTCGCAACGGCCGTTAGACTAATCGATAATGCAGCATTGGCATTTGATAAGGAGGCCATGAAGTTGGATACATTCCCCCCAGGACATGCGGCCACAAGTATCATCCCCAGCGCAACACTCGGATGAGGCTTCGCCACCACAATCAGTAAGAAGGTGATTAAGGGGAGTAAGATAAATTGTGAGCCCAATCCGATTAAGGCCAATTTGGGGTACCGAATGATTCGAAGAAAATCTTCTACGGTCAGTTCGAGAGCCACCCCAAACATCACTATCCCAATACAAATATTGAGTAGTAGGAGGTTATCACCACTGAAATTGATTTGGAGCGCGTCTATGTCCATAAAAGAGAAGGTATAGGTTAGGTGTCAGAGGCCTAAAGTTGGGAGCTTTTTTAGACAAAAGCAACGGATGTATTGTATCTTATGGTAATTCTAAAATTAGGGTAGTAAATGTCATTGCTAATGACCAGATATATGATTCGATATTTCCTCTTTTTGATAGGGGCATATACTCCTCTCACGCTTTCTGCACAGGCTTTCCCTAAAGCCGAACAAGTTGAGCTGCCTATATATGAGGCGCCTGCAGATTTTGAGTGCTTGCATTTGGAGATGGGATATGCGAAATGGAACTTCCTCAAAGCTGAAAAAGCAAACGAAATTAGGTTAGAGGATGTAGTTGCAATTGATTTGGTATATACAAAGTATCCGAAATCATTGAAGGAATGGGAGATTCAACATGATGTTTTGCTGGAGAAACGTCTCCATGCTTTGGCCAAAATCGACTCCCGATTATTGGATGATACTTCTATCCTATGGCGATATGTACTACAAACGGATTGTGAGAGTCGGGGGCAGGCAAAGGAGCTATTTCATGGATTTGTGGTTTGGATGGTTCCCCAAGAAACTGAAAAACCGTTGGCTGCTGAATCATCTATAAAAGAATTGTCTCTTCCCCCTCATTCTTCTAAAAATCCACCTTCTATGTCGAGACAAGGAAGAATACATTTGCTAAAGGAAAATCCGACTATGCGCTCAGTGCTTGATTGGGCAACACAGGAAAGAGTCTTGAAGGATTCGATTGTATTTTCTGTTTTGGATCGAAATCCTCAATGGAATAATATGCTGCTTGTGATGGATTGGACGGGGAGCATGTATAAATATGGAGCCTCCGTATTGCTCTGGAATCGACTGAATTATGAACGGAATGCAGTTAAGCATTATGTATTGTTCAATGATGGGGGGAGTATGAGCGATAATAAGAAGATAATTGGTCGAACAGGAGGTATTCTTTCAATGAATCCTGATTCTTTTGAACAAGTATTGTTTACAATGCAAGAGATGGAGGAGGCAGGAACAGGAGGGGATGTCATAGAGAATGATATTGAAGCAATCCTATATGGGTTAGATAGCCTTTCTACTATCAATGAACTCATTCTTATTGCAGACAATAATAGCAATATGCGCGATATGGCTTTGTTGGACAAGCTAGAAGGATATCAACAACCTGTTCGGGTGATTCTATGTGGGATTGGCGATCCATCAAGTTTACCCTATCCGAATCCTCAATACCTTCAATTGGCATATAGAACAGGAGGATCACTTCATACGCTAGAGGAAGATATCCTTTCTCTTAAGAAGCTATTAGAAGGAGAAGAAATCCAAATTGGATGGCAAACCTACCGATTGGAGAAAGGAGAGTTTAAGCCCCTTAAACGAATGTAATCCTCCTAGCTTTTCGCCAAACTCCCTTTGGTACGTTCCCACCACATGCCCAATCGGGCTGCTTTTGCTCGAATTTTATGATTGAAAGCCGCAAAATGCTGTTTCTCTAAACTTCTTTTATGAGAATAGACAGAGTTGAATACATGCCGAACAGCAAAGTCGTAGTATCTTCTAGAATACATACGTTTGAAGTCGATTTGTCGGTCAGTACTAAGCTCCCAATCCAAGTCGGTTGTTTGGATAGATTCTATCTCTTGGAATAAGTCTGTTCCTCTAATAGGATAGGCGACGGTGATCGTGAAGTAATCAGGATTAGAAGACTTAAGGTGGTGGATGGTTTCGTCTATATCAGCTTCGGTTTCTCCAGGATACCCCAACATAATGAAGGTTCCTGCCTGAATCCCCTTTGCTTTAGAGAGTTTAATCATATCTCTCACCTTATTCACATCTACCCGTCTATCCATCAAGTCAATAATCTTTTGCGAACCACTCTCTGCCCCAATCCATACCCTAAAGCAACCTGCGTCCTTTAGCACCCCTACGATTTCTTCGTTCATTCTATCGGCGCGGGTTATACATTCAAAGGGAATATGTACATTTTGCTTTTTAAGCTCGTCTCGGAATTTGTGTAGCCATCTGTGGTTTACCGTAAATACGTCATCTACAAACCACAGAGAGTCAGGATTATAGGTATCCCTGATATGAATAAGTTCTTGAACTACTTGCTCAGGTGATCGTCGCCGATAGCTAAGCCCATATACGCCTCTACTACACCACTTACAAGTATAAGGACATCCTCGCATCGTACTGACTGACATGGTACTTTTGCCATGGTATTCCTTCCATACCTTTAGGTAGAGAGACATATCGATTTTATGTCTATTGGGATAGGGAAGCTCATTGATATTCCGAACCTTCGTTCGTTCTGCCGTTTGGACAACTTCTCCCTTCTCATCTAAGAATGCCAATCCTTGTACCTCATATAATGTCTCTAATTCCCCTGACTCTAGTGCTTGTACCAATTCTAAAGCAGTGACTTCGCCTTCTCCAATCACTAGGTAATCTGCTCCATGCTTGAGAAGGTTTTCGGTATTGTATCGAACATCAGGGCCCCCTACGATGGTTTTGATATGCTTGAGTTTTGGGTGTTCCTTCACAAACTTAATGATTTCTAATACGTTGAGCTTTGTCATTAGGTTTATGTACAAGGCCAAGTAGGGAGGAGGATTCTCTAAGAGTCTTGCTTTGAGCTTTTCTTTACTAGAGAAAGTCGTGTCAAAAACCTCATTTTCAATATTGTGCATATCAAAGTAAGCAGATACATACAATATCCCTAATGGAGGATAGGGTTTCATGATTTTGATTTCCTTGGGGTCATTATATAAGAAATACCCATGCGTAAGCAAGACTGTTGGAGATGTCATATCTTTTTGGAAAAATCTATGAGGTAATGATCTGAATATTTAGATAGAGAAGAGAAACGTGCCAATTTATGCTCCCATTTGTTCAACCTCATAAGCATTTTAGGGCGTTTTTGGAAGAAGCTTTCTAAATAGGAGGGAGGTAAAGCAAAACCGATGGGTTTTACTCCTTTCACATGAAACAGGGATTGGCAGGTATGTTTCATGAACCAAGGCGAATAATACCAAGTTTTGACGTTTGAGCCCGTTACGGGTACGTCTACAGACTGATAGGTGTATCGTTGGAAAGCACGCTTAAAGTTACCTTTCCCAAGGAAGTAGAGGGTTTCCCAAAGACAACGAGTAGGCATAATAACAGAAATGAACCGACCATTCGGAGTCAAAAGTTCATGAGTTGCTTCAGCCATTTTGTACATATTGTCAGGATGTATGCAATTGAATCCTCCAAAATCTGAAAAAATAAGGTCGAAGCTTTCCTTATTCTTTAAGGTATGGAGTTGATTGATGTCGAGCACACGTGTTTTAATTTGGGCATTGACCTCGTGTGTACGTGCTTTATGTGCAGCTACTTGCACCATTTGGGGAGATATATCAGTAGCTAAGACAGAATGCCCCCGTTTTGCGAAATAAAGTGCGTCTTCTCCTGTTCCACAATTGAGTTCAAGTATTTTGAGAGATTGGTGGTGCGGGAGGTGCTCATCAAGATAAGCCCAAACCGAAGCCCTTTGTAAGCTACCGATTTGACTATACGTAAAGGCTTTATCGTATGAAGACGCAATCCTATCGAAAGGGGTACTAGTACTAAGTGCTGATGGAGGTTCCAAGAGGATACTTTTATTTTTTACTTAATTGAAACAAACGATATTTATCAATAAGAGCGGTAGGAGCATAATATAAGGTTCCTAAAGCAGAACGGATTTGTTGTGCATTGAGTGCTAACGGCTGTTTTAGGCCTTCCTTGATGGTATTAAGTCCTTGTTGTCGTCGAAATACTTTGTGAACATATCTGTGAAGACGCTTATAATATTCAGGGGCAAATGTCCCTGTGTACATCATATCTAAGTCGTCTGAATCTACCCAATTGGCTTTTTCTCCTAGTTCGGCTTTTACTTTATCATAGAATTTCGTTCCTGGCAATGGGTAGGATACAGATATGCCAATATCATCAGGCATGCAATCTAATAATAAATCAATTGTCTTTTGAATATCTTCTCTTGTTTCTCCTAAATAGCCAAATTGTAAGAAGAATCCTACCCGCACTCCTTTGCTTTTTAACAGGCGGGTGGCTTCCCGAATCTGTTCGACTTTGGTACCCTTGTCCATTGCATCTAGGATTTTCTGCGAACCTGATTCTGCTCCAACCCATACAGTCTGAAGGCCTGATTGGGCAAGTGCTTCAATGGTATCTTCTTTCAAAAGGAGATCTACCCGAGATTGAATCTTATACCGAATGCTTAACCCTCTTTCTTTTAGCAAATCGCGGAACGTTTGTACCCACCTTGGTTTCAAGCCAAATATGTCATCACACATCCAGAAATGATCGGGTTTGTGGTGCTCCATGAGATAGGCTATTTCATTTACTACCTGTTCAGGCGATCGGGAATTGTAGCGATTGCCATAGATCGGTTTGGCGCACCAATTACATTTAAAAGGGCATCCACGAGTTGTCGCAATATTGAGCGAAAAGTAGCCTTGCCCCTGTTGCCAAATTTCTCTATAACCCGACATATCTATGAGATCCCAAGCGGGCATCGGGAGGGTATCAAGCTTTCTAAGAATAGCACGTTTGGGCGTTCGATGGGTTTCGGTACCTTTTCGAAATGCTAATCCTTTGACCTCATCGAATGTCGTTCCTCCTTCGACTATATGGTTGCAAAGCTCAAGTAAGGTCATTTCTGCCTCACCCAATATGATGAAATCGGCATGATTGTCTAAATACTTATCGAAATGGTCTGTTGAATCAGAACTTGCTACGATGATGGTACATCCATGTTGCTTTCCATATTCGGCTAGCTTATGGGCGGCCTCTCGCATAGTTGTGAGACACATTTTGGTAAGGTAATTGAATCCGTCATCATAAATGACAAGAAACTTTGGTTGTTGCTCTTTGAGTATAGGAAGAATTTCGTCGGGGGAGTCTCGTAAGGCAACATCAAATAGGTTTACCTTATAGCCTGCTTCTCGCATGACAGAAGCAGCGAAGATGGTACCCAAGGGAGGATAAGGCTGTTGGGTTTTCCACTGCTTGCTATCGAACTTGTAAAAATAAGAATGTGTAAATAAAATGTTTTTCATTGCTCAACTCTTACTATATCTCAGGGTTTGCATACAGTTGATATACAAACGTTTGGAGGAGTAAATTATGATAATTGAATACTATGTTGATCTTCGAATGCTTCTATACGACTTTTGTGCGCATTCAATACCCGCTTTTGAAAATTATTGGGATGATGTTTGGAAACGTACTTGCGCGACTTGAGAGCCAAGTCGAAATCGCGTTCAGAGAAATCGGGGAATTTTTTCGCCCAATGCCTAACGGTTCGTCTCATGCACCATTCATCGATTCGATCTGCCCATTGTCCTCTCAATAAAGACTCAATGACAGAAGTGAATATGTTTCGTTTATGGCTAGGAACGGGTTGGGTATCTCTTTTCGGGAAATTGGGGAATATCTTATACGCCCATGGATTAGCCATATGGAATTGGTCGTAATACTCTTTTCCGTATACAGGCAATAAATAGACGGTTTCTGTGGCTGTAAAGAGATTCTTCTCTTCAATTTCTAGATGCCTTGTGTCCACAAAGTAATTGACACAGAAGTATTTGTGCGAGTTAAACAGGAACACCTTCTTAAATAACACAAGCAGGGTTCGAGCAGTCCATAAGCGACCTTCTTCCGTCACAATGAAGTAATCAATATCCGCATCTTCTCCCATAAAGTGCTTGGAGAGAGAGCCTGAAACAAAAACACCTTTTACAAAAGGAAAGGCGGCAATGAATTTTGCAATGCGATAGGCTCGTTTGAGAAAAACATCTGCTAGTTGATTTCCTTTTTTACGTCTGTTAATCCAAGAAGGCTCGTCTTTAGTCAAAAGAAAATCTTCATATTGGAATAGATAATCTGCATTGAGGAGTTGAGCAATCTCTTTATCTACCTCTTCTGCTGAGACACCTTGTACCCTAGAGCATTGATGAATCTCTTGTTTCTTCAAGGGGTACTTGAAGATATCATAGTAGAGGAGCGTTTTGAGGATGTCTTTCCCTAGCGTAGATAATTGGGTATACGTCTTGGTATTAGGCATGGAGCACCTTGGTTCAACAATTTAGCCACAAACAAAAAGGTAATATAGCAAAAAAAACGAAAGTTGGCTTAAGTATGGTTGGGTATTTACCATAAAAGAACCATCTAAGGACTGTGTCTCTTACTTCAAGAAGGGATTTTCCGTGCGCGAGTTCGAAGATTGCTTGTACATACTGTATTCCTCAATTAATGCCTTACCTTGTTCGGGAGTAATGGATTTCTCAAGTATTTCCATGGTATAGATAGCATCTAATAAGAGCTGTTTGGGGAAAGGGGTGCGATTTTCAATCGACTTGTAATGTACATCTAATGCCCATTTCGGATCTGCCGCAATTCTAAGTATCCCTTTGTTCAATGTAATGTCTTTGACATTGTTGGCATAGTCTTCAATGAGGTATTTTAGGGATTGAAGAAGATATTTTTGGTATCGAGGGTCTTGATTGTCTTTAGAGATGAATCGGAGATTTTGGTAGGCTTCTTTGTAGCGTTTTTGGGAGATTCGAATGACTGCTAGATTGAGGTGCGACTCTTCAAAGTTAGGGGCAATGATAACAGATTTAATGTAATAAGCAGCAGCTGTATCTAGCTTCCCCATCAAGCCATGTGAGGTTCCGAGATTGTTTAGCAGGTGGGCATGATAGGGATTATAATGCATGGCCTCCAGAAAGGCAGCGTGTGCTTCAGGTCGTTTTTGGAGGTTGAAGAGTGCTTCTCCCTCATAGAATTTAATGGGAGTGCTTACGGGGTTGATTGGATAATAGGCTTGTGGGAGCTTTTGGGATTCGTTTAGGATATGCTGCCAATGGTTGCCTATACGGTATCGTCGAATCTGTTGGGCATGATAATCACCCTTTAGTCGCTGGCTACCAATCCACAGGGCACTGATTGTGAGGAGAAATGTAAGTATGAAGGCAATCAGGTGAACCCTCTGACTTGCTTGTTTGATACGGAACTCTCGTGCATAACAGACAGAGGTTACAGCCATTAGAATAGCCAGTAATGAGAAATGTTCCATTCGCTCGCGAGGGAAAGCCAGAGATGCAATAATGATGTATCCAACAAGTCCAAAGACTGTGATATAGCCAATATGCTTCATGTATTCGGCCTTTGCACTGTGGATAAGGCGTCCGCCCATATATAAACCTGAACCAAAACATAAAACATAGAAAAGTATTCCTAGGATACCATTTTCTGCGAATACCCATAGAAAGTCATTGTGGGGTCGTTGATAGAAGGTAAGCCCATAGGAAGCCTCCTGACCAAGTAGTTGATAGGGGAGGATTTCAATTCGCCAATCTCCTAAGCCAATTCCTAATAGGAAATGCTCCTTAATCATGAGTAAGGTCTTTGACCACATATCTATACGTTCGAAAGCAGACCCGTGCTGTAGGTTTACAGATGCCATGATGTGCTTCTGTAGGGTTTCAAGTGAATCGAATTGGGCATAGAATATAATCCCCCCTACAACCGCCAATAAGAAAGTTCCAAGCCCAAACCATTGACGTCTAGTTAAGTTTCTGGCAAAGGCACTTATTCCCTTTTCTCGTTGGATATACATCAGACGAATTCCTCCAACTATAATTGCGCCTCCTAATAATGCCAACCAAACTGCACGAGACAAGAAAATAACAATCATAAAGACGATGGCTATTGTTGCGAGTTGGCAGATTGACCTCCACATGCCTTTTAAGTAAAGGCCTCCATAGAGAATCAGGGGCAAATGGAGGAAGAGGATTTCGGAGAACAGGTTTTTATGGGCAAATGTCCCTCGAATGAAGTAGCTACTTTCATGGGTTACTGCTTGAGTATTGGCCAATGACATGAATTCGAATAGGCCAATGCCAATGCTAAATAGGGCTGAGAACGCCAATAATTTGGCCAAGGTTGTACTGAACCAACGGGAGGGCGTTTTTTGGAAGATTAGCGCGAACCCCAACAAAAAAGCGGGTAGAAGTCCAATCTTAACCCATTCATACAATCCATCTGCAAGCGTATTGGTTTGGAAAAGGCTGATGCCTGCAAAGACCCAATACCCAATATATAACACTAAGAAAGGTGTTAATAGCAAAGAGGCATGTAAGCGAATCTTTTGTTGCCAAATGGTCCAGATAGCTAGCAGGAGGTAAATCCCTGTGAAGCAAGTAAACCCTACAAACTTAGGGAGTAATGCTGCGTCCATTATACTAGGAATATAGAGAAACAAATTCCCTAGTATAGGGAGGGATAATAATACTGTGAGGAGTGTGTTGGAAAACGGAGCTGCGGACTTGGGATTCGACATAGGGTGATGTATACGCTTATTGAACCATAGTCATGATTTCATGCACCGTTTCTTTCATCTCGTTCCCCATTTTCCGATACTCGACAGGGCGGCTATCTTGCATGAAATGTACTAAGGCATAATATAGACATTTAAAGCGAGCTTTCAACTGAAGGGCACGGCTATTTTTACCCGTGAAGTAGTTCCATAAGAAATTGTACTCCTTTTTCTTCAATAGGAGTAGCAAGTATTCTGCTAGAGCCGAAGGAGATTGGTTGAGGAAATTAGGATCATAGAGGAAAGACTTCTTAGCTGTATCAATAGACTTACGGTTTTCTTCATTCCATAATTGGACAATGGCTAGTAGGTATTGGTGGATGGTAGAAGGTTCTTGTTCGGCTACGATATTGGCGTAATGTAATGCCTCACTTGCATTCGACTTTTCAGTATAGTCTTTCCAAGCGAGGGCTGCCATTGCTTCTATATTATATTCTTTTGCCTTTTGTACCAATTGATCATCATGCGCAATGAAAAAGGGAATATAGGGGAGGAAGGATTTGCGTTGTGCCCATTTCTCCATAAAATCTGTTAGCCACAATACTTCTTGACGATGACGTTTGTGTCCATAGCGCATCATATACCAAGTATTGAAGAAGCGATTATCGAATTGGTAGAGGTGGTTTTTTATATGGGTCGGAATTTTCTTGACCAATGTATTGATGTCGTCCTGTAGCTGCTTGAGTTGGGCAGATACCTTTTTGCTTTGAAGGCGGGTCTTTTCGGCTATATCCTTGGTGCTAATGCCATCGCAACGTAACCCCATGGTGTGCATGATCTGTTGTTGCTGGCCAGGAAGGTCATCAATCCATTGTTTGTAGATAGGACTGAGTCTATCTAGTAGCATGTATAAGTCTTGTTTGGTATTGCCATCGGGATTACTAATGAGCAATTCAAATAGGACAATCATGGCTCTTAAGTTCCCGCCAGAAAGACGTCTCATTGCTTCGATTCGGCCAGGCTGCTCTTGAGTAATCTTTGCGATGATAGGTTTATTGCATTCCTCTCCCAACCGTTTATACAATTGTTTGACCTGCTCGAAGGAGAGCTCCTGAAAGTAATGGTAATCGAAGAAGTCACGAAAGGGACTAGCATTCTTCTTAAATCCGACAGGGATTCGTAGTGCTGTGCCTATAACCCGAATATTTGGATTGCTATTGAGGAGCTCCACAAACAAACGTTTTTCTTCTGAAGACATTTTCTTTATAAGAGCAGGGATATTGTCAATCAATAAGATAAGCTGTTTGCCAGCTTCTTTTAAGGCATTGGATAAGACAGAAAGGCATACCCTAGCATGCTTTAATACATTGCCTTCATACAGTTTATCCATTTTACGCGTAAGTCCGCCAAAGCCCTCATGCTTCTCAGCCATATGTTCTGCGGCTAGTTCCCATAGGGCATATAGATCATTAATCCCAGGTTGTTCTTCAGACAATGTAACAGGAATGATATGGGGTTTGAGGAGAGGAGATTGCTCTATGTATTGTTCAATACGTAGAAGGAGGCTGGTTTTGCCACATCCTCGCTCTCCAACAAATATATAGGGTCTGACAAACTGTTTGGAAAGGTAGTGAGGGAGGGCATCCTGAACGGCCTTCAATAACCCTAAGTTCACGACAAATCGCTTCATCAATTCCATGGTAGGTTGTTGATGAGGCGTAAAAATGTGGGTGATTAAGTGTTTTGCAAACATGAAAAGCGGGCTTCTGATTTTTTACAATGTGCTAAACATTCACGTTACATTAGCCCCCTAATATAAACTACAAAAAAGCGATGGCCAACTATTTATGCGAATTTTATTAAAAAAAGTCGCTAGTCCTTTTAGTTAAATACTGGCGTGAAGATAAAGTTCAGGTGGGCTTTGATAAAAGTCAATACCTTCGATATTTTTTAATATAAGCATTGTATAGCTAAAGATTTGTTAATAAAGGCCGAAATTTCCTTTAACATTATCGTTTGATACTTGCGATAATAAACATTTAAACATCTTATGAAACGATTATCGCTTTACACATTCACGCTACTTTTCCTTATTATTATGGGAATGTTAGGAGCCTCTTGCATAGAGACGGCACCTGTTCAGATAAATCCAGAACAGAGTATTATAGGTCGTACAGGTACGGTTACTTGGACGAATGATAAGACATATATTTTAGGGGGATTCGTATATGTGGGGGATGGAGATGTACTTACGATTGAAGCAGGAACAGTTATTAAAGGAGTGCCTGGTTCGGGAGAGAATGCAAGTGCATTGGTGGTGGCGAGAGGAGGGAAGATTATGGCGGAAGGAACGCCAAACCAACCGATTATTTTCACTGCCCTCGCGGATGAGCTCACACGTTCAGATGATCTGCCCCCTTATGCAAGAGGACTATGGGGAGGAGTAATTATTTGTGGTCGAGCTACCATTAATACAGCAAGCGGTGTAGAATCACTTGAAGGCTTACCCTCCACAGCTTCTTATGGACTCTATGGAGGTAATGATGATGCGGATAATTCAGGGGTGTTGAGGTATGTCTCTATAAGGCATGGTGGATCAGAAATTGGGGCAAATAATGAAATCAATGGACTGACATTAGGGGCGGTAGGTTCGGGTACAGTCATTGACCATGTGGAGGTGTTTGCCAACCTCGATGATGGAATCGAATGGTTTGGGGGTGCTGCACAGGCAAGCCATTTATCGGTTGCGTTTGTGGGAGATGATGCATTCGACTATGATGAAGGCTTTCATGGCAAAGGACAATTCTGGTATTCTCAACAGTGGGAAGATGCAGGAGACCGTGCAGGTGAACATGATGGAGGAACGGAGCCAGAAGATGGAGCCCCTTTCGCAATCCCTACTATTTATAATGCAACCTACATTGGCAATGGTAGCGGAGATCGCTGTTTGTATTTCCGTGACAATGCAGGAGGTAAGTACTACAATTCGGTATTCATGAATTTCGAATCGGCGGTGAAAGTGGAAGATTTGTCTTCAGGAGAGGATAGTCGTGCGCGATTAGAGGCTGGAGACCTAGTATTGCAACATAATATTTGGGATGGATTTGGCTCACTTACAGGTGAGGACTTCGTTGAGGCATATTTGCTAGATGCTGCGAATGCGAATACTTTGGTTAATCCAGGTTTGGTGGATGCAGATATTAGTGATAGAACCATTGACCCACGTCCAACTATGGGTTCGGCTGCTGCTACTGCAGAAGTGGCTATTCCAACAGACGCTTTCTTCAAACCTGTGAATTATGCGGGGGCATTTTCGGTAGGAGATACTTGGGCTGATTGGACATACTTGAAAACTTCAGGATTGCTTAAATAAACAAGACTTTATACAGGAATATACTAAGAGGTCTATTAAACCAAATCGAGCTAATTCCTCGGTTCTCTTTTTTGAAAAGCAATTACGCAGTTTTCACACGTAAAAAATGATCCGCCTAATTATGAAACATATATATATATGGTTGTGCTTTTGTTTGCCGATATGTTTAATGGCACAACAAGGAACGGTAAGGGGAACCCTTACAGATGTTAAGACAGGAGAAAAGATTGCAGGAGCTACTATTATGCTCATGGCAGGAGAGGAGGCACCTGTAGGAGGGGCATACTCAGATATGGATGGGACGTATTCGATTTCGGCACCTGCAGGAACCTACCAAATTCAAGTGAAGTATCTATCCTACGCGCCTTTGGTGGTGGAGGAAGTAGAATTGCCCAAGGATAATGTGAATGTGTTGAACCTAGAATTGACCCCTGAAGATTATAGCATTGAAACGGTGGTGATTGCGGCTAAGGTGGCTAAGAATACAGACAATGCAGCATTGAATATGCAAAAGAATTCGTTAGGGGTGATTAATGCGATGTCATCACAACAGATTGCGAGAACAGGAGATTCGAATGTGGCAGGAGCGATTCGGCGGGTGTCGGGTGTGACCGTAGAAGGGGGGAAGTATGTGTATGTGCGGGGATTGGGCGACCGATATAGTAAGGCGACGCTCAATAATGCCGAAGTGCCAGGGCTAGACCCTAACCGTAATGATGTACAGATGGATATGTTCCCGACGGCATTGATTGATAATATCAAGGTTAAAAAGACCTTTACCCCTGATATGCCAGGAACCTTTTCTGGAGGATTGGTGGATGTAAATACGAAGGACTTTCCCGATCGTTTTATCCTACAAGCTTCTGCTTCTGTGGGGTATAATCCGCAAGTAAATTTTAATACAAATTTCCTGACCTATCAAGGAGGCAAGCTGGATGCACTAGGGTTTGATGATGGGAGTCGGGGATTACCTAGTAGTTTAGGGGAGATAGTCGATATACCCAGTTTCGCTTCGGCTTTTTCCTTTGATAACCCTTCCTTTTATTACTATGAGGATGCTATCCGTTTGAATGAGTTGTCTAAGGAATTTAATTCGACGATGACCCCTGTGGCAGGTACGTCTATGATGGATCAATCTTATGGGTTCACTATTGGTAATCAGTATGAATTGGGCGATAAAAAGCTGGGCTTTATTGGAAGCCTAAGCTATCGTAATGCCTATAATTATTATGACAATGGGATTACAGCGCGTTGGGATTTGACAGGGCAAGTATCGACCAAGGAAGAATTGGACAATATTTATTATCTCTCTGATGAACGAGGTAGCAGACAAGCCTTATGGGGGGCATTGGCCAATGTATCCTTTAAACCTTCGGCCAATACGAAACTGGCAATCAATTATATGCACAACCAAAGCGCCGAATCATCGACTCGTTTCCAAACGGGAGTATTCCCTGAGCAAGGATGGGCAATTGATGGGTCGCACAATTACGAAACGAATACGCTTATGTTCCAACAGCGTTCATTAGGCGCACTTCAATTGAAAGGGGAACAACTCTTTAATAAGAAGAAGGAGATTCGACTAGATTGGTTGGGTTCTTATACGCGTTCGAAGCAGAATGAGCCAGACTTACGCTTCTTTACCTATGATTATCTTGTGAACGAGAAAGATACTACCTACCTGATTCAGCCCTCTTTATATGCCTTGCCCTCTCGTTATTACAGAACATTGATTGAAGGCAATATAAATGTGAAGGCCAATATAGAGATTCCGTTTATACAATGGAAGGAATTGGAAAGCAAGATGAAGTTTGGGATGTCGTTGGTGCGAAAGGATCGAACCTTTTCAGAGACGCGATTGGAGTATACCAAAACGGATAATATTGACTACAATGGGGTAGCAGAGGTATTCTTTGGCGATAGTACAGGTATATTTATTATGCCCAATGGCGATGTCGCGTATAATGTCATACAAGACAAAACGGAGTTGTCTAATCAATATATGGCTGCTGCCAATATTGCTGCGGCTTACGGTATGGTTGAGTTGCCGTTCTCGAATCGATTGAAGTTTGTAGGAGGGATGCGTGTGGAGTATGCAGACATCAATACGCTAAGCGCCAATCCTGCCCAACCGAGGGGAGAGCTTGAAAACCTCGATTTTCTTCCATCAACCAATTTTATCTTTAAGGCTAAGGACAATATGAACCTTCGTCTCACATATAGCCGAACCCTCGCCCGACCGAGCTTCCGAGAGATTGCACCCTTTGCTTCCTTCGACTTTGTAGGAGACAATGTATTTAGAGGGAATCCGAACCTAGAGCGTACGATAATCCAGAATGCCGATGCACGTTGGGAGTGGTTCTTGAGCCCTGGCGAATTGGTGGCAGTAAGTGGGTTCTATAAGCATTTCCAAAACCCAATTGAGCGGGTATTTGAGAATGTGAATTATGATATGACGTTGGAGAATGTGGGGCAAGCGCAGTTGGTAGGGGCCGAATTTGAATGGAAGAAACGATTGAGCAATGAGCATCCTTTCTTGCGCAATTTCTTGGTTGGAGGGAATGTGACATGGGTATATTCGCGGGTTGATATGGATTCGACTCGATTGGTGTATGCCCTCGCAAGTGATCCGAATACCAAGACCTTCCGCCCGATGTTTGGCCAATCACCTTATACAATCAATGGAGAATTGACCTACCAAAACAATGAGTCGGGTACAACAGCTAGTGTAAACTATAATGTATTCGGTCGCCGAATTTCCATTATCGCCTTTGGTGCCTTGCCTGATATCTATGAATTGCCTAGAGGTTCCTTGAACGTTACCCTCTCGCAGCGTTTGGGCAAAGGATTCTCTTTGAAGTTGCAGGCAAGCAACCTATTAGACCCTGAATACAAGCAGGTTCATACGTTTAAAGGAGAAGAGTTTGTTTATCAAACATATAAGCGAGGACGCCGCTTCTCAGTGGGACTTAGCTACAATATTCAATAGAAATATTGTTATTTGGGCGATGATTTAGGGGGATTTTGGTCTATTTCGGTTGTGATTCGCCATATTTTATCGAAACCCATGAGGGAGGACTATGTATAAAGTGCTGATTGCCAGCAACTAATAACATCCATTGACAGTCTTCCCAGTTTTGGGAGACTGTCAATGCAGAGAAGGTACATTATTGTTCCCCTCATTGCGTATGTCAATGAGGGGAATTCTCATTGTATAGCGGGATTGTTGGGTGGTTGATGGGTAGGGAATTGTATGCATATAAATGATTAGAGATAGTGCTTTTAGAATGATTGCTCGGTATTCGTCGCTGAAACGAGGTTTTTTTATATCATTTCAGCAGCTAATAATTTCTATTCGTCGCTGAAATGAGGTAATTTTATATTGTTTCAGCAACTAATAAGCAATATAGATGACTCCTACATTTATAGGCCGAGCGGAGGAAAAAGAGATTTTAAGGGATGCGTTGGCCTCTCAAGAAGCGGAAATGATTGCGGTCATTGGTCGTCGCCGAGTCGGGAAAACCTTCCTCATAAAAACGGTGTATCATAAAGACATTGTTTTTGATATTACAGGCATTCAGAATGGAGAACTGAATGATCAGCTAGAGATGTTTCGAGATCGATTAGTTGAGTGTTCCCAAAATGCACTAGTTATTCCTCGACCTAAGAACTGGTTTGAGGCTTTTAAGCTACTCAAGCAGTATTTGCAGGCATTGTCCAATACTAAAAAGCAAGTTGTATTTTTTGATGAACTTCCATGGTTAGCAACTCATAAATCTAAATTTATACAAGCGTTTGGATACTTTTGGAACAGTTGGGGGTGGCAACAAAATCTTGTAGTTGTGATTTGCGGTTCGGCGGCTTCATGGATGATCCAAAAGGTTGTTAACAATACAGGAGGACTATATAATCGAATTACAAGACGAATCTACTTATTGCCATTTACCTTGAGTGAAACGGAAGCCTATTTGAAGGCGAAACGCCTTACTTTCACTCGCTATCAGATTGCACAGCTTTATATGGCTTTGGGAGGAATTCCTCATTACCTAAAGGAGGTAAAGAAGGGAAAAAGTGCGGTTCAAAATATTAATGATATTTGTTTCTCTAGAAATGGATTGTTGCGAGATGAGTTTTTGCGACTATATCCCTCTTTATTCCTACATGCAGACAAACATATTAAGGTGATTCGAGCTTTGGCGAAGAAACGTGAAGGTTTAACCCGCCAAGAGATTATTAAATACACCAAACTGACTGACGGAGGGGGAATTACAGCAGTGCTAGAGGAATTGGTGCACTCAGGTTTTATCACTCCTTATCGAACATTTAATAAGAAGAAAGGGAAAGTTTATCGCCTAACGGATGAATATTCTCTTTTCTATTTGAAGTTTATCGAAGGAAAGGAATTGGAAGGGGCAGATATATGGCAGCACCTCAGCCAAACCCAGTTGTATAAAACATGGTCGGGTTATGCCTTTGAAAATATGTGCCTAAAACACATCCCTCAAATTAAACGAGCCTTAGGGATTGCGGGCATTTACTCGCTTTCTTCTTCTTTCTATCAAAAGGGTACTGTGAGTGAAAAAGGTATTCAAATTGATTTGTTGATTGACAGGAACGACCATGTCATCAACTTATTCGAGATTAAATTTTACAACAAAGAGTGTACAATCACCAAAGCAGGTGCAGCTATGCTTCGACAAAAACGAGCTCGCTTTGAAGTGCTTTCAAAAACTAGAAAACAAATCTCGTGGGTGTTTATCTCTACTTATGGTTTGAAGGAGAATGAATATAGCATGGATATCATCGATAAATCATTAACCCTCACAGATTTGTTCTAATGAACAGTCTGGACATTCATCCTTTATACATGGAAAAGCCCGACCCAAATTCATTGAGCCAGGCTTTTTGATAAAGAAAAATGTCGAAGAGATTACTTCATCTTAAAGACACTCTTCTTAACTTTTGTATTGTATTCAATTTTCTTGAGGGTCATTTCCACTTTTTGAGGACCTGTTTGTTGTGAAATCTTATTTGGGAATAAGATACCAATACCCTTTACTTCTTTGTAATCTTCAAAGTTGGTTATTTGGGTAACAGCTCCCATACCTTCTACCTCATCTGTCTTAGACTCTTTGACCTTCAACTTACTTTTTACATCATAGTATTGGGTGCTAGAGCTACCTGTTGGAGAAGTCACTTCTACCCGATAAGCATCACTTCCTTTTACACGATCAATTCCTTTTAACTCCATTTTGAAGCCCCATTCCTTATAATACTTCTCTGGGAACATCTGCGCCTCATACTTCATTTCAGCCAATTCATCCTCAGTCATGGGCTTGGTTCCTGTCATAGAATTGCTATTCGAACCACTTTTGCCATCAAACACGACCTTTTGGAAGAACATTGGACTGGTCACTTCTACCAACATCATATTAGGAGCCTTGCGAGTTGTTGTGATAGAAAGCTCCATTCCCATCATGCTAGCCCCCATTTCTACCTTCATATCCACAATCTTGTCTGGATTGGCTCCATTAAGCATTGCTTTGCTATAATCGGCAATGACCTGTTCACCAGTAAGTCCTTCGGGCAATGCCATCGCATTCGGATCATAACTATTCGCATCTGTATCATAGTATGTCACTTTGCCAAACTGCTTAAGTTTGGCTGCGATTTCATCTCCTTTTCCTACAACTACCACATGCGCTTTATCGAAATTCATATACTTCTCTGCCGCATTGACAATGTCATCAACCGTAACTGCATTGAGTTTCTTCAGGTAGTTTTTATAGTAATCGGCATCGAGTTGATATCGATCAATGTTGATAGCGAAGCGAGCCACAGTTTGAGGGTCTTCCAATCCTCGTGCAAAAGAACCTGTGAGGAAGTTCTTAGCCAATTGGAGTTCTTTGGCTGTTACTTTCTCTTCATTCATCCGACGGATTTCGTAGAGCAATTCAGTAACGGCACTATCTGTAACGGCATTCCGAACGCTTGCTCCCGCATAGAAATACCCTGCCAATTCATCCACATCAATACGTGAATAAGCTCCATAAGTATAGGCATGTTCCTCGCGTAGGTTTTGGAACAAACGGAAAGACGCACCTCCACCCAACAAAGTAGAAGCCAAACGGGCTGCATATACATCAGGGTGTCCAGGAGGAAGATAGATTGGATGGGTTACTTTGATAATAGATTGTACAGCATTTGGGCGGTCAACCAATGCTACACCTGTTTCGTCTGGACCTTGTGGTGGCTTATAGCTATGTACAGGTACATCGCCTTGTTTCCATGAAGCAAAGTACTTCTCTACCAAGTCTTTGGCATGTGGGAGGTTAATGTCTCCTACAATTGCCATATAGGTGTTATTGGGCTTGATATACTTATCATAGTACATCTTGCATTGATCCAAGGTCACATTTTCAATGGTTTGTTCGGTCTGAAACTCTCCATAGGGATGGTCTTTACCAAACAAAATGGCGTTTCCTACTTTATCTGCGATTTGATCAGGATTCTCCTTTGCCATTGCCAAGCCAGACATCGCTTGTGTTTTAAGCTTTTGGAATTCTGCTTCATTGAACTTAGCATTCACGACAACATCTGAGAGTAGATCAAAGAGCTTATCTTTGTGTTGAGACAATGAAGAGGCATATACACTATTAGCAGACGCATTGAGGCTTGCCCCAATAAAGTCTACTTCCTCATCGATTTGGTCTTTTGTTCGATTTACCGTTCCTGTAGACAACAATTGCCCAGCTAGTTCAACGGAACCTGCATATTTCCCTTCTGTAATAGGATCAATATCGAACCTCATACTAACAGATACTTTCGGGATTTTGCGGTTCTCCACCACAAATATTTTAAGGCCGTTTGGGAGCTCATAAGATTCGATATTTCCGAGCTGAATCTCAGGCGCAGCTGCAGGCTTAGGTCTTTTACTTCGGTCTACTTGTGCGAAAGAAGCTACACAAGCGAATATGCATAAAATGAGAATGAGATGTTTCTTCATTTTGTTTATTATCAATGATTAAAATCAGCGAATGGTTATTAATTACTTACTCTTTTCCTGTTTTGGCTACGTAGTATAATGCTACTCGATTGGTTGTTTTCATATACTTCTTAGCGACACGTCTGATATCCTCTCGTGTCACTTTTTTGTAGCGGTTGATTTCTGAGTTGATCAGGTTTGCATCTCCATAATAGACGTAGTAATTCGCCAATAATTCGGCTATTCCCACCATAGAAGATTTTTGGCTCACCCATTGACTTTCTACTTGGTTAAGTAGTTTCTCATATTCTTTCTCGCTAATTAACTCATTTTGAACTTTTTCGATCTCAAGATCAATGGCTTCTTCGAGCTTTTCAGGGGCAATGCCCATATTCGCAACAGCAAAGATATATGTCAATCCTGGGTCTTCAGATGGGAATGGGAATGCACCTGTGAAAATAGCCAATTGCTTTTTATCAACAATGTTCTTTGTCAAACGAGAACTTTCTCCTCCTGTCAATAGGGTAGATAATAGACTCATTGCATAATAGTCGTCTGACCCTTGGCCTGGAGAATGATAAGCATGGATAACGGCAGGCAATTGTACATTGTCGTAAATGACATCTCTTACCTCTTCTGTCTTTTGGGGCTCAACGATGGTTGTACGAGGAATTTTGTCGCCTCCTTTATTGATGCTTCCAAAATACTTCTTTACCAATGCTTTGGCATTTGCTATATCAATGTCTCCTGCAATCGTTAGGGTTGCATTATTAGGGACATAGAACTTTTCGTAGAAAGCTTGGAATTCCTCAATCGTTGCTTGGTCAATATATTGGCGAGAGCCAATAGGAGTCCAACGATAGGGATGTTCTACAAATGCTCGTTTGGATACTTCCTCTAATACAGAGCCATAGGGTTGGTTGTCAATTCTTTGACTACGTTCTTCTTTCACAACAGCTCTTTGGGTTTCTACCCCTACACTGTCAATTTTTGCGTGTAGCAATCTCTCTGACTCCATCCAAAGCCCTAGTTCCAATTGATTGGAGGGCAAGACTTCATAGTAATACGTACGATCAAAAGATGTATTGGCGTTTAGTTCTCCTCCCGCTCCTTGTACAATCTTCATATAATCTCCTCTTCCAATGTGCTCTGTCCCTTCAAACATGAGGTGCTCAAAGAAATGCGCAAAACCTGTACGCTTAGGGTCTTCATCTTTTGAACCTACATGGTAAAGTACCGATATGGCCACAATAGGGGTAGAATTGTCTTGGTGCAAAATCACATGCATGCCATTGCTCAAGTTATATTCCTCAAACTCAATCCTTCCGTCTTGGGCAATGAGACTGCCAAATCCTAGTAGACATAGGCAGAAAATAGTGAGTTGTTTTCTCATAAGCGTGCTTTAGTATATGAGGGTTTAAAGTTTTACAGTGCCAAATTAGTAGATGCCGAATGGAATTCGTTACACCTCACTAAGAAATTTTCTAAAAAATATCATAATCCTATTACTTTCCCCAACAATAATGTGCGATTTTAAGTATGGAATTATAGACAAAACTACGTAATTCGCCCTTAAGTTTATGGGTAAATAAAGCATATGATGCATCCAAAAATCGCACAAACAAAATATGGAGTGCTCGATCTGATTCGAGAGCGTTGGAGCCCACGGGCTTATGCAGCTACCCCTATAGCCGAACAATCCTTAAAGCGCATTCTGGAAGCGGCTTCTTGGGCTGCATCTTCGATGAATGAACAACCTTGGCGTATTATTTTAGGCATAAAAGAGCATAACCCCGACACATATCAGAAGATATATGATTGTCTGCTGCCAATGAACCAAATGTGGGCAAAGCTTGCTCCTGTCTTGATGGTTGTGTGCTCGAAGAAATCTTTTACGCTAAATGGTGCTGTAAATCGATCTGCACAATATGACTGTGGAGCAGCAGTTTCGATGATGAGCCTTCAAGCAATACATGAGGACTTGTATATGCGCCAGATGGCCGGGATTTCTCATCAAGCCATTGTCGATACCTTTGAAATACCCCATGATTACGAGCCTCTTGTGGTTATCGCATTAGGATACCTAGGAGAGCCTGAACGGATAGAGGAGGAATCTAGAAGGAAGAGTGAGTCTAAGACACGAAGTCGAAAGTCGCTTTCTCAGTTTGTATTTGGGGATGAATGGAATACTTCTCATGGGATTGTCCAATCGTAAAAAGATGGACGCACAATCACTTATCATTCTTGGTACAAGTGGATTTGCACAAGAAATCCATTGGCTCATACAAGACATCAACAAAGTGGATGATGCTCCACGTTTTGACGTGAAAGGATTTATTGGGGAACCTAATAAACCACAGGAAGAGAAGGGGATGCTAATTTTGGGCAATGATGATTGGGCATTTGCACATTTGGATAGAAAGATACGATTTGTGACTGCAGTAGCAAATCCTTCACTTCGTCGCCGAATCGCCGAATCATATGAACGAAAAGGCTTTCAGCCCATCTCCCTTATTCACCCTACAGCCCGAATTGCACCATCAACTCCGATTCCAAATGGGGCAATTGTGTGTGCAGGAGCTATCCTAACCACCCACATCCAACTAGGACGCTATCCACTCATTAACCTACATACAACCATCGGTCATGATGCCCAATTGGGTGAATTTGTTACCCTTGCTCCAGGGGTGCACCTCAGTGGAGGCGTTGTAATTGGGGATGAAGTTGAATTGGGAACAGGAGCAGTGGTGTTGCCGCTAAAGTCTATTGGAGCAGGTGCACGCATTGGGGCTGGTGCAGTAGTGACCAAAGATTTACTTGGTGGCCGAACCTATATGGGGGTTCCCGCACAATTTGTCCCTAAGGATATGTAACCATAAACCTATTCATCTTTATCTTCTGGAGGTGCTTCTTTATTTTGAAGCTCTTCCAACATGCGTTTGTACTTTGCCAATTCTGCTTCTTGGGCTTTGGTTTTCTCTAGTAGCTCTTTGTTCTGTTCTCCTAATTCCTTATTGGCCTCTTCTAAGGCTTGATTCTTCCTGATGTGCTTCTTGATTTCGTTTTCAACCTCTTCCTCTAACAAAATCTTATCAATTATCTCAGGCTCACTAATTGCTAGCCGTAATCGTGTAACCATTCTAGACAGGAGAGCATTTTTTCCTACTGCTTGGGGAGATAATTCTAGGGTTTTTTTATCAGAGGTAGCATATGCTTGGTTAAATACCGTGAGTAGCCATTCGAGTGCGGTTTGTACATTGTTGCTGAGCCTCGGAATTTGTATGACAAAGCTATCATGACTTAGTTTTTCGATAAACTCCTCCTCGACATCCATCACACCCGTTGTGCGCATATCAATATATTGGCGATTGATCTTTACAACAGGAGTAGGAATATTCCTCAGCTTAAATCCTAGAAAATAGATAGGAATAATAGGCAAAGGTACCGTTTCTTTATGAGAGCCTTCCCCTATTTCATCAGCTTTGCGGTAGTTCTCGCCTAAATACCTACGAAATCGCATAATATCCGCGAGGTTTTTCGACTTCTGTAATTCAATGAGTATTTTCTTATAGGCTCCCTGAGGAGTTTTGATAATTGCATGGAAGTCTAGACGGAAAATGATGATGTCAAATGCGCTGGAGCGGCTGGATGACTCTTGGGGGCGAAGCGTGAGCTCGACTATCTCTTCTCCTATAATACTCGAAATAAAGCCTTTGGCGATTTCCGTATCCTCCATCAAATACTTGAACACCACATCATATATAGGATTCGCTATGAGCATATTTCGTTTTTATTCACAATATACATATTCTTTTGTACAAAGTTGTGATTCTTCTTGCAAACTCCTCCAAACAAATAGAAGCATTCCATTCTCCCTACAGACGTATTCTCTACTTGCACAATAGCATAAATGACCCTACATTTGTTCCAAACCCACACTATATAGTGCATTTACCCTTTTACATAGCAAGGCGATACCTCTTCTCTCGCAAATCCCGAAATGCCATTAACATCATTACGGGTATATCCATGTTAGGAATAGCCGTTGGGACAGCTGCCTTAATCATTGCGTTATCCATCTTTAATGGCCTTGCTACTTTTATTGAAGGCTTATTCTCTGCCCTTGATCCTGATGTGAAGGTGGTTGCAGCAAGGGGAAGTTCTTTCGAATATTCAGAGGAAGTCAAGAAGAAGTTGGAGGGGATTCCAGGGGTAACGATTGTCTCCCTTACATATGAGGGTAAAGTCGGAATGCAATATTATGATAAACAGGCCTTTGCCGTCATCAAAGGAGTAGACGAATCCTTTAATAAACATAATCCTATTGACTCTGTCGATTTTTTATATGAGGGCGAATATGAATTTGGTCCTAAGAACGGATATCCTCGAGCAATTATGGGAAGTGAGGTGGCTGCTAGGGTAGGGGCGAATATTAATGATGAAATTGAACCTATTAAGGTCTTTGTTCCCTTACATAAACGAAAAGGGCGTACGTTGCCTGTACAAACGAGCTATATTTTTCCTTCAGGTTATTTTAGCGTCCAAAAAGAGTATGATGAAAAGTACGTACTTGTTGGTTTGAAGGCTGCACAAGAAATCTTCAATCAAGAAGGACGAATTACCGCATATGAAGTGGGGATTAAGAACCTTGGGCAAGTAGATAGGGTAAAAGCAGATATGGAAAAGGCCTTAGGGGAGAAGTTTCAAGTATTGACTTGGTATGAGCAACATAAAACCTTGTATCAGGTGATGCGGAATGAAAAGTATGTTAGTTACCTTATTCTGACCTTGATGCTGGTGATTGCCGCGGTTAATATTGTGGGATCGCTTACGATGATTGTGCTGGAGAAAACACGCGACATTGCTGTATTGAAGTCAATGGGAACAACTGTACGAACGATTCGACAAATATTCTTTGTAGAGGGTTTGCTTGTTGGAGGTATAGGAGTTTCGACAGGCTTAGGAGTCGGCTTCTTGTTTGGGCTTATCCAGCAACAATTTGGGGTGCTGAAACTTCAAGGGGGGGAGAGTTTTCGTGTAAGTGCTTTTCCGCTTGAAATGCAAGTAGGGGATTTTTTGCTCATTGCCATAACCGTTTTGACTCTCTCCATGTTGGCGGCGTGGTATCCATCACAAAAGGCTGCGGAAGTGGATGTGGTAGAAGGCCTTCGCCGATAGATAGGAGAGAAAATTATCTGACACACTTGCACGGAATGCTGTAAAGATGACATATTTTTTGCAGTTTTGCCGCTTTATTTGCGCTAGCATTATATTCGCATACACAGTAGTAGAACAATAGAAAATAAGAATATGGCTGAAAAGCAAAATAGTAACCATCATAAGTGTCTTATCATTGGGTCTGGCCCAGCAGGATATACAGCAGCAATCTATGCTGCTAGAGCCGAACTGAAACCAATCATGTTTACAGGCCTTCAACCAGGTGGCCAACTCATGATCACAACGGATGTAGAGAATTATCCAGGGTACGCAGATGGCGTAATGGGGCCTGAAATGATGGAAGATTTTCGAAATCAGGCAGAGCGATTCGGAACAATTATCAAGTATAATATTGTTACTAAGGTAGATTTAGCCTCTTCACCTAAGCGGATTTGGACAGACGCAGAAGAGGAATATACTGCAGATTCTGTCATTATCGCTACAGGAGCTTCAGCAAAATGGCTCAATATCGAATCGGAGCAATATTACAATGGATATGGGGTAAGTGCTTGTGCTGTATGTGACGGCTATTTCTTCCGAGGAAAACATGTTGCTGTTGTGGGAGGAGGAGATACTGCAGCGGAGGAGGCCTTGTACCTCGCCAAGTTGTGTCCGAAAGTGCATATGTTTGTACGTCGAGATGTTATGCGTGCTTCTAAAATTATGCAGAAGCGCGTGATGGATAACCCCAATATCGAAGTGCATTGGAATACAGAAACGGTGGAAATCCAAGGGGAAACAGAAGGCTTGATGCGTAAAGTAACGGGCGTTAAGGTACGCAATAACCAAACGGAGGCCATCACAGAATTGTCTATTTCTGCTTTCTTTGTTGCTATTGGCCACAAGCCCAATACAGATATCTTTATTGACCAATTGGATATGGACGAGGCAGGTTACCTTATTACGGTGAAAGGATCCTCTTATACAAACTTGCCAGGAGTGTTTGCGAGTGGGGACGTGCAAGATAAGATTTATCGCCAAGCGGTAACTGCTGCAGGTTCAGGATGTATGGCAGCCCTTGACGCGGAACGTTGGTTGGCAGAACACGGAATCGAGTAATTGTAGTACATACATATTGTTTGTGTACATACGTGATACAACGGCTATAAGCATCTTTGCTTATAGCCGTTGATAGGTTTAGAGCCTACTTTGTTTAATATTATTCGGATAATCCCCAGATTCGTTTGAATTTGGAAACGAGATTGTTCATTTTTGGAACCCATAACAGGAGTAGGAAAATGGCTAAACATCCATCAAAACGTAAGAAAAGAGAACCCCTAATTTCTAAGAGCGAACAAAAGAAAAGGACACGACAGCAAGTCGCTAAAAAAGCGGAAGGGGGATTCCCTAAGTGGCTACTAGATAAGCAGGTATGGATTCCTCTACTGCTAATATTGGCTGTTACCTATATTGTTTTTATTCCTTCCCTTCAAAATACATTTACGAATTGGGATGATGAAATGTATGTTGTGGATAATCCTATGGTTCGGCAGTTGAATGCCGAGCGGGTAAAAACAATGTTTACGACTCCCATGGCCTCCAACTATCATCCTCTAACTATTCTCTCCTACGCTGTCAATTATAAGTTCTCTAAGCTCAATCCATTCGATTATATTCAGATGAACATGATCTTGCATGTGCTCAATACATTGCTTGTATTCATGTTTGTTTTTATGCTGACCAAGCAAAAGTTGGAGATTGCTATATTGGTGTCACTCTTCTTCGGAATTCACCCTATGCATGTCGAATCAGTGACGTGGATTTCTGAGCGTAAGGATGTATTATATGCCTTCTTTTTCCTCGGAGGACTGATATTCTACTTAAGGTATTTGCGGGAGCAGCGGCTACTATTCTTTATCTTAGCCGCTTTGTGGTTTGTTGTTTCTCTGTTGTCCAAATCTGCTGCAGTAGTATTTCCTGTGGTACTCTTGTTGATTGATTATGTAGAGCGTCGGGAAATCAACATGAAGATGTTTGCTGAAAAAGCTCCTTTATTCATCTTGTCTGTTATATTCGGAATATTGGCGATCCAAACCCAATCGGAAAAGGCGATTGGAGATTTCGCAGACTTTGGTTTTGCCAAACGATTGACATTCCCCTGTTACGGATTTATGATGTATATCATGAAGCTTATTGCTCCAGTGAACCTATCCGCTTTTTATCCCTATCCTGCAATTGACATGGCCTTGCCTACCACCTATATGATTGCTCCTTTGTTTGTCATTGCGACAGTAGGGATTACTTGGTACTCTCTACGATACACACGATTGGTTGTATTTGGGCTAGGCTTCTTCTTTGTGAATATTGCCCTTGTCCTCCAGTTTGTCTCAGTGGGGAATGCAATTATGGCAGACCGTTATACCTATGTTGCTTATATCGGGCTATTTCTTCTCATGGGTTGGGGACTCATGTATGTAAAGGAAAGGTTCTCGTCTTCAATTTATTGGGGGGCGGTAGCTGGATTGATTCTTTATGCGGGATTCTTTGCCTATGCTTCTTTTGAGCGTACGAAAGTATGGAAAGATTCGGGTACGCTTTGGTCGGATGTAATCTCGAAACACAATAATATCGCATTGGCCTATAACAACCTCGGATTGCACTATAAGAAAATAGGGGATGTAAATAGGGCTGTGGAGGAATATTCTAAAGCAATTACCTTACAACCCGATTACTATCGAGCGTATGGAAACCGAAGCAATATATATAAGGATCTCAAGCAATATGATAAAGCAATTGCTGATTGTAATAAGGTATTGGAAATAGACCCCAATTCGTACTTGACGTATACAAATAGAGGGGCAATTTATGCCGAATTGGGACAGCTGGATCAAGCCTTAAAAGACTATAATCAAGCATTGGCTATTGACCCAACCCATGCAAATGCTTATTTTAATAGGGGACAAGTACATAAAGCCAATAGCCGTTTCCAAGATGCAAAGAATGATTTTACACAATACTTATACTATTTCCCTGGAAATCCTGGGGCTTATGAGGCGCGTGGTCAGGTGGCTCTTAACCTTAATCAATACCAAGAAGCCATTCAAGACTTCTCTATAGCCATTCAAATAAATCCGAGTCAGGGTATGTTCTATGCACGTCGGTCGGATGCCTATAACCGTGCAGGAAATACACAACAAGCCCTAAACGACGCACTTACAGCCCAAAAACTGGGCACCACCATTGACCCTGCTTACCTTAATGGACTCAAACAAAAATTAGGTCAGTAATGAATTATAAAACGTGTATCATAACGGGGGCTACAGATGGTATCGGGAAAGCCACTGCCCTAGAATTGGCTCGTCAAGGCTATCATATTGGATTTAGCTCAAGAAACGAGGAAAAGGGATTACGCGTGCAAAAGGAGTTGATTGAAGCCTCTGGAAATGAGCATATTCAGATGTTTCAATGTGATTTGGCTTCTCTAAAGGAAGTCAAACAATTTGCAGAAAATGTCTTGAATGCCTATCCGCATATTGACCTGCTTATTAACAATGCGGGGGTATTGGAGACAACACGAAAGCATTCCAAAGATGGATTTGAATTGACATGGGCGGTGAATTACCTTGCTCACTTCTATCTTACCAATCTTCTTGTGTTGCGTTTGGAGGCCTCTGCTCCTGCCCGTATCATAAACCTTTCGTCTGTGGCTTATCGATTTGCTAGTATGCGATTTGACGACCTCGAATGCAAGAACTTCTTTAACCCCATTCAGATTTATGGGCAATCGAAGCTTGCAGTCATGATATTTACCCATGCACTCGCCGAAAAGATTGATGGTACGGGAGTAACCGTGAACTGCTTACATCCTGGTGTGGTGAATACTGCTATTATTCGGCAATTGGGGTGGATCGGATCTTGGTTTATGGAATCTTTTGCATTAACCCCAGAGAGAGGAGCCGAAACAACCTTATACCTAGCAACTTCGGCAGATGTGAAAGGTGTTTCAGGGCAATATTTTATAGATAAAAAACCTCAAGATTTACGAAGAGATGTTTTAGATGCGAAAATCGCTGCAAAACTCTGGGAAATATCCGAAGAAATGGTCGGAGAACAGTTCCCCATCTAAGCTGTTTTTACTACCTTTACGTACCATTGAATATTAATCTCCTAAGAATATGCCCAAACCCCCATTTCACTTAGATGATACCCTCGATGATTCGGTTCAGCTTTCGTATGAGGAAGAACTACGTATTGAAGATGAAGTAATCCAACGGAGAATTGAAGAGGAAGAGGACATGATTGTGGTTGTAGACCGTTCTATTGACCATAATCCTGTGAATGAGCCTATTGTGATGCCTGATGTAGATGAGGTCGATGAAGAAATCATTGTGGATGATGACGAAGAAATTGATGAAAACCCATTCGCAGAAACAGAGCTTCCGCTTGTGCATATTAAGCCGAGTGATCGCCTTAATCTAGAAGAAATCGTACAAGAAAGACTCCCTGATGCTGAATACTACCATGACGAATCAGAAAAGCGTCAAATATACATTCATCATACGGCTTCTTCAGGTAGTCCTTATAGTGCAATTAATTGGTGGAAGCGCAAATCTGTCCGAGTGGCAACTTTTATAGTCGTTGCGGGTAAGCCCAATCGTTCTTCTAGTCCTTACAAAGATGGAGAGCTATATCAATGCTTTTCCTCTAAAAAGTGGGCACATCATTTGGGCATTCACGGTAGAGGCAATAAACTAACAGGTTCATTGGCACAATATAAGACCTCTGAGCATAACCGTTTGTTGAACATGCAGTCAGTAGGTATTGAAATTGCTAATTGGGGGCAATTGACCTATAAAGATGGGAAATACTACTCCTACGCCAATGTAGAAGTGCCTGCTGATGAGGTAACTACCTATAAGAAGCCTTATCAAGGCTTTAAGTACTATCATAAGTATTCAGCTGCTCAAATAGAATCATTGCGTAAGCTTCTCTTATATCTTTGCGAGCAATATCGAATTCCGCCAACCTATCATGGCGATCAAATATTTAAATTGTATGAGCCAGCCCTTCGGGGAGATAAGGGGATTTTTACTCATACGAGTGTTCGCTCAGACAAGTTCGATTGTCATCCTCAACCAGAGTTGATAGCAATGTTGAAGTCCCTCTCAGGCGGAGGGGGAGCTATTGCATAAACATACGATAAAACAGACACCCTCGACTTCGTTCGAGGGTGTTGTATATATATGACCTAGGTACATGTCTTTTGTCTTTTCATCTAATGGTTTACTGACTCCTGCGGAGGGAATCGTCACAACGCATGAGGCCTTCAAGTCTTGTTTTGTAACGGGAAATTACGCTTCTACCCGAAGAACCCAATTATTTTCTCTCTATGAGGAATGGCTATCTGAATTGCAGTCCCTTTTCACACCCGTATTAGAGATATGGATCAATGGTAGTTTTGTGACCCATAAGCCAAATCCCAATGACCTTGATTTGGTTGTGTTTATGGATTTCCATAACTTATTGGAGAAGGAAACGCTTTTTGAGCAAACGTGTTACAAATACTACAAGCAATCTCCTAAACTTGACATCAGAGGTGTGTGTGTATTGCCAGAGTGGCATCCTGATTACCAGGGATATAGGCATCTCCTTCAATACTGGGAGCTGCTTTTCTCGAAATCCCGACGGCTTCCGCTCAGTTTCAAACGATACCCCAAAGGATACTTAATGATATCGTATGACGACTTCCTCTCATAACGAACAACAAGCTTCGCTCATTACCCAGCTCATCAATCATTGGGAACTTCTACAGTTCTCCACCACACAAATTGATACACATAAAACAATCCTAGCATCGGCGGGAATTACCTCCTCTTTTAACTTCCGCCAACTTCAAAAGCACCGAAAGGATACCCTACGAGAGCTATATCGATGCTTGTTGGATGTACATACCGATTCTGATTTTTTCCGTACCTTCGTTACGCAATTGTTGGAGGTTTCTTTACAGGAGAAATTTTTCCATGATATTGACACCTACAATCAAAAACTCAATAAATTACTAAACGAATAGGATGGCAGATAAACATACACTAGGCAAACAAGGAGAAGACATTGCTGCAGCCTTTCTTGAAGCGAAAGGATACAATATACTGGATCGAAACTATAGGTTTGAGAGAGGAGAAATTGATATGGTTGCTTTGATGTTGGAGCCTGCAGAGGTTGTATTCGTGGAGGTAAAGACACGTTCGTCTAATACGTATGGGTATCCTGAGGAATTCGTGAGCAAAGCCCAACAAAAGCAAATCTTTAAGGTGGCCGATGCCTATTTGTATGAACGCCAACTTTGGACAGTACCTATTCGATTTGACATTATAGCTATTACGCTCACGGATCCCGAAAATCCGCTTATCCAACATTTGGAGGATGCCTTCAAAATGACAAACTTTTAGTGTCTGCTAAGCAATAAATACCTTTAATATAAGTCTTGCCTAAAATAGGCTAGGGGATAAGAGTGTAAACAAACTGTTTCAATTCTTGTTGTTTCTCCATACAATATCCTATCTTTGCCCCCCGATAAAATATGTAAAAAGCATTATGACATTAGACCAATTTAAAGCACTACAAAAGCGCCTTCATGCCCTGAAGGACTACCTTTGACATTGACGAAAAAATATTAACCCTACAAGAGAAAGAAGGGATTTCTCTCCTCCCATCTTTTTGGCAAGATCCTCCAAAGGCCGAAGAGGTACTTCGCGAAATTAAATCTCTTAAGGTATGGACTACAGCCTACGAACAAGTCGAAGAACTAACAGGAGAGGTTGAGGTTTTATATGAATTTCAGAAAGAGGGGGAGGCGTCTCCAGAAGAAGTAGAAGAAGCCTATCAAGCAGCCATAACGGCTATTGAAGATCTAGAGTTTAAGAATATGTTGTCAGGAGAGGAGGATAGATTAGATTGCATCCTTGAAATTAATGCGGGAGCAGGCGGAACAGAAAGCCAAGATTGGGCGAATATGCTCAAACGAATGTATACAATGTATTGTGATAAGAAAGGCTTTAAGTGGAAGGTGGTAGAAGAGGTTGAAGGGGATGTAGCGGGAGTGAAGAGTACGAATATTGAGGTTAAAGGTGAATTTGCATATGGTTTCCTTAAAAGTGAATCAGGGGTTCATCGTTTGGTAAGAATTAGCCCATTTAATGCCCAAGGCAAACGCCAAACTTCTTTTGCCTCTGTGTTTGTATTTCCTAAGATTGATGATTCTATCAAGATTGAGCTAAATGCTTATGAATTAGAATGGTCTACTTTCCATGCTAGTGGTAAGGGGGGGCAGAATGTAAACAAAGTAGAAACGGCTGTTCGAGTAAAGCATATCCCAACAGGAATAGTTGTCGCGTGCCAACAGGAACGTAGCCAGCTTCGAAACCGCGAAAAGGCAAAAGAACTCCTCAAAAGCCGCCTTTATCAAGTAGAGGTAGCCAAGCGAAACAACGAACGAAATATTATTGAAAGCGGAAAGAATAAGATTGAGTGGGGATCACAGATTCGAAACTATGTCTTTCAGCCCTACAAGTTAGTTAAGGATGTCCGTACCAAAGCAGAAACAGGCAATGTACAGGCTGTAATGGATGGCCACTTAGATAAGTTTATTAAGGCGTATCTAATGGATCGAAGTCGCAATCGGTCATAATTGATATTTTTTCTATATAAGCCCTGTGATAATAGGGAAACGTCCTATTATCACAGGGCTTAATAGACTTTTTTATAACATTGCGCATCTAGATTCCAGTAGTGGGAGACCCACGGGAAGCGCTTCCCGTCACGATTCCAGTAGTGGGAGACCCACGGGAATCGCTTCTCGTCACGATTCTAGCAGTGGGAGACCCACGGGAAGCGCTTCCCGTCACGATTCCAGTAGTGGGAGACCCACGGGAATCGCTTCTCGTCACGATTCCAGCAGCGGGAACCCCACGGGAATCGCTTCCCGTTACGATTCTAGCAACGGGAGACCCACAGGAATCGCTTCTCGTCACAATCCCAGCAGCGGGAGACCCACAGGAATCGCTTCCCGCCACGATTCCAGCAGTGGGAGACCCACGAGAATCGCTTCCCGTCACTGTCCCGTCCTGAAAAAGGTTGACTCTTGGAATCAACCCAATTCCGTTATGCACGACAAAAAAATTAGTAAGCTCAACGATTCTCCGTCCAACAGTTTCGATATGTTGGATAA
>Ga0163111_10000163_pt1 | contig 38838 bp, 29 predicted proteins | sample CRUFie1St18metaG_FD_109645 | JGI IMG/M metagenome (GOLD analysis project Ga0163111, IMG submission 109645) | Marine microbial communities from the Costa Rica Dome - CRUD Field 142mm St18 metaG | ecosystem: Environmental > Aquatic > Marine > Oceanic > Photic zone | place: Costa Rica: the Eastern...
AGAAGGCCCATGGTTTGGACGATGCGCCGGTCGTCGCCTACAACGAGCGCAAATCGATCTCGACCGAACGCACCTTCGCCAAGGACACAACCGACGGCGACAAGCTGCACGCCATCATGCTGGCCATGGCGGAAAACCTGGCCTTCCAACTGCGTCGCGGCGACAAGCTCACCGCCTGCGTAACCGTCAAGGTGCGCTACGCCGACTTCTCGACCAAGAGCATGCAGCGACGCATCTCCTACACCGCCGCGGACCACCAACTCGTGCCCATCGCCAAAGACCTGCTCGAACAGCTGCTCGACAAACGCGTGCGCGTGCGGCTCATCGGCGTGCGCTACAGCCACCTCGTGGGCGGCGGATGCCAAATCAGCCTGTTCGACGACACCGAAGAACGCGTCAAGCTCTACCAAGCGCTGGACCGCATCCGCGTGCAGTACGGCGACCGAAGTGTGGTGCGCGCCGCCGGCCTCGAAGCCCGAACCATCGGCCGCACCAACCCCTTCAACGGCGGCCCACCCCCGCTCCTCGCCCACCGGCACCAGTGACCGTCCCCCGGCCCTGCAGCCCGCGCAAACTCACCACCGATGCCTTGCCAATCCCCCAGCCGCGGCGCGCAACACGGTCCTCTTCCCCTCGTTCGTTTTACCTTCCATCAATCCCCCTGATCCATGTGCGGCCGTTACGTCACCGTCTCCTCCATTCAAGCCGTTGAACAGCGTTTCAACGTGAAGGCGCCCACGCCCTGGGCATCCAACGTCAACGTCAGCCACGGCGACCGCGCACCCGTGGTCGCAAGCGACAAGCCGGGAGAGGTCCAGCTCATGCAGTTTGGGTTCACGCCGGGATGGGCGAAGAAGCAGTACTACATGATCAATGCACGGGCAGAGGGCGACCGAAACGCCGTCAACGACCCCAGCTACACCGGGGCGATGGGCATCCTCGACAAACCGATGTTTCGGAAGGCGATTCGGTCGCAACGCTGCCTCGTCGTGGCCGACGCATTCATCGAAGGGCCCGAGCGCGAGAAGCTGTCCAAGCCGTACGTGATCTATCCGCGCGACGGGCAGCGTCCGTTCGCCCTGGCCGGGATTTGGGAAGAATGGTGCGACCCGTCGTCGGACGAACTCCTCCGCTCCTTTGCGGTCCTGACCACGGTCTCCAATCCCCTGACCCAGGCCATTGGGCACCACCGCGCACCCGTAATCCTCGATCCGGACCGGGAACGCGAATGGCTCAACCCCGAGACGCCCCTCGGCGACATCACCTCGATGCTCCGCACCTGGAACGCCAAACGCTTCAACGCCTACCCCATCTCATCCGCCATCCGCGACCCGCGCCGCAACGGTTCAGACCTGCTGGAACCGGTGGGGCAGCGGATTTGGCCGGAGTTCACCCACGAGATCCATTCGACCCTCGAGGTGTTTGGGATGAAGGAATCGCAGTCGCGAAGCCGTCGCGCGGCCGAGGCCTCCGATACGTCCCGGGGCGCCACCCCGCCCTCGGACTTGGCCGCCGAACCGCGCCACGCCACGTGGGGCCACCAGCAGGGCTCGTTGTTCGACTGACCGTTCTCTCCGGTCGTTCTCCGCTCCTTTCCTGATTCATGTACCTGAACACCCACAGCCGATTCAGCCTGCGCTACGGCGTCCTATCCGTCGACGACATCCTGTCGTGGGCGCAGGCTGCGGACGTGACGCGCATGGCGCTGACGGATGTGGGGACAACGTCCGCGAACTGGGATTTTGTGCGACAGGCGGAACGGTTTGGGGTGGCGCCCGTGCTGGGCATCGACGTCCGGAACGGCAACGTGCGGCGGTTTGTGGCTCTGGCCCGGCACGCGACCGGCTACGAAGCCCTGTGCCGATGGTACTCCGAGCTGAACCTCGCCGGGACGCCCTTTCCCACGCGGTTGCCCGAAGCCGTCCGCGCCGCTGGCGTGGCCGCCATCTATCCCTGGTCCGCGTGGCGCGAGGCACGTGAAGGTGAAGGTGAAGCGCGTGACCCCGGCGCCAACCCCTCCGACCCGGCACCCCTTGGCGAGGACGAATGGGTGGGGATTCAGGCTTGGGAAGTGCCTGCGTTGCGCCTCGCGCGTGCCGATCGCGATCCTGAGTTGGCGCCTCGGCTCGTCGCACTGTCGACCGCCACGTTCACCTGCAAACGGGACTGGAACACGCACCGGCTGTTGCGCGCCATCGACCACAACACGCTCCTGAGCCGCCTCGACGCTGCGGAATGTGGCGACCCGCGCGACTGTTTTCGGGCCCCGGAAGAACTGCGCAGCGCGTACGCCGAGATGCCGGAACTGGTGGCGCGGGCCGAAGACCTCCTGGCCGGATGCTCGATGGACCTGCCTGAGCCGCCCGCAGGGCGCCTGCACAACAACCCGCACACCTACACGGAAAGTGAAGACGAAGATGAAGCGCTGGTGCGGGCGCTGTGTGCCGAAGGTTTGGCCTACCGCTATCCGGACCACGACGACAAGGTGCTGGAGCGGATGGAACACGAGATCGGCTTGATCCGCAAGCAGGGCTTCCTCGCCTACTTCCTCATCAACTGGGACATCACGAGCTACGCCCGAAGCAAGGGGTATTTTCATGTGGGGCGAGGCAGCGGAGCCAACAGCCTCGTCGCTTACCTGCTGCGCATCACCGACGTCGACCCGATTGAACTCGACCTCTACTTCGAGCGCTTCCTCAACCTCTACCGGGCCAACCCGCCCGACTTCGACATCGACTTCTCGTGGACGGACCGCGACGATGTGGTGGCGTACATGTTCCAGCGCTTTCCCAACGTGGCGTTGCTGGCCGCCTACAACACCTTTCAGTACCGCGCAGCCGTGCGGGAGTTGGGCAAGGTCATGGGGTTGCCCAAACACGAAATCGACGCCCTCTGCGCCGGCAAGTTCAACCCCAACCGGTTGGGAGAGATGGAAACCGTGGTGTTGAAGTACGCGGCGGTGATTCGGGATTTCCCCAGCAGCTTGACCCTGCATGCGTGCGGGGTTCTCATCGCCCATGACAACATTCACCGGTACGGAGCCCTGTTCATGCCGCCGAAGGGACTTCCAACGGTCATGTTCGACATGGTGGTCGCCGAGGACGTTGGCCTGCACAAGTTTGACATCCTGAGCCAGCGCGGGCTCGGCAAAATCAAGGACGCGCTGGAAATGGTGCGCGCCCGAGATTCAAAAACCGCCGCAGAGATTGACATCCACGACATGCGGCGGTTCAAGGCGGACGAGGGCGTGCGCGCCATGCTTCGGGAAGCCCGCGCCACCGGGTGCTTCTACGTAGAGTCGCCCGCCATGAGGATGCTCATGCGCAAACTGCAGGTTGATGACTACCTGGGGCTGGTGGCGGCGAGCTCGGTGATTCGGCCTGGGGTCTCCCGAAGCGGGATGATGCAGGCATACATCGAACGGCACCGCGATCCGTCCAAGCGCGCCGACGCCCACCCCGTTCTGCTCCACCTCATGCCCGAGACGTACGGGGTCATGGTTTACCAAGAGGACGTGATCAAGGTGGCGCACCGGTTCGCAGGTCTCGACCTCGGAGAGGCCGACGTGTTGCGGCGCGGCATGAGCGGAAAGTTTCGGTCGCGGGAGGAGTTCGACCGTGCCCGCGACGCCTTCCACACCAAGGCCGTATCGAAAGGCCACGCGCCCGACATGGTCCGCGAGGTGTGGCGCCAAATGGAAAGCTTCGCCGGCTACGCCTTCGCCAAGGGCCACTCCGCCTCGTATGCGGTCGAGAGCTACCAGAGCCTGTTCCTCAAGGTCCACTTCCCCATCGAGTACATGTGCGCCTGCATCAACAACTTCGGGGGATTCTACCGGACCGAATTCTACGTGCATGAAGCCCGCATGCTCGGCGCCCACATCGAGGCTCCGTGCGTCAACACCGTGGGTGCCTTGGCCGTGGCCGACCCCACATCCCAAACCCTCACCCTCGGCTTCAACCTCGTCAAGGACCTCAACCACGCCACCATCGCCGCCCTCGAACAGGCCCGAGCCGAAGGCGGTCCCTTCGCCTCCCTCATCGACCTCGTCGAGCGGGTCGCCCCCTCCCTCGAACAACTCACCATCCTGATCCGCGTGGGTGCCCTTCGGTTCACCGGAGCCGCCAAGCATGTGCTGTTGTGGGAGGCCCATTTCCTGCTCGCCGCCGAAGCCCAGGGCGGTTCAGGTACGGCCCGGGCCGGGTCCAGTCCCGCCCACGTGGCGGAACTCCTGACCGGGAGGCGCGCCCTTCCCGCCCACACCGGCGCAGGTACCGGCGAACTCTTCGCCCCGCCCAAACCGCGCACCTATGTCCTGCCGCCGCTCGACGCCGCGCCGCTGACGGACGCCTTCGACGAATGGGAGCTTCTGGGCTTCCCCCTCTGTTCCCCCTTCTTGTTGCTGACCGAAGACGCCAAAGCCGTCGTTCGCAGCGGCGTGCTCGCCCGCGATCTCCGCGACCGCATCGGAGAGGTCGTCACCGTCGTCGGCCACCTCGTCACCGTCAAGGAAACCGCCACCGCCAAGGGCGATCGGATGTGCTTCGGATGCTTCGTCGACCTCGAAGGCGCTTGGCTCGACACCGTGCACTTCCCCGGCGTCGCGCGCGACTTCCCGTTCCGAGGTCGGGGAGTGTACGCCGTGCGCGGCACCGTCTCCGAGTCGTTTGGGTGCGTGGGCGTCGATGCCCAGCGCATGGAGCGCCTCGCGACCCTCCCCGACCCCCGCTATGCCGAGGACGGCGTCATGCCCGCCGGCATCGACAGCGGACTTTCAAGCCGCCGAAGGCAGCCCCCAAAAAGCGCCAGCGCCCCTGGCTTCCGCGGCGCCGTCTCCCCTGTCCCATCCAGCTGAGGGCCCCAAACAAAACAGGGCGCCCCTTGCGGAGCGCCCTGCGCATTCGTCACATGAACGTCGTTTACTGAATCATGATCCGGCGCTGAATCGAACCACGCGCCGGCACAGTGAATTCCAACATGTAAGAACCCGCGCTCAACGCGCCGATGTCCAACACGTCGCGCTCACCGACCTGCTGCAACTTAACCACGCGTCCGGCCGCGTCGCGAAGCGTCACAAAGGCGTTGTCCAACGTGGGACCCGTCCACACCAAGTAAAGGTTTTCGACGGCAGGGACCGGGAAGAGTTCCAAGGTGCCGTCAAGCATCTCACTTACGAAGCTGAGATTGACGTCCACGATCAAGCACTCCTGCTCACCAGAACAACCATCGGCGTTGGTCTCAGTGACACACACCGAGCCTGCGCCCCCGGCGTTCCAAACCACGCTCAATTCGTTTGTGCCGTTGCCTTCCAAAATGTCACCACCCACAATCGTCCACTCGTAGGTTGATCCTGCAGTGGCAGTGTACGTGTACACCTGAACGGTTTGTGAGTAGGGGTCTGTGCTACCCACGATGTCGTATTGTGCGATGTACGAGCAAACAGTGTTGTCTTCGATGCCCTCTGTGCTGTAGTTGCACGCCGTTTCGTCGTAGCAGCTGTAGCCCAAACACTCGCAGTTGTCCGACACCACGTCTCCCACGGTCAACTCAAATCCGTCGTCGCATCCCTCTCCGGGGTAGAAACAAGAATCGTCGTCGTCGGTCGCATCCGCATTGTAGTTGCATGCGCCCTTGCCGGTGCAGCCTTCGATTTCGTTTTCATCGCAAATGCCGTCGCCATCTTCGTCGTTGATGCATTCGCCATCGCAACCGTAAATGCCGTCGTCAAACGCGCAGCTGCCGTCGTCGGTGGTCGCGAGTGGGTTGTAGTTGCACGCCCCCTCTTCGGTGCACCCTTGGTGCAACACCAACAAAGGCTCGGGGCAAAACTGCTGGACGCTGTCTTGGTTGCCCGCGACGAACACTTGTGTGCAAGCCTGAAGGGTAAAATCGCCGCACGTCGTGACACGTGCAATTAAGATTCGCAAATCATCCCCGGCAATGGCATTGGAGGGAATCGTTTCGCCCGAACCATAGGTGAACATGGCGCCGTCCTCGATCGTGACGCCCGAGCACAGCAATGTGCCATCAGTTCCCATGCCAATGGTTCCGGGCAATTGCCCTTCATCAGCGGAGGACTCCATGCCAATGGTCCAAAAAGAATCGAACTCATATTCTGGAAAGCTCTCGAACAACAAGGGATTGTTGCTGCCATCCACCGCAATTGAGGTGGTCGCAGGGTTGAGGCAACCACATGACGCGTCAATGCCCATGGGTGGCGTCAACAGCGTATCCACATTGGATGCAAACACCGCACTCAACACATCTGTTGGGTTGGTGAAATTGGCGTACACATTGTACGAGCCGTAATACGCGTAGGCCTCCAACGGGTCGCCGGCCTCTGTCTCCCAGAGCATCGTATCCAACTCTGCAGTGTAACCCGTCATTTGGGCTTGGGCTTGGAAAGAGAGGCCGAGGGCGAGGATGGAGACACACAAGGCCGCCTTGGAAAGAAGAGTCAAGGGTTTCATGATTCAGGATTTGAACATTGCAAAGTAACCTCAAAACACCACAGTGTCTCTTCACGTTGCTTCCTTGATTGCACCCCTGCCCATTTTCCCGCGTTCGTCGATGCAAAACCCGCATTCATATAATGATATAAAAGGTTGGGCGAACATATCAAGGCTACATATATTGCTTAGGTAAACTGTTATCGCTATGCCAACTCAACCGCTGACAGTGGGGCTTGTTGCCCTGCTTTGCGTGCTTTCCTACCAAATGAGCGCGCAATACGCCTTGACCATAGAATCCTCCCCAGCTGTGGGCGATGGAGGTACGGTCTACCGATTCTATGTCAACGCCGAAGACCCAACCGACAAAATTTCGGCCGTCTACGGAACCGACTTGGAAAACATTGTCATCAACACTCCCAGTGGCATCTTCAACAGCCCCTTCAACGCGAGCTGGAACGCCTCCGGCATCAACCCAGCTTTCCTCACAACCTTTCCCGACATGGCGGACGACAGCTATGCCACCATTGGCCTTTCGGGACCCGCTTCCCTCGCCGCTGCCGGTTCTGCAGACCCCGCCCTTGTTGAGGACGCAGCCTTAAACCCATCGGTGTCCGGCTATTTCCTGACGGGAGGAACGTCTTTGAACGTCAACACGTTGACGGGGGCGTCTTGGTACGTGCTCAACACCGCGACCAACGCCCTTCCTGTGGACGGGCGCTGGCTCATCATGCAAATCACCACGACGGGAAGCATTTCTGGAACACTCAACTACCAAGTCTTTCCGTTGGGCGAAGGAGACGATCAGGTGCGCATCACCAATACGTTCAACGGTGCTGGCACCTTCCCCATGGAAGACGTGCCAGGATGCACTGATTCATCAGCATGCAATTACGACACCACCGCCAACGTAGATGACGGCTCATGCCAATTTTGTGGATGCGACGGGCCATCCACGGCATCGGGCTACACACTGACCGTGGAGCCAAGCGCAGCCACCGACCCCAGCCTGACCCGCTACCGCTTCTACGTGGACATGGTGGACGCAAGCGACACGTTCAGCGCGGTGTTTGGCAACAGCGAGCAACCCCTGTTGGTGAACGTCCCAAGTGGGGCATTCAACACCGGCTTCAACTCAAGCTGGAGCGCCTCAGGGCTCAACCCCGCTTTTGTGGCGCAATTCCCTGAAATGGCGGACGACACGTATGCGACCATTGGTTTGACCGGTCCGGCGTCCACCTCGGGCATTGCAGGTGCGGTGGACCCCGGGCTCGCCGAAGACCCCGACCAAGGGATCACGCCTTTCTTCATCAACAACGGCGCCACGACCCTCGCAGCCGACATGATTGTGGGTTCTTCTTGGTTTGTGCTCAACGATGCAGGCAATGCCGCTGCGGACGCCAACCAACAAGTGATTGTGCTGCAAGTGACCACTGCTGGCGAAATTTCAGGCCAAATCAACGTTCAAGTCTTTCCCATGGGGGACGGCGACCAGGCCCAAGTTTTGAACTTCCTCTTTGACGGAGCCGGCACGTTCACCGCAGAGGGCGGGAGCAACGCTTGCGGATGCACGGATGCGGGGGCAAGCAACTACGATCCCTCCGCCGAATACGACGACGGTTCTTGTGCATTTATCATTCCTGGATGCACCGACGCCACGGCGTGCAACTATGCGGAAGACGCCAACGAAGACGACGGCTCCTGCCTCTCCAACGACGCCCTCGGTGTGTGTGGCGGCAGCTGCGAAGCGGACGCCGATGCCGATGGCATTTGTGATGATGTGGACAACTGCGTGGGCGAGCTCGATGCCTGTGGGGTGTGCAACGGTCCGGGGGAAGTCTTCACGTGCGGATGTGCAGACATTCCGGCCGGCGACTGCGACTGCAATGGCAACCAATTCGACGCCCTCGGCGTGTGTGGCGGCAGCTGCGAGGCGGACGCCGATGCCGATGGCATTTGTGACGACGTCGACGACTGCGTGGGCGAGCTCGATGCCTGTGGCGTGTGCAACGGTCCGGGCGACATTTATTTGTGCGGATGCACAGACATCCCCGGGGGAGACTGCGACTGCGACGGAAACCAACTCGACGCCCTCGGCGTGTGTGGCGGCAGCTGCCCAGCGGACGCCGATGCCGATGGCATTTGTGACGACGTCGACGACTGCGTGGGCGAATTCGACGCCTGTGGCATCTGCAACGGTCCCGGCGAGATCTACGAATGCGGATGTACCAACCTCCCCGAAGGAGACTGCGACTGCGACGGAAACCAACTTGACGTCCTCGGCATCTGCGGTGGCGGGTGCACGTCGGATGCGGACAACGACGGCATTTGCGACGATGTGGACACCTGTGTGGGCAGCCCTGAAGACTGCTGCAGCGACTACAACCAAAACGGCCTTTGTGACGCCGACGAGGTGGTGGGGTGCACCTTCCCCAGCGCGCCCAACTACGATCCGCTGGCCACCATGGACAACGGCACCTGCATCTCTTCTTGCTACGGAGACATCAACGGAGACGGACACATCCAGCTGAGCGACTTGCTGGACTTGTTGCAGTTCTTTGGCTTGTACTGCTCAGAAGTAGATGACCTTTGAGCATCGCAACGAATCATTCAAAACACCTTTGGAGGGATGTGGCACGTGCTGCATCCCTCTCGTTGTCTCTGGCTGTTGGGGGCTTTGCAACTGCCCAAAAACCCATGGGCCTTCCCCCCTGCGGTACCGACCTCGTCCACGAGACCCTGTCTGCAATATCTTCACCCTACCTCGCCAACAGGGCCCTTTTCGATTCGGTTTGGCACCAAATCGAGGCCCTGGCCTCCTCCGATTCCATGGAGATCTACACCATCCCCCTTGTGGTGCACGTCATTCACCGCGGCTCGCCCATCGGCGTGGAGGAGAACATCAGCGACGCCCAAATCCTGTCCGCTGTCCACGCCTTGAACGAAGACTTCCGCATGGTCGCAGGCAGCAATGGCGACGGCTCTGGGGTCGACGTGTTTGTGGAATTTGAGCTGGCCAAACGCACTCCCGAAGACCTGCCCACCACGGGCATTGTTCGGGTCGACGGTTCCGGGGTGCCTGGCTATGCGGAACACGGCATTGCCGCCATCAACGCCTTGCCCGGGGCCGATCAATTCGAAGTCAAATCCCTGACCTCCTGGTTGGGGGACGACTACCTCAACGTGTTTGTCGTGCCAGAAATCAACGGCAACAACGCCGGTGGTGGCATCCAAGGCTTTGCCTACACCGGACCCACCGGCGATGTGCGCGACGGGGTCACCCTCCTCTACAACGTGATCGGCACCGAGGGCACCCTGAAACCCAGCCGCTCCCTCAACCGCACCCTCACCCACGAAGTTGGCCACCACCTCAGCCTTTACCACACCTTCTACGAAACGGACGGATGTGGCGACGAGGACGATTGTTTGGCCGAGGGCGACTTTGTGTGCGACACTCCCGCCACCACAGAAAATGCCTCATGCTCCCTGGGAACCTGCCCCGACGCCCAGCTCGAAAACTACATGGACTACACGCCGACCCTGTGCCGAAACACCTTCACCGCCGGTCAGCGTCAACGCATGCGAACGTGCCTTGAAACGGTTCGGTCCAGCCTGCTTGAAAGCCTCGGCGCGGTCCCCGTGGTGGATGTCGACCTGATTCCCCTCGCGGTGAACGCCTCGACCGTGTGCACCGCCACGTGGAATCCCGTCCTCTCCATCCAAAACCAAGGTGACCTTCCCGCACCCGGCGCCACCGTGCATTGGTCGGTCAACGGCATCGACTTGAGTCCCGTGACGTTTCCTACCCCCATTCCCGCCGGGTCCACCGTCGACCTCGCCCTGCCAGAAAAGCTCCTCATCGGCACCCTGACCGAATGGACCTTTTCCGTCACCCTTCCCGACGGGTCCAACGACAATTTCCCCGGCAACGACACCCTCTTCCACACGTTGTCCTACACCGGGGACGACGCTTGGACCTTGACCCTCACCACCGACTATTTCGGAAACGAATCTTCCTGGGCGGTGACCGACTCCACCGGCGCGACGTTGTGGGCGGGCGACGGCTACGGGTTTGGGGTCAACACCTACGTCTCCTCCGCCTGCATTCCCCCCGGATGCCACACCTTAACCGTCGAAGACTCCGGCAGTGACGGCCTGGCCCTCGGTGGCTCTTTGCTCCTCCAAAACGCCATCGGCGACACCCTTGCCCACCTCGTCCTGGGCACCAACTTCGGCGAATCCATCACCTTCAATGCCTGCGCCGCCACACCGGCCATCTACAACCCGTGGGAGGGCAACAATGACGACGAGGACGGAAACTCAGAGGGCCCCGAACCCTGCGACAACCTCTGCCCCGGCGACCTCAATGGCGATGGATTCATCCAGACTGCTGACCTCCTCGATTTCCTTGTCGTGTTTGGCCTACAGTGCAAACCCTAGACATTGGAAAATGGCTCCTGTGAGAATCAGGCGTTCATCGCGGACTCGATGGCGTCGGCCTCGAGGGGGATGTGCGCCATGAGGTCGTGGAAGCCGTCCTCGGTGATGACGATGTCGTTCTCAAGGCGGATGCCGAGGTTTTCCTCGCGGATGTAAATGCCGGGCTCGACCGTGAAGACGTGACCAGGTGCAATGGGCTCGTGCCAATGGCCGACGTCGTGAACGTCGAGGCCAATGAAGTGCGACGTGCCGTGCATGAAGTACTTCTTGTAGGCGGGCCAAGCTGGGTTTTGCTTCTCGACGTCGTGGCGGTCGATCAACTTGAGATCAAGGAGCTGGGCCGTCATGAGGTTGCCGACTTCTTTGTGGTAGTCGTGGAGCGAGACGCCGGGACGGAGGAGCTTCATGGCGTCCTGCATCACCGAGAGGACCGCGTTGTAGACTGCGCGCTGGCGGTCCGTGAAGCGGCCTGAGACCGGGATGCAGCGCGTCATGTCCGACGCATAATTGCCGTACTCGGCGCCCACGTCCATCAGGATGACGTCGCCGGCTTTGCACTCGGCAGAGTTCTCGATGTAGTGGAGGACGCAGGCGTTGAAACCGGAGCCGATGATGGGCGTGTACGCGAAGCCACGTGAGCCGCGACGCAGGAATTCGTGCATGAACTCCGCCTCGATTTCGTACTCCATGACGCCGGGCTTCACGAATTGCAAGACGCGGTCGAAGCCCGCCTTGGTGATGTCGCACGCGCGCTGCATTTGGTCGATCTCCGAGGCCTGCTTGAGGGCGCGGATGGAATGCAAGATGGGCGCACTGCGCTCGATTTCGTGGTGGGGGTATTTGGCGCGAAGGGTCGCATTTTCCCGGTCCGTTCGGGTCTCGACCGTGAGGCGGGCCCGCGTGTGTTGGTTGTCGTTGAGGTAGAGCGACTGCGCCTCGGCCATCAAGCGGTGGAGCGTCCGTTCGAACGCCGTCGTCCATTGGACGTTGGCGATGCCCGTCTCAGCGGTGGCTTGGGGTTTCGTGAGTTTGGCCCCCTCCCAAATCGCCAGCTCCTCGTTCGTCTCCAAGGTGAACAAAATCTCGCGGTCCGCCGGGTTGTGGGCGTCAGGGAAGAGGAGCAGCACCGTCTCCTCTTGGTCCACCCCGGAGAGGTAGAAGATGTCCGCGTGCTGCTTGAACGGCAAGGTGCCGTCGGCGCTCGTCGGGTAGATGTCGTTGCTGAAAAACAGGGCGAGGCCACCGGGCTTCATCTGCTTCATGAACGCTTCTCGGTTCCGGGTGTAGAGGTCGGAGGGGAGTTTTTGGTACCGCATGCCCCGAAGGTACAGCGCGCGCTACCTTCGCAGCATGAGCGAACGCATTTCCACCTCCAACGCCCCCAAGCCCGTCGGCCTCTACCCCCACGCACGCCGCGTCGGCAACCTCCTGTTCTTGAGCGGCGTCGGTCCGCGAACGGCGGGAAGCGATTCGAACGACAGCGGGGTGCCCGGCCTGGAGTTGGACCACAACGGCAACTTCAAAGCGTTTGATTTTGAGGCGCAAGTCCACAGCGTGTTCGCCAACGTCAAATCCATCCTCGAGGCCAGCGGAAGCAGCTGGGAACAACTCGTCGATGTCACCGTCTTCCTCGTGGACATGAACCGAGATTTCCACACGTTCAACCGCCTGTACGCCGAGTACTTCAAGGACAACCAGCCTTGCCGCACCACGATGGAAATCAACCGATTGCCGACCCCAATCGCCATCGAGCTAAAATGCATCGCCACGGTGGAGTGAGCCCCTAAGGGGTCCGCGACAAGCCAGATGGACGCGTTGGAGGTTCGTTGACAACCCTTGTGACAACCTGCGGAAACGCGGCTTGCAAGGGGAAGTCCCTTTCCGAACTTGCACGTATGTCCACGGACCCTAACACCGACCACAACTTCGACCCCGCGATCCTCGACAAGCTCAAGCAGCTTCAAGAGAAATACGCGGCCATGGGGCAAGACCTCAGCAGCTACCTCGATGGCTTGCTGTACGCCGATTACCGGACCTACTGGGACCTGATTCACCTCGATACGTTGTTGAGCCTGCAGCGTCCCCAAACCCCCATCCCCGACGAAGTCGTCTTCATCGTCTACCACCAAATCACGGAGCTCTACTTCAAGTTGTCGCTCCATGAATTTGAGCGCATGGCGCAAGAGGCACGCGAAAACAGCGGTGCCGTCAACGAGGCCTTTTTGCTCGAGCGAGTGCGCCGGGTAAACCGCTACTTCGAAGCCCTGACCACCAGCTTCGACATCATGGTTGACGGCATGGACCCTGCAGAGTTCATGAAGTTCCGCATGTCCCTTCTGCCCGCCTCTGGGTTCCAAAGTGCGCAGTACCGGATGATTGAGATTTGTTCGACGTCCTTGGACCGCATTGTGCACCACAACCTGCGCGACCAATACGCCGAGCACACCATCGCTGACGTGCCTGAACTGATGTCCCACCTCTACTGGCGGGAAGGTGCTGTCGAGCTTTCGAGCGGGGCCAAAACATTAACCCTGAGGCAATTTGAGGCCAAATACGACGAGCAACTCGAGAAATTGGCCCGTGGCATGTTCAGCACCAACGTGCGCAAACTGGCGGCCCGCATCGAAGGCGGACCGTCGAAAGAACTTGTGGATGCGTTGCGTTGGCTCGACATCAACGTGAATGTCAACTGGCCACTCGCGCACTACAAGAGCGCCGTGCGCTACCTCCACAAAGACCCCGTCGACATCGCCGCGACAGGTGGCACCAACTGGCAGAAATACCTGCCGCCGCGTTTCCAAAAGCGCATCTTCTTCCCCGAGCACTGGAGCGAGCAAGAGCGCGAAGAATGGGGCAAAGGATGGGTCGTCAAAGAAGTGTTTGGCCAAGGCTCATGACGTGGTTTTCTCGTGAGGTGATGGCGGTCGCGATTGCGGCCATGGGGGCGTTTTTGGTCCTGGGTTGTGGCAGAGATTCCAACGGTGCAGGGGGGTCGTTGGGTGGCGGCTTGTTCAGCGCGCCAGCCGAACCTGAACCCACGATGCGGTTTGGGGTCGTGTGGGACGATTTGGTCGTGGACTCCGGAAAGGTCAAGTCCGGCCAAAGCCTCTCTCACCTCCTCGACCCCGCGGGTGTCGGTCCGGGACGTGTGGCCACCCTCGCAGCCAACAGCCGCAAGACGTGGGACGTGCGGTACATGAAGGCCGGACACCGCTGGTGGCTCGCTTCCAAAGCGGTGCGCGACAGTGCGGACGCTGAGGCGCGGCTGGTGCCCGAGTGGTTCATCTACGAGCGCAACCCCAAGGACTACGCCCTGTTTTCATTGGGCGACACCCTCGGCGTGCGTCTCGGCTCTTACCCTGTCGACACGGTCTACGCCAGGGCACAAGGGACCATCGAAAACTCCCTGTACATGGACTTCGACAAGGCCGGTCACCCGACCAACCTCGCCGTGGCCATGGCCAGCGTCTACGCCTGGACCATCGATTTCAGCCGCGTCCAGAAAGGCGACACCTACGACGTCACCTACCGGCGCGAAGTCGTCAACGCCACTCCTGTGGGGATGCCCGTGGTGCTTTCCAGCACCTTCACCCATTGGGGCCGTCCAATCGAGGCCTACCGTTTTGAAAACGAGGGCATCGGAGGTTACTTCGATCTCGAGGGCGGCTCACTCCAAAAGGTCTTTCTCAAGGCCCCTGTCGAATTTAGCCGCATCTCCAGCCGTTACAACCCCAAGCGTTTTCACCCAGTGCTGAAGAAGGTGAAAGGCCACTTTGGAACCGATTACGCCGCCCCCACAGGAACGCCCATTGTGGCTGTCGGCGACGGGGTTGTGACCAAAAGCAGCTACACCTCGGGCAACGGCAAATACGTCAAGATCCGCCACAACAGTACCTACGAGACACAGTACCTCCACATGTCCAAGCGCGCCGTCAAAGAAGGCCAGCGCGTCAAACAGAACGAGGTCATCGGCTACGTAGGTCAAACCGGCCTCGCGACCGGTCCCCACGTGTGCTTCCGGTTTTGGAAGAACGGGAAACAAATCGACCACTTGCGGGAAGAGTTCCCGCCGTCTGACCCCATTGACGCGTCCCTGCAGCAGTCATTTGCCGCTCAGGTGGCGCAATTGGAAGCCCTGAAGGAACGGCTTGAGCCGAATGCCAAACCCCAACAGTCGAACACAACGCACTAACGAAAACCAAAAATCTCTTCTTCGTGAAACACTTCATTGTCCCTTCAGCCATCGCCGTCGCATTGGCAAGTTGCTCGCCTACTCAATGCTATCAAGTTGTAAATACGGCCCCAACAGCGGAAAACAACGTCACTGACGATTTGACGTATTCCAACGATGATGTCACAGTCACGTTTGATTTTTGGTCCGATGGGGGATGGGGTGGATTTCAAATTCAGAACGACAGTAAGTCAAACCTTGTTCTCAATTTGGACACGACTTTTCTCATTGTCAACGGAGGTCTCGATGTCTTTTTTGACAACACTTCTTATGCCATCTCAAAATCCAGCGGTTCCTCAAGCACAGGACTGGCCGCAGTCAATGAAAGACTAAATCCAACCTATGCTCGCAGCAAAGGCCTCACTTCCTCTGCAAGAGGTACGCTTGCTGCCGCGGCCACATCTACTTCCTCCAATGGTGTTCAAATCACCAAGAAAGAGGCCCACAGAATGGTCATCCCTCCTGGTTTCGCATCGAAGCTCCATGAGGCTGAGATCTTCGATCGATCGCTCAAATTCTGCGATCTTCAGCGCAATCCCCATCAGCGAACTGAAAAAGGAAAAACCCTGTTCAAAAGCTTCACGGAGGCAGATTCTCCCGTCAATTTCGACTTTGTCATCAATTATTCGATCGGCCAACGCACTGAACAACTCTCATTCTCATTCTTCGTGAAAGAAGTCGCCAACTACAAGAAGTCCGAGATGTTCGTTTACGTTCGAGAAGACCCTTGTGGTAAGACTCTTTTTGAACCGTATAGGGAATTTAAAGATCCCGACCGTTGGTCCTTTTACAACAAGTTCACTGCTCGCTGACCTCTTCGAGGATGGCCGCAAGCTCTTGACGCTCTTGGTCGGTCAAGGTGGGCACCGCATCCGAGCGGTAATACCAACCCAGAATGTGCTGCTTGAGGCCGGACGGCACCAACCGTGCGAGCACGTGCTTCAATCCAGAGGCCGTCAGGAACCGGTTGAGTCCTTCGAACCGCGACAGACCGGCGGTGTTCGCGTCGCCTGAACCGGCGCTGTCGCTCAAGTCACGCGGGGTCAGCCCAAGCCACGTTTGCAGGTCGTGCCACGTCTCATCCTTGCGAAGGGCGCCAGGCTCGAGCACCAGGAGTTGGTCGTCGGGGAAATGGGCGCGCCAACGGGCGATTTGGGCTTCATACAAGCTGAGCTCCACAAAGAGCTCACTGCGGCCCCATGACGGATTCGGGTGGGCCAAATCGGCCTTGACCGCCTCTACCACCGAGCCCTTCACAAAACCGTACTTCCGCGCCATGAGGTAATGAGAATAAATGCGGGCAATGGGGTCGCGCAGGCTCACGACGATTTTGGCGGCCGGGTGGGCGGCCCTTAGTGCGGCCGGTGCGGAAGGCGACCAGAGGTAGGACGTGCTGCACTCGCCCACGACGCGGTGCGTGTCGTTGGCTCCGGAAAACAGACGCGCGTAGTCCTTCTCCTCGCGCACAAACCCCACCTGCATCTCGGGCAAGGGATCCGGTGCGGCGAAGTAGTCGGTGAGGTCGAGCTTGGTGTTGGCTTTGAACGCCTTCGAAAAGCGGGCTGGATCGAGATCCACCCGGCTGTGGTAGTTGGGTTCCTTCAACGGACTGAGGAAGACTTCAGGGTGTGCATTGAGCCGCGCATACAGGGTCGTCGTGCCGCATTTGGCCGCGCCAATGACAAAGAAATTGACCCGCTTCAGCGCGTTTTGGATGTGCTGACTCATGGGTTTGTGCTGTTTTGTCCTCCTCGGATGGCATCCCACACCGACAGCCCCAACACGCGCTTCACGGCCGCCGCTGCAGCCACGTTCCACAGCGCCATGCTGCCGGCGGTCGCCACGGCTGCACCTTCAATCCCAAAGCGCGGAATCGCCCACACATTCATGGCCAAGTTCCCGAGCGCCGCAATCCACACGATGCGTTGGGCCTGGCGCTCGTGCCCGGTCATGTTGAGCAAGTACATTACGGGGCCGCATAGGGCGTTCACCACCTGACCCACGGCCAACCACACGAGGCATGTCGACCCGACCACAAAGGCATCTCCGAACCACCCTAGCCACCACGCCGGCACGGCCACCAAGGCCACAAATGCCGGCACACTGAATGCGATGTTGAGGAAGGTGGTTTGTCGCAGCGCCGACTCCAATCCTGCGCGGTCCCCCGAGGCATGATGCTCGGCAAACAAGGGTGCGGCATAGCTGTTGACCGCCGCCTGCACCAGTGTCACCACGGCCGCCATGCGGAAGGCAATGCGGTAGATGCCCACCTGATCTTCTTCCAAGAAATGGCCCAACAACAACGTATCGGTCCAACTCATGACGAGAAACATCGCCGAACCCAAAAGCATCGGCCACCCGGTTCGAAGCATGGGTCTCCAGCCCCACTCCGAAGACAAAGCAGAAGGCTTTTCGGCGCCCTTAGGCAGCGCCGTGATGAGCAGCACGACGCCCAACAAGGCACAGGTTACAAGTGAAGCCGCATAGGAGGGAACAATGTTCCAGCCCAACCCCACCATGCACGCCACCGCACCCGCGGCCACGATGCCTGGTTGGAGCAAGGCATGGCTTTTCATGCGCGACAACCCTCGAAGTGCCTCGGCGGACACGCCCCACACGGTGAGGATGGGCACGCCTACGGCGACCCAGGGCCAGCTTTGGGACAGCGTCTCATCCCCCAGCCACGACGTGAGCGAGGGAGAAGCCAACCATATCAAAGCCGCGAGCAGCGGCGCTGCCAACAGTCCCGTCACAAGCATCACCCGCCCCACAAGGCGCCTTTGCACCCCCTCCTCGCCCTTCACCTTGGACGCCGCCATCCACTTCACGAGCACGCCATCGAGGCCCAACCGCGCCGCCAACGCGGCGATGGTCAAGACCGTCAAAGCCAGTTCAAACCGGCCATAAGCCGCAGGACCTTCGTGCCGACTCACCCACCACGCCATGGCGTACGCCGATGCAGCGCCAAGCAACTTGACGGCCAGCATGAGACCCGAAGCGCTGAGGAGTTTGGACGAGTGTGTGGCCACGCCTCAAAGGTAGATGCCAAGCTCAGGTGAATGTCAATCCGGGTTGGATCACACTCCTGCCGTGAATGCCAAGCCGTACAACTTCATTTGCTTCACCATGGATTGCAGGCCGTTGCTGCGGGTGGGGCTCAGGTGACTGTGCAGCCCAATCTCGTCGAGAAAGGACAGCTTCGCCGAGGCAATGTCCGCCGCAGGGGCGTCGCTGAGCACGCGAACCATAAGTGCGGCAAGCCCCTTGGTGATGATGGCGTCGCTGTCCGCGGTGAACACCACTTGACCGTCGTCCCCGCGCTTGGCAGCGAGCCACACACGGCTTTGGCATCCCTTGATGAGGTTCTCGTCCACCTTGTCTTCAGCGTCGAGGGGGGCCAACTCTTTGCCCAGGGAGATGATGTGCTCATACTTCTCCATCCAGTCGCCAAACATGGCGAACTCTTCTGCAATCTCTGCTTGCCGTTCGTCGATCACTGATGCCATGATGCAAAGTTACAGCGGCATCCCAACCACATCAGTCCTCCGTCGATTCGTTTAATTCATTCAGCGATTGAATGATGTCGCCGATTTCTTCCGTAAGCAAATTGTAGGCGGCCACCTGCGTGTCGTGTTTCTCGATCCAAGGATTAAGCTGACGTTGCAAAACACTAATCTCTTGTTCCACCGTCGCAATCTCATGTTTCACAGAATCCCGTCGAGCTTCCAATGAGGCCATCTTTAAAAGGTGCTGCTTTATTTCACAATTGCCGTAGATGTACCATGGTCCATAGTTCGCGACCGATTGTGCTTGCCAGCGCAAAACGAGGTTCAAGAGCTCGTATTGCGACTCTGACGACGTTTCATTGGGGTTGAGTGGAACCACGATTTGACCTTCAGCCAATCTTTGTTCCTCAAAAATCAACGCCTTCGTATTCGTGGTTTCCACCACGAAATGCACTCCCTCCTCCGCAGCAGGAAACGCAAGAAATGCGTGCTCGTTCACATCGTCGAGTACCAGGAGGGTCTCAATTCCCAATTCTCCAAATAACGTGGCCAACAACAAACTCTTGTCTGAACAATCCCCTCTTCCCAAGGCCAATGTTGATTCAGGGGATTGTTCTCCACCAAAAGTCTGGAGATAAGGCAGTTCGCGAACAAGGTCCACCAAGACCAGAATCATATCGACATCACTCAATTCCAAGGTCATCTTCGCTTCTTCCACGAGACCAGCAAATGTGCCGCGCGACAAAGAAAGCTGGTAGAAGGTTTCATAGCGAACCGCAAGTGACATCGAGGCAAGCGTGCTTTGTGGCAATTCCCAATCGTGCGGATCTGTGGTAATCGACCAAACGAAGTCTCGAGTAGAATCTGAGCACTTCACATTCACTGGTGCCTTGGATGATGTTCGATTTTCCCAAACAAATGAGATGGGCTCACAATCCGACTGACTTCTTGCAGTCGAAACCAGAAACAGGCCTGAGAGAACCAAGGCGACGACGTTGTTGACCATGGTTTTAAAATTACGCCGTGGGTTTGTTTTCATTCAGCGCAACATCGATACCGCCCGCTCGACGGCCTCGGCCAATCGGTCGATTTCTTCGAGAGTGTTGTAGGCCCCAAACGACGCACGGACTGTCCCCGGAATTCCGAGCTTGTCCATCAACGGCTCCGTGCAGTGGTGCCCTGTGCGCACTGCGATGCCAAGCTGGTCGAGCAACGTGCCCAGGTCGTAGGGGTGCACACCATCCACAAGGAAGGACACCACCCCCGCCTTGCATGGCGCCGTGCCGTAGAAACGCAACCCCTCAATGCCCTCCAGTTGGGCGTGAGCGTGTTGTGTCAGCTGGTGCTCGTGGGCCGTCAAAGCAGGCATGCCCACGCCATTCATCCACTCCAAGGCCGCGCCCAAGGCAATGCCGCCGCTGATGTGCGGTGTACCTGCCTCAAACTTGTAAGGAAGCTCGTTGTACGTCGTGCCCTTTTCAAAACTGACGGTGCCAATCATCTCCCCGCCACCGCGGTAAGGCGGCATCGCGTCAAGCAAGGCCTCTTTTCCGTACAAAATCCCAATGCCCGTGGGGCCGTAAGTTTTGTGGCCACTGAACATGTAGAAATCCACGCCCAAGTCGCGTACGTTGACCGTCAAATGAGGGACCGATTGTGCCCCGTCCACGAGCACGGTCGCTCCGGCATCGTGGGCACGCGACGTCCAGTGCTTCACGTCGTTCACCGTTCCCAATGCATTGGAGACGTGGGTGATCGCCACAAGCTTGGGCTTGCGTGCAAGATGCGCCTCAAACATCTCGCCATCCAAGGTGCCGTCTTCGTTCAATTCCACCACAAGGATGTCGAAGCCCTGCTCCAGCGCAAGCATCTGCCATGGCACGATGTTGCTGTGGTGCTCCATCCGTGTGAGGACGATGCAGTCGCCGGCGGACAGGTGGGTGCGGCCCCAAGTTTGGGCCACGAGGTTGATGCCATCTGTCGTGCCGCCCACAAACAGGATTTCCTTTGTCGAGGCCGCGCCGATGTGTGCGCGCACCGTCTCTCGGGCGGCCTCGTAAGCCTCCGTGGCCTCTTGTGCCAAGGCGTGTACACCTCGGTGGATGTTGCTGTGGGTGTGCGCGAGGTAACGCGACTGGGCATCGATGACCGCTTGCGGCTTGTGCGCGGACGCGGCACTGTCGAAGTAGGCGAGCGGCTTGCCGTTCACCTCCCGTGAAAGGATGGGAAATTGGGCTCGAATGGCCTGGACGTCAAAAGTGCTCATCTCTGCAAGGGTACGACACGCGGCGACATACCACGGTCACAGTCGTTCAAGTCTCAAAAGATACTCGTGGTTTCCATCTCCACCCTGAATGGGGGAATCAAGGGTATTAATCACCCCAAATCCACACTCCACCGCCGCATCCTTCACGTCGTCCAAAGCTTTGGCGCGCATGGCAGGGTCGCGCACGATGCCCGCACGGCTGAGGTTGTCGCGGCCGACCTCGAATTGCGGTTTGACCAAGGCCACCACAGGCGTCCCCGATACGGTCAGTGCAGCCACCGTGGGGAAGATGTGAGAGAGCCCCACAAACGACACGTCGATGACCACAAGCTCGGGCAGTCCCCCCATCACCGCCTTGACTTCCGCCGGAGTGAGATCCTTCACGTTGGTGGACTCCCGCACAATCATTCGGGGATTGTCGGCCAAACCCCCGTCGAACTGATCGCGACCTGTGTCCACCCCAAGCACGGCTTTGGCCCCGCGCTCTAGCATCACATGGCTGAATCCGCCTGTGGAACATCCCACGTCCAACGCCAACCTGCCTTCCACTTCGATGTCGGTCCACGCGTCCAGCGCCGCCAGCAACTTCAACGCGCCACGGGACACCCAAGGCATGTCCTCCTCGATCAGCGCGATGGCCACATCGGCAGGAAACTTCTTGCCAGGCTTGGTCACCTTGGACCCCGCCACCAAGACGCCGTGCTCCGAAATCATGCGCTCCGCCCGGGGCCGAGAAGCCACGAGTCCACGGTCCACGAGGAGCTTGTCCAACCTGATTTGTTCCGCACCTGACATGGGAGGAGGTTACATCCAGCCGTGGCGATCTGCGAGCAGACCCCCCACCTCCTGAGCCACCTCTTCTTGGCCAAAGCCCTCAAGGACGTCCCCGATGAACGCTTGCACCATTAAAGCACGGGCGGCGCGGTCTGCAATGCCACGCGACTTGAGGTAAAACAAGGCTTCTTCGTCGAATTGTCCCACGGTGCAGCCGTGCGAACACTTTACGTCATCGGCGTAGATCTCCAGCTCGGGCTTGGCGTTGATGCTTGCGCCAGCGTCCGCCACAATGTTGGCGTTTTGCTGGTAAGCGTTCGTTAACTGCGCGTCCTCCCGGACGAAGACCTTGCCGTTGAACACCCCCGTCGACCGTTCGTACAAAATGCCTTTGTAGAGCTCGCTCGAGGTGCAATGCGGCACAGTGTGGTCCATCGTAGTGTGGTTGTCCACGTGCTCCTGTCCCTTAGGCAAGTACGCGCCGTGCATGATGGTGTGCGACCCACTGCCGTGCTGCAGCACGTTCAACTCGTTGCGCACCCAATGGCCCTGCACCGTGACGGTGTGAATTCGGAAAGTGCTGTCTTTGTCTTGGGTCACGTGATCGTGCGCGAGGTGGAAGACGGCACCTTGCTCATGCTGCACCTTGTCCACGCCCAAAAGAGCACCTGCACCCACTTTGCCCTCCAGGACGGCATTCACCATGCCGCTCGCACCTTCCGGCGCCGACGACCAAAGCACCACCTCGGCCTGGGCATTCGCGCCCAAGTGCACGCGGTGACGCGGGCAAGATGCTACATTGTCGCCTGTGGTATGGTGGTGCACCAACACTGGGCGGTCGAGGGCCACCCCGCTTTCCAGGCTCAGGAACAGTCCGTCCTGGGCGTGCGCTGCGTGGACGGCGCCCACCCACTCGCGGGTGTGGTAGGCCGACCAATCTTCGTCGCCTTCGCCGATACGGCCTTCGGCCATGGCTTGCAAAAGCGGCATGCACGCCACGCCGTCGGCCACAGGCAAGTCGCACGCTTCCGCCACGACTTGGCCATTCAGCAACACGATGCGGTACGCGTCCAGTCCAGGAATGGGGTTGGTCGGCACGTCTTGGGGCCATCCCTCTGGGGCCGGCGCCGTGCGCACGGGCGAAGCCAACATCGGCGTCAAGGGGCTGTACTTCCAGCGCTCCGACTTTCGGGTCGGCACCGGCAAGTCGGCCATGGCTTGACGCCCAGCCTCGGCCAAGGGTGCCAAACCCGCAGACGCCACAAGGCCCGCCACAAACGCGTGCGCTTTGTCGTTGGCTGCGGACATCAGGCGATTTCTTCTTTGAGCCAGTCGTAGCCCTTGGCTTCCAACTCGAGGGCGAGCTCTTTGGGGCCAGACTTGACGATTTGGCCGTCACTCAATACGTGCACGTGGTCGGGCACAATGTGGTCGAGGAGGCGCTGGTAGTGCGTGATGACCAAGAACGAGCGTCCCGCGTCACGCATGGCGTTCACGCCTTCGGACACGATGCGAAGGGCGTCGATGTCGAGGCCGCTGTCCGTCTCGTCGAGGACGGCGAGCTTGGGCTCGAGCATGGCCATTTGGAAAATCTCGTTGCGCTTCTTCTCGCCGCCCGAGAACCCCTCGTTCACGCTGCGGTCGCGAAGGCGTCCGGACAATTCCACGAGGGCCGACTTCTCTTCGACGAGTGCAAGGAAGTCCTTGGCAGAGATGGCTTCCAATCCCTGGTGCTCGCGCTTGGCGTTGATGGCCGCCTTCATGAAATTGAGGTTGCTCACGCCGGGGATTTCCACGGGGTACTGGAAGGCCAGAAATAGACCTTCGCGGGCCCGGTCGCTCGCGTCGAGCTCGAGGAGGTCGGTGCCGTCGAAGTCGACCGAGCCGGCCGTCACTTCGTAGTCTTCACGGCCGGCGAGGACCGACGCCAAGGTCGACTTTCCAGAGCCGTTGGGGCCCATGATGGCGTGCACCTCTCCGGGACCGATTTCGAGGTTCAGTCCTTTCAGGATGGGGGTGTCTTCCACTTGCGCGTGGAGGTTCTTTATGGTCAGCATTAGCCTACGGATCCTTCGAGTGAAATGGCCAGGAGCTTTTGGGCCTCAACGGCAAACTCCATGGGCAACTTGTTGAGCACCTCCTTGGCGTAACCATTGACGATCAGGCTGATGGCCTGCTCCTCGTCGATGCCACGCTGGAGGCAGTAAAAGATTTGATCTTCCCCAATCTTGCTGGTCGTCGCTTCGTGCTCGACCTGCGCCGTGGGGTTCTTCGTTTCGATGTACGGGAACGTATGTGCGCCGCAGCGGTCGGTCATCAGCAAGCTGTCGCACTGGCTGAAGTTCCGCGCATGGTCGGCGTTGGGCATGATTTGAACGAGTCCGCGGTAGCTGTTTTGGGACTTGCCCGCCGAGATGCCCTTCGAAATGATGGTCGAACGCGTGCGCTTGCCCAAGTGAATCATCTTGGTACCTGTGTCCGCCTGTTGCATGTTGTTGGTGACGGCAACGCTGTAGAATTCGCCCACGCTGTCGTCGCCCTTAAGCACGCAGCTGGGGTACTTCCACGTCACCGCGCTGCCGGTCTCCACTTGCGTCCAGCTGATCTTGGAACGGGTGTGGCAGATGCCGCGCTTCGTCACAAAATTGTAGACCCCGCCCTTGCCTTCTTCGTCGCCGGGGTACCAGTTCTGGACGGTGCTGTACTTGATCTCCGCGCCGTCGAGGGCGACGAGTTCAACCACGGCCGCGTGGAGTTGGTTTTCGTCGCGCTGAGGCGCCGTGCATCCTTCGAGGTAGCTTACGTAGCTGCTTTCATCGGCAATGACCAGCGTCCGCTCAAACTGTCCCGTACCACTCTCGTTGATGCGGAAGTACGTGCTCAGTTCCATGGGGCACTTGACGCCCTTGGGGATGTAGCAAAACGACCCGTCGGTAAAAACCGCCGAGTTCAACGCCGCATAGTAGTTGTCGCGGACAGGGACCACCGATCCGATGTACTTCTTGACCAGTTCAGGGTGCTCCAAAACGGCCTCGCTCATGCTGCAGAAAATGATGCCGAGCTCCGCGAGTTTGTCCTTGAAGGACGTGGCCACACTGACGCTGTCCATCACAAAGTCCACCGCCACACCGCTGAGGCGCTTCTGCTCCTCGAGCGAAATGCCCAGTTTGTCCATGGTTTTGCGCAGTTCCGGATCCACCTCATCCATGGAGGCAATTTCCTTCTTCTGCTTGGGGGCCGCGTAATAACTGATGGCTTGGAAATCTGGCTTCTCGTATTGAAGGTGAGGCCACTCGGGCTCCACCATTGCCTGCCACGTCTCGAACGCTTTGAGGCGCCACTCAAGGAGCCACTCAGGTTCGTTCTTCTTCGTGCTGATCAGTCGAATGATGTCTTCGTTGAGTCCCGCCGGAGCCTTGTCTGAGTCGATGTCCGTGGTGAACCCAAACTCATACGCCTTCCCGGTGACTTCCTCCAGAATCTTGTCTTCTCCTTCGTACGCCATGGTTGTCTGTTGTCAGAGAGAAAAACTCTCGCCGCAGCCGCAGGTTCGATTGGCGTTGGGATTGTGAAATTCAAAACCTTTGCCGTTGAGTCCTCCGCTGTAGCGCAACTCCGTGCCCACGAGGTAGAGAAAGCTCTTCTTGTCGACGACCACCTTCACGCCATTGTCTTCAAACGACTGGTCGTCGTCGTTCATCACGTGGTCGAAATCCAGCTGGTACATGAGACCGCTGCATCCGCCACCCTTCACGCCCACGCGGACAAAACTGCCTGCGGGACGTCCTTCTTCTGCGAGCAGGCGCTGGACCTGGTCGCGTGCGTTGTCATTGACTTTGATCATGTGTGGAAAACCTACGACAAAAATACCCCTTTTGGGGGATGCAAAGGTACGTTGTTTGGATTCAATCCAAATAAGCTTGTGACCCTGTTTCCACCGGCTGCGTCGCATCTTTGGGGCATGGCCGGCGCACGCAAGTCTCAACCCCGTCGCTCGAGGGCGCAACTCACCACCCAATTCACCACGGTGGTGGGCATGTCTTTGACCCTGTTCCTCCTCGGCATGTTGGGCCTCGTCGGGCTGCTGGGACAGTGGGCCACAGTGCAGTTGAAGCAGCGGGTACACGTGCAGGTGTACCTCCAGCGTGAGATGACCCAAGCCCAAATCGACGGCACCCGCCTCGCCCTCGCCGCCGACCCGAGCGTCGCGGCCGCCACCTACCTTGACCCTGAAGAAGCGGCTTTGGAACTCGAAGCCGAGTTGGGCGAGTCCTTTGTGTCCTTTCTCGGCTACGTTCCCCTCCCCCCCGTGGTGGACGTCGTGGTCCGGCCCGATCACGCCACACCGGAGGCCCTCGCCGAGGCGGCCGCCCGGTTCGAAGCCACCCAAGGCGTGGCGGACGTGTCGTGGAATGGGAATTTGTTGGGCGCCATGCAAGCCGGCATCGACCGCTTGATGCCCGTACTCATGGGCGCCGCCGGGCTGTGCTTGCTCATTGCCTTGGCCTTGCTCAACAACACGATTCGATTGACGGTCTTTGCCCGGCGCTTTCTCATTCGCAACATGCAACTCGTGGGCGCCCGCCCCCGCCTGGTGCGACGACCCTTTGTGGTCCAAGGCCTCCTGCTTGGCACGACGTCGGGACTGATTGCCTTTGCCGGCACGTTGGGGATCCTGACTTGGTTCCAAGCCGAACTTGGCACGATGTCCCTGCCATGGATTGGCCTGCTGGCCGCGGTGTTTGTCGGTGTGGGTGGCCTGTTCGGCGCCGGATTCAGCAGCGTGGCTGTGAACCGCTACCTGCGCGCAGACCTCTCTCAACTTCACTGATGGACCGCAGTCGCAAGACACATCGTATTTTCGACCCATGAACGCCTCTGACACCCCCAACAACGCATCCCACTTTGCGTTTGGCCGAAGCAACTTCGTGTGGCTCGGCATTGGCATTGCTGTGTTGATTTTGGGCTACGTCCTGATGAGTGGCGGGGGGTCAGACGACCCCAATGTGTTTGATGAAAGCATCTTCAGCTTCCGTCGAATCACCCTCGCGCCCGCAGTGGTGCTCGCGGGATACGGCGTGATTTTCTACGCCATCCTGAAGAAACCCTGACTTGGAAACCCTGTTGTACCTCCTGCTCGGGCTCGTTCAAGGGCTGACTGAGTTTTTGCCCGTGTCCAGTTCCGGTCACCTGACCCTCGGCCAGGCCTTGCTCGGCCTCGGTGAGGAGGACCTCACGTTCACCGTCTTGGTGCACGCAGCCACCGCTTTGAGCACCGTCGTGGTCTTTCGGCAGGACATGGGCGCCCTGATTCGCGACGTGTTGCGCGCAGGCCATGAAGGCTCCAAAGCCCGAACCTACACTGGGCTCCTCTTGCTCAGTGCCGTGCCTGCAGCCGTCGTGGGCCTGGGATTCAAAGACGCCATTGAAGCCCTGGCCAACCCTCGATTTGTTGGCGCCATGCTTTGCGTGACGGCGGCCATCTTGTACTTGTCTCAGCGGGCGACGGCGGGCACCAAATCCCTTGGTGCGTTTCGTGCATTGGGCATCGGTTTGGCGCAAGCGTGTGCCATCCTCCCCGGCATAAGCCGCTCCGGCAGCACCATCGGCGCTGCCCTCATGCTCGGCGTCTCGCGCGAAGAAGCCGCCCGCTTTTCCTTCCTCATGTCGCTCATCCCCATTGGTGGTGCCACGTTGCTCACCTTAAAAGACCTCATGGAAGCGCCCGCCCAGGCAGCGACAGGTCCTTGGACGGGCTACATCGTGGGGACGTTGGCCGCCTTTGTCAGCGGGTGGATCGCCTGCACGTGGATGATCCGGCTGGTGAAGCGTAGCAATTTGGCAGGATTTGGGGCCTACTGCTTGGCCGCGGGCATCCTCGCGCTCATCTTTGGGTAAAACCAACCCTCATGACAGTTCCCCGCTTTGCACCCCTGTTGGTCGCGACCGCCCTTGTGGCCCTGACCGGCTGTGTTGATGTGACGTTCCCCGAACCCATGCCGGAAAACCGGCGGGAATTGGATCACTTTCCCGCCTCGTGGGAGGGCACTTGGACCTCGCGTGTTCAAGGCATTGATGCTCCGGGGGAGGATGAGATTTTGATTGTAAATAGGGACCGAATCCGCGGACTGGGAGACGATGAAGAGCTCGTGTTGGGCCGAGACGCCGTATTGAAGCGCTTGGGACGCAAGCGCATCCTCAGCTTCCCCCAAAAAGACAGCGACCGATACTCAGTGGTGGTGGCACAGAGACGAGGCGATGTGTTGGAAGTTCGGGCTTTTGACCCCAAAGAAGACGGCGCCATCGAAACCTGGGAAGCCACGATTGGTGCCGACCGCATCTTGCAAATCCACCGCAAAGACGATTCTGAAAGGCGGCTCAAGGAAGTGCAGCTGAACCCCAAAAACACGCAGCAGTTCCGAGCCTTGTTGCGCGAAGGGACCACCGAGTTGGTCACCTACACACGGGTGAAAGACCGCGAGGCCAACGACGGACCCTAACAGGGCCGATCAGCGCACTTGCGAAAGCGTGCCCTCCAGCCGGGCCGACACCGCTTCCCAGTTGACCACGCTCATGAAAGCCTCGATGTAGGCCTTGCGACGGTTTTGGTAATTGAGGTAGTATGCATGCTCCCACACGTCCATGCCGAGAATCGGCGTGCCCGTGCGTTCGACGCATTGCGTCATCAACGGGTTGTCCTGGTTGGGCGTGCTGGTGACTTCCAACTTGCCCTCGCCGTTGACCATGAGCCATGCCCATCCGCTGCCGAATTGCGTCGCGCCCGCCTTCGCAAAGGCCTCCGCAAACGCCTCGACGCCCCCGAGGTCTCGGGTGATCAATTCCGCGAGGTCCCCCTCCGGTGCTTCCTGCCCGCCGGGGCGCATCACCTCCCAATAAAGGGTGTGGTTGTAGTGGCCTCCTCCGTTGTTCCGCAAGGCCGCGTTGTCGGGCGACACCTCCGCGAGCAGCGATTCCAAACGGCCGTCGCCTGACATGGACGTGCCGTCAAGGGCGGCATTTAACTTGCGCACGTAGCCCGCGTGATGCTTCCCATGGTGGATTTCCATGGTCGCGGCATCGATGGCCGGCGCCAGCGCGTCAAACGCAAATCCCAATGCAGGAAGCTTGAACGTTTCAGGTCCAAACGTGGTGGTCGCCGGAGACGATTGGGGGTTTGAAGGGGCACAACCCATCCAAGGCGTGAGCACCAAACCCGCACCAGCCGCACCGGTGACTTTAAGAAACGTTCGCTTGTCCATGAGACAAAGATGAACACGAATGCGTTTCCTCGATGGGTGTGCACGACAAGGTGTGGACAGAAGGCCACAGACGCTTGTGTCTGCAACTCGTTCACAGGCGAATTTTAAACTTCGGGATGCTCTTCTCCTCTTCACTCCCCCTGCGAGGTCGCACGCTGGCCTTGATGTTGGCCGTTCCCGTGGCCCTTTGTGCGGCGCTTGTCGCGCTGGCATGGGTGCGCGGTGACGCGTGGAGGGCCCGGGCTGTGGATGCCTTGAATGCCCAGCTTGAGGGCGACCTCCTCGTGGACGACATCACGTTGTCTTGGTGGAACGGGTTTCCGGACATGAGTGTGGATTTGGCCCAAATCGCCGTGACCAACGCCCTAAAAGACACGCTCATTCAAGCCGAACGCGTCGGCCTCGAATTGGATGTTTGGAGCCTTCTCAGCGAGACCCCCGACATCCATGCGATCACGCTCGAAGATGGTCAACTCCATCTGGCGCAAGACGCCCGGGGCACCTGGAATGTCCAAGCGCTGCTTCGAGACACCGACGACGCGCCCGACCAGACGCCCGCCCTGTCTTTGGCCCAAGTCAAACTCCAAAACATGGCGCTGTCGGTCGGTTTGAAGGAAGACCTTCGCGCCTCCATGCTGGTGCGTCATGGCGCCCTCGAATTGTCACCCGACCTGCAATCCTTCGCGTGGCGCCTCGACCTGTCCCAAGGGTCACTCGACGCGGACGCACTTCCCAAACTGCGGCCCCTAACGGTCTCGACCGAAGGGCGCGTGTCCCTGACGGAGGACGGGCTTTGGGCGCTCTTGGGTGAGGTGGAAACCGCGGACATGGACTTCGAAGTCGCCCTGACCTACAAGGACGGGCGCGATTGGCAGGCCAACGTCAAGGCGCCCCGTATGACTCTCCGCGGCATCGAACAGCTCCTTGACACCCATCCATGGAAAGGTCAAATCACCTTGGACCACAGCGTTCGCTTGGCCATTGACCTCAGCCCTTCCCGCACGCAGGTCGCCTGGTCCACCGAAGCCGACGCCTTCCAATTGGCGCCCTCGCTGACAGGACTCACCATGGCGGTGCAGGGGGTGTGCTCAGGAAGCGGAGAGATTGTCCATGCGCGTGGAGAGTGGATTTGGGAGGTGAATGACGCCGTGGCAAGCGGATCAGGATGGTCCTTCGAAGGGCGAATGCAGCCCGCGTCGGCACGTCAAATCCACCTCCAAGGCGCGTTGGAGGTCGACGCCTCCACGCCTTGGGGTGCGTGGACACCCAACCTGTCCCAGAACCTGACTTCGGTGCTCCCCGTGTCAGGAATCGCCAGGGCTCAAGGCTCGGCCACCTTCGATTGGGGCCGCGGCACCGTGTCTCCCCTAGGTACATTGCAACTGTCCCAAATCACGGGCAAACTCGACGGCCACCCCTACATGGTTGACGTCGGTGAAATCCGATTCGACGACGAGCAACTGTCGACCGACTCTCTCCAACTGTCTTGGGCCGGCAACGTAGGCGAAGTGGCTGTGCGCAAACTCACGTGGAATTCCCTGTCCGCCTCCGGACCGCTGAGCGGACATGTTTCTGTGGACGCCACCTCAATCGATGTCGGTTCCATTTTGACGTGGTGGGCGCACTTGGACCGCACCCCTTCCGACCGCGCCTACCTGTTGCCCCCAGGCTCCGAACTCAGTCTCGACGTACAAAGCGAAACGCTGCACTGGGACGCGTTGCAGTGCCACAGCCTGGAAGCCTCGACCAAGGTGCAACACAACCGCTGGAACGTGCTGAGTGCGCAGATCGAAGGCTTGGAAGGCCGCGCCCACGTTGAAGGAGCACTGGCGCCGGGGCGCGCCGGGTGGCTGCTGTCCCTCCGTGGCACGGCGGACGACATCTCGCTCCCCAAACTCTTCTCCACCTACAACAACTTCGGACAAAGCCTGATTCGCCACGACCATCTCGGCGGGGCCGTTTCTGCTGCAGGAAGTTTGGGTATGTCGTGGGGCTTGGATGGATCCTGGCACCCAGAAGACTTCACGGCCAGTCTGCAAACCTCCGTGGCCCACGGACGCTTGACTGGGCTTGAGGTGTTTGACGACATCGCCGACTACCTCGACGGCCACAGACTCATGGCTCCGCTTGTCGACCCTGACGACCTGCGCGACCGCTTGCGCGACGTCGAGTTTGAACCCGTGGGGCAACGCATCGACGTGCGCGCAAAGGAAGTTTGGCTGCCCATGACCGTCATTGAGTCCTCGGCCATGAATGTGGCTATTGAAGGGGCGTACGACTTTGACTCCAATATAGATTACACCCTCGGATTTGCCCTGCGCGATTTGCGCGCGGGGGCCTCGGACGCGTTTGGCGAAATGAAAGATGACGGCCTCGGGAGTCAGTTCTTTTTGCGCATGTTTGGGGAGGTGGAAGCCCCGGAGTACGCCTACGATCGGGAAGCGGCACGGAACCACAGAAGACAAGCCATTCAAGCGGAGAAGGCCCGATTGAAAGAAGCCTTGCGCAACCGGAACGCTGCCCAAGATGAGAACGCTGGCGCTGACCCACAGGCGGAAGCCCCTAAGCCCCCTAGCCCTGCCGTGTCCGTGCCCCCAACAGAGCCCACTGACAAGCCCGTCGACGCCCCCAAGGATCCCGACACGGAGACGCCGGCTGTGGAAGAACCGAGGGGCAATCCCTCTCTGTTCAACCGCCGCCGCAAGCCCAAGGACAAGAAGTCCAACGACTTGTTCAACCCGGATGACGAAGACTACCTTTAAACCATGGAACCTCTGGATTTATCTACAGTCCAAGCCCAACTCGTTCGGTGTCAAGAAGTCCTCGATGCCGCACGGCAAGAGGGATGGACCGACGACCTCGTGGCAGCCTTTGACGAGGGCACGCGCAACCTTCACGAAGGCGCAGTGGTGCGCAAAGCACTGCATTTGCCTAAGGTGAGGGCTGCGCCTGAAGAGGCCCAGGAAGGCCAAGAGGGGGAACTCTCATGGGATGCTCCTCCCGCTGAACCTCCCGTCAACCGCCTGTTGACGCCCGAAGAACGCCGGGACGATCCGGCAGAGTCCCAAGTGGACCTGCTCTCGTCCATTGGGGAGCTCACGCTCGCGGAAAAGTTGGCGCTGCAGCCCTTAGGCAGCGTGGCGGAAGGCATGAGCATTTTGGACCGCGCGCAATACACCAGCGTGTTGTTTTCCGGCGAAGAGGAAGTCTTCAGCACTCTCTTGGAAAAACTGTCTCGGGCATCCACGCAAGAAGAAGCGTTGGCCATGTTCCAGGAAGCGCTCGCCCCCCGCGGTGAAGACAAGGAAGTGGAAGGCTTGAAGGAATCCTTCGCCAAACGCATCATGCGCACCTTCGTGTCATGAGCGGTGGTAAGCTCATTGTCGTGCCCACGCCTGTGGGGAATTTGGGCGACATGACGCCCCGTGCCCTCGAGGTCCTGAAAGAGGTCTCTGTGGTGTTGGCTGAAGACACCCGCACCACAGGCAAACTGCTGCGTCACTTTGGGGTGGAAACGCCGTTAAAGGCTTTTCACCAACACAACGAGCACCGCGCCTTGGAGGGCGTGGTGGATCAGCTTCATGCAGGGATGGCCTTTGCCCTGTGTTCTGATGCGGGAACCCCAGGGATTTCAGACCCTGGCTTTTTGCTTGTGCGGGCGTGTGTGGACGCGGGCATTGACGTGGAGTGCCTGCCCGGAGCCACGGCCTTTGTCCCGGCTTTGGTCACCTCCGGATTGCCCTGCGACCGCTTTTACTTTGAAGGGTTTCTGCCGCACAAAAAGGGGCGCCAAAAGCGCCTAAATGCCCTTCTCGAGATGCCATGCACGGTCGTTCTTTACGAGAGTCCTCATCGGGTGGCCAAGCTGCTCGACCAGCTCGACGACCTCGGTGCAGGCCAACGAACAGTGGCCCTCAGCCGTGAAATCTCCAAGCTTCACGAAGAAACGCTGCGCGGCACGGTGATGGAGTTGAAGGCCCATCTCGCCAGCCATCCACCGCGCGGCGAATACGTTGTGGTCCTTGGAGCCGCAAATTGAATCCCGTCAGAAAATCACGCGCTGCACTTCGTTGACGCGCTTGACAGGCACAACCGTCAACCCCTTGGGCGACTTGGGCGGCTTGCCATGGCCGGAGATCAGCATGCGCTCCATGCCTAGCCTTGACGCTTCCGCCATGCGCTGCTCCAAACGAGCCACCGGCCGAATCTCCCCATTCAACCCCACTTCCCCCGCAAAGCACGTGCGGTTGTCGAGGGGCAAGTCCAAGCTCGAACTTAAAATGGCCGCCACAACTGCCAAGTCGTTGGCTGGATCCTGAATCTTCAGCCCCCCTGCAAGGTTCAAAAACACGTCAAACTGCGCCAGCTTGAATCCGCAGCGCTTTTCCAAGACGGCGAGGAGCATGTTGAGACGACGCAAATCAAATCCCGTTCCCGAGCGTTGGGGCGTCCCGTACACAGCGGTGCTGACGAGGGCTTGAATTTCAACCAGCAAGGGCCTTGCGCCTTGCAAAGATACGGCCACGGCCGATCCGCTGCTGGCGTCGCCGCGCTCGCCCAAAAGCACCTCACTCGGGTGGTCCACCGCGGACAAGCCGTCACCGGCCATCTCGTAAATGCCCAGTTCCGCCGTCGTGCCAAAACGGTTTTTGGCCGCACGGAGCATGCGATAGGCGTGGTTTCGATCCCCCTCAAATTGCAACACCACGTCCACCATGTGCTCGAGGACCTTGGGGCCAGCCAACGATCCTTCCTTGGTGATGTGGCCCACCATGAACAGTGGGGTGCCTGTGGACTTCGCAAAGGCTGTGAGGGCTGCCGAAGATTCACGGATTTGGCCCACCGAACCCGGAACGCCATCTTGGTCGGGCAAGTCCAAGGTCTGAACCGAATCAACCACCACAAGCGCCGGTTGTTCCGTGCGAAGGGCGTCGAGAACAGCAGGAACCTGCGTCTGAGGAAAAATCAACACCTCCGGAGCGATGTTGCCGAGGCGGTTGGCTCGCATGCGGACCTGCTCCGCACTCTCTTCCCCGCTCACATACAGCACCTTGGCCCCCGTGTTTCCGACCGCCAAAGCCACTTGCAGCATCAAGGTCGATTTGCCTATGCCTGGCTCACCACCGAGCAAGACCACGCCTCCTGGCACAGAACCGCCTCCCAGCACCCGGTTGAGTTCATTGTCGCCCATGTTCAGGCGAGGCAACTCCGAGACGTTGACGTCCACCAGAGGGCGGACTTGGGGCGTCTGAAGCTGGGCGAGTCCGGTCCGGGCCGCACGTTGCGACACAGGAGCCACCGACTCCTCAGTCAGGGTGTTCCACGCCTTGCAATTGTTGCATTTCCCCACCCATTGCGGGTGGACATGTCCGCATTCCGAGCAGACGAAGCGCTTCTTGGTCTTGGCCACGTTGAGGTTATCGCGACCGGAAGATGTTCACCGTACCGGTGAACTCTTCTCCGTTGGGCAACAAGATGGTGTAGAAGTACACGCCTTCCGCGCTGCCCTCGCCGTACCAAGGCTGGGCATTGCGGTAGTTCTCATTCTCGTACACGCGGTTGCCCCAACGGTCAAAGATGCGCACCAAAACCCCCTCGGGATCATCCTCCCATGGGTCGAGCCCCATGATGTGGAAGCCGTTGTTCAGGTCGTTTCCGTCACGCGGAGTAAAGACGTTGGGGGGCAAGATTTCGCATTGCTCCACGATCACGTCGTACTCGTGTTGGAGGCCTTGGGGCAAACAAGGGTTGGATATTTGGGCAAAAAGTGTCAAATCGTACCCCCAGCAGCTCGGAGGGAACATCTCTCCCACGAGGTTCGCCACATTCTGGAAGGGGAACTCCACCAAGGTGTCGGTGCATTGCACGGTCCAAGTGTAGTTGCTGTACGGTGGGCCATTGAAATCCGCGTTCAAGTCGAAGGTCTCAGGTTGCCCTGGGCAAAGGGAACGAACGCCGTCGTAAATCGGAAGTGGATCCCAGGTGGGATCGTCTCCAATGAAGATCAACCCACACGCTTCTTGAGGTTCACAACCGTAGGGGTCTTCGACCGTCACACAGATTTGGGTGCCATTGAGTTCCGACTCTTCGGGGATGACCCATTCAAAGTTGTCCTCCACCGTGGTGGCGGTTCCGTCTGGCCAGGTGATGGTGTAGTCCGCGTAGTTCGCCGCGAAGGCCGGGTTCACGCCCAAATTCGCATCCTCTCCAGGCTCAATGCCACCCCCGTCGCAATCCGTGATGGACCCACCCAAGAACACATCGATGTCAAGCGCAGCCACGATGTCGATGAACGCACAATCGCTCTCGTCAAAGTTGTTGGGGCAGCCTTCGTCGGGCACCGTCACGCAATATGAACCCGTGGCGTCGACCTCCCACTCGTTGTCGTTGACGTCATCCACCTCGTTGCCGTTGTACGTCCACCCGTACACCAAACCGCTGTTTTGGTCTCCGGCAATGGGATCGAGTTCCAAAGTCGCGCCCTCTCCACACAAGTAGTCGTTCTCGAGCACGGGCTCCGGAATCGCCGTGTACACCACCTGGTCTGCAGCTTCACCGCACCCATTGGTGGCGGTGACCTCATAGATGCCGGTGGCGTATTGGCTGAATGTGTATTCGTTTTCCAGGACGTTGTCGTCACCCGGGAAAGGCCAGTTGATGGTGGCCACACCCGCAGGGTCCGTCACATCCACCTCCAAGTCCAAGCTCAACTGGTCCACTTCGTCGCACGCCCAGACCAAGCTGTCCCCGTCGAAGGCAATGGTCGGAGGAAGGTTCACTTCCACCTCATAACAGTGGTCGATTTCGCACTCGTCGTCCTGAAAACAAAGCTCGTACAGCCCGAATTCCTCGGGGAAGAACGTCGTGTTAAATTGCGTGTTGTTGGAGAATGAATACCCATCGGGTCCTTCGACCGACCACGTTCCAAAGGCCTCTTGCACTTCGCAAAGCGCTGGGCCCAAGTACAAGATGTCGCCCGAGACCAAGTCTTCAAAATTCGAGCAGTTGTCCTCGTTGTCCCCGTTGCAGTTGTTGACGCAGTTGAACAGGGACACGGCAAAGTTGGCGTCCAATGCCGGGTTCCCAGTACCGAAGAAGGTGACTTGCACGGAGTCTCCAAACACAAGGGCCAATTCTGGGTTCGTGTCTTGGTTGTACGATTCGAAGTCGTCGTCGCACTCCAAAATGGAAATGTCTTGCGTGCCATCCTCGTGGGTGACAATCACCTGCAAGAACGCCTCGCCCCAACCCAAGGAGGACGAAGAGATCATTTGAATTTGCATGTTGCCTTCGGCTGGCGACGCATAGCCTCCGGCAAATTCCACCGAGTCAAACCCGAGTTCCAGAGATCCATCGCAGATGGGGTCCACTTCGAACTCAGGAATGCTCACGGAGGTGGTTCCCACCAAGAAGGTGCGCTTGCCCTGGCAACCCCCTTCATCGGTCACAGTCAATTGGAAAGTCCCCGCAGTCACAGCGACCGCATCCGTGCCCTGACCAGCCAAAACGTTTCCACCACCGCCATTCCAGTCTCCAACCCATTCGTATTCCACGAACACCTCATCCTCGTCTGGAACCACTGAAATCACCGCAGAGTCCCCTGGACAAATGGTCACCGAGGTGCCTGACAAGGTGGGCAGGTAGAATGGCGTTTGGAACACCTGGAAGGTTTCTTTCACCACACAGCCACTGGCCGTTTCTCCCGTGACCACGAAGGTTCCTCCAAAAGGAATGTCTGCCGTGTTCTCGTCCCAAAAGTTGGCGTTCAAGTTCCAAGACCAGTCCACCACGGGCTCTTGTCCACCCACAGAGCTCGCCACGACGCCCAACTCCGCACCTGCACAAATCCCGAAATCGTCTCCACCATCGGCCGTAACCACTTCAATGCTTGGCGGCACCACGTCGAGGACTTCGATGACGATGTCGAGCAACGTTTGTGCGCCACCTTCATCCACGGCAGTCATCGACACATTGCTGATCCCGGGTTCGTTGCCGACGAACACACCCTCGTACGAGGCCGTGGCAGCGCCCGTGACTGTGGTGCCTCCAACGATTTCGTTGCCTCCGACGTCTTCTGTCACCTCAAGATTGACAATTTGACCTGGTTCCGGCCCCAAGAATTCCACATCCAAACTGTACTCCTGACCCAAGCAAATACGCACGGTGTCGCAACCGAGGTTGGCCGTGGCCACTGGATTCAAGTTGTTGTTGGTCTCTGCCGTGTTGATGTTGAAGAACTTGTAATCCAACCAGTTGATGCCATCCCACTCCGACTCATCATCTCCGTAAGGGCCATTGTAGGTGTCGTCGAGCAAGTTGAAACGGCCGAATTGCACGTGTGGGCTGACGTCTGGGTTGGGGTTGGTGGACGCTCCATCCGCTCCTGTCACGCCCGGGTAGTCACCACAACATGCGCCTGAACCTCCGACATCGCCGTGCGCCCAGTTCATGTCGAGGTAGCACACCTGGGCATTCGCGCCATCAGGAAGGATGCCACTGCCAGGGTGGGTGATGATGATCTGGAAACTGTTGGTCAGGTCGCTGTTGTTCTGCCAGTATCCGACGTCGATGTAGTTGACGTAGATGGCATCTGCCGTGCGCTTCCACTTGATTTCACCGGTGGTGGACATGTCTGTGTCCTGCCAGTAACCTGCAATTTGGTTGTATTCCGCAGCGGGAAAGCCTGTGGGCGTCCAGTCCAACACGGTGGTGCCGAAGGAGATTTGGCCTTTCGTGTTCACAAAAAACTCGTTGTACGAGGCGCCGTACAAATCGAAGGACCAAGAATCGTCCAGGCTGATGTCAAACGCCTCGGAAGCCGCGTCGACGTTCCAGCTCGCACCGCCCACACTGGTTCCATCGACGTCCCACGCGATCTCGTTGGGGCCCAACCCGCCAATTCCTGGAGGGGGCACCATCGTGAAGTACGTTTCGTCGGGTTCAACCCAACACTGGCAATCTTCTGAAGATGCGATTTTTTTAACCCGGAGCTCCTTGAGTAGGGCGCGCTCGTCTTCAAAACTGGCTCTGTGTTCGTGCAAGAAAGTCAAGTGACGTTCGGTGTCCAACCCATCCCACTTGCTCACCACGGACCATTCTGCGCGGCTCATCTTCAAGACGGCCTCCTCAAAAGAACCATAGCTCGCCATGATTTCCTCGGGCGTACGGCGCTCGTCGTAATGAAACTGTCCAAACGTTGTCAGGGAGCTAAGCAGTGTCAACAAAGCGAAAGACGCCAACAAAGGGCCTTGGGAAACGGAGTATCGGATCATGGATTCGGGCAGTAGGTTGTGAACAGAACGCATGCCATGTCGAAAAACGTTGCTTGCGTCAGGCGCGCTAAGATAACAAAGTCGGGAGGGGCGGTGATTCCCGAAGTACCTTTGCACGTGCAATCGGTGCCCTGAGGTGCGCATGATTGAACGACATCGACGGAACTTTTGGACATGAAGAACATTCGCAACTTCTGCATCATTGCCCACATCGACCACGGCAAGAGCACTTTGGCCGACCGGCTGCTCCAGACGACGGGCACCATCTCGGACCGCGAGTTGCAAGCCCAAACGCTCGACGACATGGACCTCGAGCGCGAGCGTGGAATCACCATCAAGAGCCACGCCATCCAGATGAAGTACAAGGGGAAAGACGGGGAGGACTACGTACTGAACCTGATTGACACCCCGGGCCACGTGGACTTCAGCTACGAGGTGTCTCGCTCAATCGCGGCGTGCGAAGGCGCACTGCTCATTGTGGATGCGACCCAGGGCATCGAAGCCCAAACCATCAGCAACCTCTACCTCGCCCTCGAACACGACCTCGAGATCATTCCGGTCCTCAACAAGATGGACCTCGATTCTGCAGACCCCGAAGTCGTGGGCGAACAAATCGTCGACCTCATCGGCTGCGACATGGC
>Ga0163111_10000164_pt1 | contig 38741 bp, 42 predicted proteins | sample CRUFie1St18metaG_FD_109645 | JGI IMG/M metagenome (GOLD analysis project Ga0163111, IMG submission 109645) | Marine microbial communities from the Costa Rica Dome - CRUD Field 142mm St18 metaG | ecosystem: Environmental > Aquatic > Marine > Oceanic > Photic zone | place: Costa Rica: the Eastern...
CCCGCCCTGAGCCATACTGTGCGGCAAGCCTGCCTTACCTGTCGGACGGCAGACACACCGCTTGCATGGCTCTAGGGCTACACTCACACAGCCCGAATCAGCCCCCAACGTAACAAGTGCTCAAGGATTAGGATTTTTTGCATACCGATTTTTGCAAAAGCCGATAAATGCGGCATCAGCATTTTTTGGGGTACCTTTTCCGCTTTGCCAAATGCGCCAATCCTCTTCTAGTGCGTAAACATCATAGCCAGGTGCTGCCCTTTTCGCTTTTTCGTAAGTATCAGGTCGCAAATGTATAGCGGCTAATTTGCCTGCGCCTCTCTTTTCTGGCATTGTCTGCCGGTTGTAAAACGTAACCACGTCCCCTTCAAGCGTAAGAGAATAATCGGGTAAATGGTTGCTTTTTACTAGCAGCCTCATGTTATGTCGAAACCGTCTCAACGTTGAGGCCGAGCCTGTTTTCTGCAAAAGTTTTTCAAGACTAATTGCCCACTTTCCCTGACGACCGCAATGCTTCCTTGCAATCTCATAGATTCGTCGTTCTAATGGCTTACGCAAACGGAAATAGTCAGGATGTAATGACAACACCTCTTTGGCGCAAATGGCATTAAATACCCAATCAGAGAGTTTTATCTCACACCAAAGCAAGCGTCCCTCAAGCCCATTTTTTCTACGAATCGATGACGCATCTATCAGACCAAAATTATCACGTTGTTCTTCATCCCCTGTTTTCACATTGGTGATAATGCGCGTTCCCCCAAGCCGATCCAGAGCATCTGATAGTGCAACATAGTCACGGCCGCTTGTCCCACGATTAGTAAACATTAACAGTTCACGGCTATTGATCCGCACTCTTTGAGAAACAGGCTCCCCCTGCTTCATAGCTGCCATAATCTGCGAAATACAGTAGATTAAAATATCTTTGTCATAAATAGTGGCTAACCCCTTATAGCTGGGTGTGACCTCAAGCCAACAATCATTATGCTCATATCGACGAGGCTTCATTTCTGGCTTTTTAGAGAGGGAATAAAAAGGATGTTCCATCTGTGGCATGATGTCTTTGAGTACAGCATCGGCGACATCACAGACAAATAAATCGTAATTGGGATGACGATTTGGAACTAATGCAAGCGAGGATGACATTTCTATTGGGTTCGTGGTATCAGGAACACATAGAATATACAAAACATTGTGTCAAACGATTCGTGGTATTAGGAACAAATATTCGTGGTATTAGGAACAAATATTCGTGGTATTAGGAACAAAAACACCCCCCTACCCTTTATCCACTAATGGTTTCAAAATCCGTAACACATATTTAACACTATATAACACTAGGAACGTTTCATTTTCACCAGCTTAAAACACCAGAGTAGAGGATGTTCTTTAGCCCAACAAACACCCTGAAATATAAAATTTGTAACGAGGGGCTACGCCCCAACAGCTTTACTAGTGAAAAGAAAATGATTGCAACTCTAAATCGGCTTCTTTGCTAAGAACATATGTTGATGTGCTAATATGTTAATATCAACATGTAACCTAGAATGGTACTTCTCCCTCATCCGTTAGTGATTCCCACCATTCTCGCAAAAAACCTATTGCTTCATCAAAGCGCATGGCAGGCAGTTTCAAATATGAGCTGATCTGATAGCGGCGGTGTAGCTCTCCCCATACTCCTTGAAATTCATTTCCCCCTGTTTGCTTGCCTAGCTCTAAAGCAACCATTTTAACTGCTTGGCTTAATTGCATAGCCTGTGAGTTCGTAATATAGCGAGCCTCATTACCTAAATCAGCCTCAATCAATTGCAAACGTGCTTCATGGTCATCCAGTTTGCTACTTAAAAGCACTTGATTACGAGCCAGCTTCATAATTGATTGTGCTAGCTGGTACGCTTCAACAACGTCTTTATCCGCCCTACTAAGCAATTCATCAAATGTGGGATCGAGGTTGAGTTGCCCTTCTTGAAATGCTTCAAACAGCACTCGATAACATTCCATTTGGTAACGGATAATCAAATCACGGGATTCTTCCTTAACCCGGTTCGCATTAATCCCAAACAACCAACCATTTAAGTAGTCCAATGGTAAGCACAATACGTTCTGATCTCGGTTGGAATTAAGATACGAACGTGTTACACGTACGGATCTCACTACTTGCGAAAGTACAGCATCGCGTTGGATGCGTTCACGCTGCCCACCCCAGTTGATACCAAGCTGTTCACAAATCGGCCGAATTGGGATGTAAATCATCCCATCAGCTATTTGCACAGCAGTTATATTGTCATCGTAAAAAACAACGGTTTTCTGTTCGACAGGTATCAAGGCTTTGTCATCGCTCATAATCAAATTGTAACAAAGGGTTTTATCTAAGAAGAATTCTAAATGCTGTTGATATGTTTATATTATTATATCAGCATATCAACATGTGCGAATGTGTCACACCCAGGCGCAATATTAACATATGTGGATGTCAGCATATCAACATAAATTGATATTAACATTTGTGTATGTTAGCATCACGGCATGGGCATTATTATCGGATTTTCTAATCACAAAGGTGGTACAGCCAAATCAACAACAGTTATCAATACGGCAGGTGTTTTAGCTGAAAGAGGGCATAAGGTATTGGTGGTAGATCTCGATCCTCAAGCCAGCCTATCATTAGGCTTTGGAGTTGAGATAGCAGAACTGCCGCAGCCAAGTTTGGATGATGTGCTGCTTCACCCCCGCAAACACACTATCCACAAAAGCATTATTTCGGTGCGCGACACCATAGATATTGTTCCTACCAATATTTTGCTGGCTGATGCTGGCTTCGTGCTAATGGGCGCACAGGGTAGGGAGTTTCGTTTAAAAAAGGCACTTGCCCCTATCCGTAAAAATTACGATTACATCCTTATTGATAGCCCACCCTCCAAAAGTGTTCTAACGGTTAATGTGCTTGTTGCATCTGATTACCTAGTAATTCCAGCTTCCACCTCATTTTATTCAACAGTAGGGGTGCAACTACTACTCAGAAGCATCGAGGAGGTTACTTACAACCTCCATTCTGATTTAAAGGTTCTAGGCGTATTACCCACTCGATTCAAAACAAATACAGTTGAATCACGTGATTCATTAGCTGAGATGAAAGAGAATCTTGGCGAAAATATTCGCGTGTTTAATTCTGTTATCCGTGAATCAGAGCCGTTAAACAAGGCGCATCGTTCGGCCGAAACAATTGTCGAGTTCAATCCCAAACATAGAGCCGCCCAAGATTATCGAGATTTTGTAACTGAACTATTAGAGGAAATTGCTACCCATGACTAAAAAACGCAGCGCATTTGGTAAAAACCTTGCCCCTACAAGCAAAGTAAAAGCAAGCCAAAAGGTCATCAATGATGATCCACTGAAACATAGCACCTTCTTGCTGCCTGTATCGCAAAAGCAATGGTTAGAGGATTTGAGCTATACAGCCAAACGCACTGGTGGCACACGTATCACGCAAGCCACCATTGTGCGCTTATTGATTCAAACAGCTAAAGATAAGGGATTGGATACTACCGGTATCACGAGCGAGGAAGCTCTTCAAGAGCGCATTAACAGCTTTTTCAAGTAAAGGGCATCTTTTGGAAAGAGGATAATCCTACTCAACGGAGCATAAAAGTATTCTCGCTAGCTTTCTAAAAGCTGCTTACCTCGTTGGGTGATTTGAATATCTTGGTAGATAAATGAGTCAAACCGATCACTAGCTTGTACAGAAATAGCCAGTATATATCTTTCCGTATATAGATATGCTAATGCCTCATCAACTTTTTCGCGCGACATTTTGTAAATAGGCTCATCAACATCCTCTGGTGGAAAATGGAAATCATCTTGGTCTTGATGTTTTTGAAGTTTTTGGAGAACTGCTTTTAGGGTGTTTTTGTTCATAACAATCTAATTATTTTGGCGGGCTTATTATTTGAAACCCATCCTACTAGACATGCATCATTCTTAGATAAACAACGATCATGTGTATATGTTAATATGCTAGTATGTTAACGTGTTAATATCAACATATGTTGAGAAATTATTTGCCTCCTGCCCACCCCACTGTTATCCTATTTCTAGCTTACACAATTGAATCACTGGACGCCCCTGCAAAGTGCTACCAACACAATGCAGGAGCTAACCGCCAAGCTGGTTACACAGCATAAGCGGCTAAAGATAGATTCTAGCATCAATCCAGCTAGAAAACTTTTGCTATTTATGCCTACCAGCTTGGTAGGTTTTTTTGTTTTCGGAGGTGCTTATCGAGATATAGTTTTTCTTCTTTCACTAGCACGAGTCCCTAAAAAATTAGCCCACCACACTGCATCCGTAGAAAGTTTACAGTGTGATAGGCCACCCAAAAAGGAGCATGATTCTATCATGAACGAGAAAAACCGTAACGCGATCAAATGGGTCGCAATTATCGGGTCAATCATTGTGTATTTGGGCTTCATCGTTTACGCTGAAACCCACTTTTTTAGCCTTGTAACAAGATTCCTACCGTCAGAGGCGCAGGTTGTCGGGTTAGCGGCCGTCGGCGTTACGCTAATTACTTCAATTGCTCTGCCTCTAGCTATCCATTTTTGGGTAAGGGATGGCAAGCAGCGAGTTTGTGCCTGGCTGTTTTACGGCACACATCTGGCAATCACCTTTGCCAATCTGGTGCTAAATAGCGCACTTAATAGCGGCAATCAAATCTCCCCCACCTTCAGCGTCATTTATGGCGCGTATATTCTGCCCGGCCTAGTGGTGATTTACGTGTTGGGCTGGATCGTTATCTGGGCGTTTGATTCCTCAGCGCAACGGGCTGAGAGAAAAGCAGAACTATACGAAATCGAAGAGGACGGCAAATACCGCCGTAAAGAAATCCTCATCACATCACAAAATACCGCGCTGGAAAATGCTTTCCAATCACCGGCAGCACAAGCGGCCGTTAATCACTGGGCAGCAGCCAACGCCCCGGCCATGCTTGCGGCCGAGCTTGGGCTTACGGTTGATGAGTTTGGCGTTGGTAACAAGCAGTTTGTATTTTGGGATGCAGAAGCCTCTACAAATACCACGCCATTAGCCCTGCCTTTGCCTCAGAGCAATCAAGATTTAGGCAAGTGGCTAGCGCAGCACCCTACCTTTGCCAAGATGTTGACGGATTTTTTAGCCAGCCAGCAGGCCAACCCGCCAAGCTAAATCGGCCGAAAAAACGCCAATTTAGCTTTATTTGCTCAGTGTGTAGTGATGAATTCACCAGCACACGCAGCAATGCGCGTTACTGTTCTAAACGCTGTAAAGAGACAGCTAAAAAGCGCAGACAACGCAAAAAATCACCTAGCTCCCCCCGCTAATCACGGGGGGACAGAGGGGACAATTATCCTGTTGAGTTACTACAACAAATATAACGGATCGTTTGGCAGAACGTATGATCAGATCGTAAGATAGCTGGAAACAAAAAAACCGCCCGAAATTTGGCGATGGACGGCGGCTTTTTCAAAATCTATGATCCAGCCCTTTTGTTAGGGAGGGGTGGTCTGTGCCAATATGGTAGCATGACTGCTCATCCTATGCAACAGGGCTAGATACCTGTTGGCATGGCAATAGCCTCTCAACTTGCGCTTACGGGGCAAATGCTGCTCCAAAAACGCAGAAATGCTCACCAAAACTCACAGGGGAGTAATCTTGCCGCACATGTTCCAAACGTGATGCAGCAAGGGCTATTTGCCGATCTTGCCAACTCGCTAACTACTTGCACAACACCAGCCACATCACAATCAGAGCCACAGGCAGAAGCAATCAAGGTGCATCCATCTTTGCTTAAAGGGATGTTCCATCAACAGCTAGCGGCCGTTGGCCGCATCTGGTTTATGTTGCGCTATCTCGATAAGCAAGGATGTGGTTGGGTAGATATTGACGAGGCAAAACAGCAGTTAACCGGCAACCATGCGCCACTTCGCATAGTAGGGTGGCGAAGGTTCAGGCAAATTTTGCAGCAGGGTAGGGGGGTATTTTGGGAGCGGGACAGGTTCGGCCGAATTTGGATTTACGGTGCAGCAATCGTCGGTCGAAACTTAAAAGTGGGTCGGTTGGAAGGTAAGCCCATCCAAATACCTCTAAAATCAATTTTAAGCGGCATACAAAGCGTTAAAGCTAATTTCTATAGTGCAACCCTTGCCAGCAAGAAAACAGCCCCTATATCACGCTTAAAACTGCAAGAGCTTACATCCGTCCCGCAACGTACCCAACGTCATTACGATAATATCGCCCAAATTACTCGATGCCGTAACTTCGATGTATCCAAGCCATATACGCCTATCGAGGGCGAGAATCACGCCTGGACGCATGGATATGCTTCATTTCCATTTGTAGATTATTTAGGCAAGCAGGGTAGGGCAGGGTGCATGTATACAGCCCAACGCCTACCAAACAGCTATAAAAGCCCGCTAGCGCAAAGCGCACGCGGCCGTCAACAAAAGATCAATCGAAGATTGAAAGACCTTGTAAATCATGGGGTGCAGGGGAACAGCAAACAGCAGATTGATAAATTGTTCTACGGCGATGCGAAAAACGCAGCAAAGGCTATCAGTAAAGGCAATGATGCTTTTCTAAAACAAACTAGCAAACAGGAGGCCAGCGATCCCTATTCAATTTGGTGCAATTTAACTTAACTCACAACGGGAAATTTCCTGCCATGCTTATATGGGGTAAGTTTTATTTTGCTTGCATTTGCTTTGTTTTTCTGTCATGTTGGTCTGTAAAGTCGCACAATTTAAGGAGGTCACAATGGAACATATTGGAATTTATGAGGCGCGATCTAACATGTCGGATTTAGTTCAGCGTGTACAGCAAGGGGAGGAGTTTACAATTACCCGACGTGGTGCTGAGGTCGCCATACTTACATCTGTAGATAAACAGCGTAAACAACGTGGTATCGAAGCCTTAGCAAAATTACGAGCAATATTTAAACATGCGCCTGTGACAGCGGAAGAGATGATCGCATGGTCAAAAGAGGGTAGAAGGTGATAGTTATTGATGCCTCATTATTCCTCACAGGCATCTTACCTGATGAAGATGATCCACTTGCGAGCCGTCTCCTTAGTGATGTTGCTTCTTCACAGCAACAAGCAATTGTTCCGTCATTGTTCTATGCGGAGGTTGTAAATGCGGGTGTTATTGCTGTTCGCCGTAAGCGTATCGCACCAAGCTATATTGATACGCTAATTTCATCGGTGTTGAATTTCCCTGTTGAGGTGGATAGAGCAGATGCATTTTATCGTCAAGGGGAGCTTGCACTAAAGCACAATCTGACTTTCTATGATGCGACCTATCTTGAGTTAGCAGAACGCTTAGAATGCAAACTTGCTACGCTTGATAAAGCATTAAACAAGGCCGCCAAAGCAATAGGTGTAGATTTCAAAAAGTAAGATTACTCCTGCCCCTGTTCGGGGCAGGCTTGTGCCTAATGACAATAATGGATTCAAAATTCTATATCCAGCCCCTTGTGGGGCTGTCTGTGGCTAATGCCAATGATGGAGCTGAAATAGCATGATTTCAACAAGATTGGAAGCAAAATAAACTCTCTTGCGTTTTTGCTGTTTCTCGGCCAATGTCATTGTCATGAACGCCCAACAAGCCAAACAAGTTGCACTGGCAAGCCTGCTTGCCCATCTTGGCTTTGCTCCAAAAAAAGCAGCTAATGATGAGCTATGGTACACAAGCCCATTTCGCGACGAGGCTGATGCTTCCTTCAAAATCAATCTCAAGCGCAATGTTTGGTATGACTTTGGGCTAGGGCAGGGCGGTAATGTTATTGATTTTGTGCAGCAGCTCTACAACCTTGATTTCCCCGGAGCGTTAGCCAAATTTGATGAGTTCAGTAATTTAGCTCCCGCTCCCCAGGTAACGGCCGCACCGTCCAAGCCAAAAAATGATTTAGAGTTAATTAAACTCATTCCACTTGAAAGCCATGCGCTAAAGCGATACTTGCAGGGTCGAGGCATTTCGGCCGAAATTGCCGCGCCGCATGTGCAAGAAATCCACTATCGACGAAACAGTAAGCACTATTTCGCATTGGCCTTTCAAAACGAGAATGAAGGCTACGAGCTACGCAATCCTTACTTCAAAGGCGTGTATGGCCGCAAAGCTATTTCAGTAATCGGCGAGCTTGCAAATGCCTCGCTCGTGCAGATATTTGAGGGCTGGATAGATTATCTATCCCATCTTGTATACACAAAAAGTGCTTCGGCCGAAGCACCGGCCATTGTTCTAAACAGCGTTGCAATGGGTGGCCGCGCGATTGAGCTGATTAAATCGGCCGAAATCAAACAGGTCGATTTATATTTTGATCGCGATGAAGCAGGCATAGCCTTAACTACCCGCTTCCAAGCAGAGTTAGCCGCAATGGTGATTGATCGCTCTACTTTGTATGAAGGTTACAAAGACTTCAACGATTTCCTCATAGCCAGCCGCAGCAACCAGCAATCCTTCAGGTTACATGGCTAGTGATGTTCAAATGCTACTGCTTACCAATGAGCGGCAATGGTCTCTTGCCGCAGCCATGTTAGTTTAGCCCCTCTGGAAGCTTGTTACCTCATAGCAAAACAAGCAATAAAGCGCAGTTACTTTTGCATAAGTAGTATGCCGTGATGCTATTTGTTCACCCTTTACGATTTGCATAGTTGCCCCGGCGCGATCTCTTTCTTAGATGCCTTTTTAGGATAGTCCCAATAGATGCAATGATTTTTTTCCGAAAAGCCCATTCGGGGCTTTTCCTCGCGCAACAAAAAAGCTCATGGTCATCGATTGTCAGCCTATCTCTTATCAAATGGCAGAAAGGCCGCAACGGGTGCAGCCTGAACACAAAACGAAAAGGATAAAAAATGACAAATCAAGCAACTACAAACGAAAAGAAGAAACCGACACACATAGCATATGTTGTTAAGGATAACCCAAATGCTGAAAAAGGATTCTTCAACAAAATTGGCGCAGGTTGGTTACACCGCGATGGCAACGGGATCAGTATTGAACTCTTCGCTCAACCGCTTGATGGTCGCCTAGTTCTTCGCACTGTCAAAGAAGATGAAGCCAGAAATCCTGACTTAGACAGTTAGAGCCAACTCACCCCTCCAGCGTCTATCGCTTGGAGGGGATTAAACTTCAAAATCTATATGACATAAAACTGTAAAAATCGTCGTGTATAGTGCCAAGATAAACGTAAATTTTGATTATGGCATTTTGGAAATGGAGCAAGGGATCAGATAAAGGCAATAAAGATGCCTACGAACAAGACCCAGTGAACGAAGAATTACAAAAAATAGAGGATGAGATCAAAAGTGACAAAAAGCGATACTCCAGAGGCACTCCACAACCGCTACCCCCAAGTCATGAAGAAGATCAACAAATAGCGGCTCAACTGCTGGATGAACCTTCGGCTAAAGAACGTCTACAAAAAGGTAAGTCTATGGGGGGTATCCAGCCAGAATATTCTCATAAGAGAAGTAGACCTGTAGATATGGAGGCAGAAAAAAAAGCTGCTGCTAGCAATAGACCTAGGCCACAGGTTAAAGAAGAAACTAGAAAAAAGGACAAAGCGCAACTAGAGGAACATTTATCGACCTCACCGAAGACATGGGGTTTTAAATTCCGCGAGGAGAGCAAAGACAGTAGCGGCCGAAGCAGATAACCTCTTTTTCTTTTCATCAGTAAAAAAACTTGCGCCGCAGGCGCACCGCAAATTTTTCAAGCAATCATTACTTCGCCGATTGTTTGGCGAACAATGCTGTCTATTTTCATTTCATCAGCGGCAGGCGCGATGTAATGGTTTGGGTGAAATGCTCGTATGGTTCGTATTTTGTCATCTTGTAAGAAGTCGATGATAGGCAGCAGATTACTTCCGCTTAAAGTAAAGACGCAATTTGTGTAGATAAGCGATACGAGCTGATGTGAGGTTGCAACAATCTGAGTTAGATAGCTGTAGGACATGACGTAAATATAACCCTCCTTATCAACAAATCTCAGCCTAATTTGTTGGCCGCCGCTCCCTTTTGAGAATGCCTCATATTTTTCTCTGGTTACTGTAGCTGCTCCAGAGGGGTTTACATATTTGTCAAAAAAGCTATCGCTCATGGCCTATTTTTCCTTGTCGTCTACTTACCTCACGATCAACAAAGCTTCGTGTAGTTGTAGAAAACTTGTCAAAAACAGATTTAGCAGTATCTACGGTTGTATCAACTGCTCTTTTTGCAACCCGGCGCATTTGTTCAAGTACGTGGCGGGGATTGCTGCCAGATTGCTCAGTTACCAGCATTTGCAATAGGCTTTGATGCCTTCGCTCGGCATCATTCGCTGGCGCGCCAGCACCCCAAATAGGCTCTAATTCAGGTGTGCTTTCAGGGGCAGGGGGGTGCTCTTCTTGCAGCTTTACAGATTCAGCCAACTTGTTTTGATGTCGCCTTCTGCGATTTTCATTGCCGCGTTCTGTCTCCTGCCCCTTTTTCTCTAGTGCATCAGCTTTGTAGCCTAAATGTTGCTCTGGCGTTTTTTTGATGCCTTGTTTTTCAAAGGATTTGAGCGTGATTTCATCATCACTGCCCGCATCTATAAGATATTGATTCGCCAGCTCCTCAAAAGAATCGCGCCACTCTTGCACAAGGGTTAGCTTGTTCCAGGCGCGATTCTTTTTCCCAAAGCCATGTTTATCAACATGTCGCAAGGTCAGCATGATATGGGCGTGTGGATTTGTCTTGCCGTCGGAGGCTTTTGCCTCATGGATAGAAAAGTCGGCGATCATGCCCTTGCTGGTAAAGTTTGTTTTGATGAACTCCCGCACTAGGCCAACTTGTTGCTGATGATTCAAATCGCGCGGTAATGCCGCGAGTACATCTCTGGCTAGTTGGGCGTCTTTTCTTTTTTCACTAGCCTCTACTTGGTTCCACAGTTGGTTGCGGCTCGTTGCCCATGTTGGGGCAACTTCGGGCGGCATTAGTTCATTATGGGTAATGTCTTGCTTACGGGAGTAATCAAAAGTTTTGTCATTGCGTTGATCGTAGAGCTTATCACCCGAACGATAGGATGCAGACGCAACCGCAGATTGCCCCGCACTCCGTGATATGAGGTTTACCCTAAAGCTCAAGTTGCGTGCCATAACAAAAACAATCTACCTAAAGTTGTGAGCGAAAGCGAACACAATATTTTCCCGCAGCGTAGCAAGGGCGCACATATACATTGTACATTACACTTCGTTTCATTTCCAATGTGTGCGCTCTCACGCGGCAAGCCGCTCCGAGAGGCAAGCCGCCCTTGCTACGCAAGAGGCGGGTACGCTGCGGGCGTATCGATGATAGTATGTAATTGTTGATTGATTCGCGTGGGTATTATGAACTTTGTTCGGCTAATGCTTGTTGATGTAACTCAGCCCATTCGTTGATCTTTTGCATTGTTTCAATGTTTGCTGGATGCCAATAAATAATACGGAAGCGATCGTCTTTTATTAAAGTCTCAGCGGCTGCTTTAAATGTTAGAGGGAACTCAAGATGGGATATTGAAACAATGAATGGACTTACAGGTCTGCCTACAACAGGCCATTCACTAATTGTGTTATCTTCTTCAATTTTTTCCCATTTTGTTTTAAATTCAGGACTGATAGCTTTTACTTCGTCAATCAGATTTTTACACCAATCTGTATCTTTGTATTCCCAAAGAGTTGAGCGAACAGAGCCTAGAATCCCATTAAAAAAGAGATCATCCCAATTCCCAACCATATCTTTTATATTATATGAATAGAATGATTTAATCAGAGGCACTGAAGATATTGCCCGCAGCAAACCGGCTGGCCGAGGATCAAAAGTGCTTAAAGCCCCTTGTTCTGGTTTTGGTAAGCCAAACGCCCTTGAAATGTAATGATTCCATGCAATTACTCGTGTTGTACAATCCATTAAATAGGCGGGAATATCCAAGCTATCCAAATAAACACGCACATTGTCACAGGCGCTTTTAAGCTCTTCATCGGTTGGTAATTCGGTGATTACGCGATAGCCGTAAGCATTTAATACATTTTTGCGTTCAAATGGTGTGGCCTGAAGTTTTCCTAGAATCTTTTCAAGTAACTCTCGATTCGGCACACGTGCGCCAGTTTCAAAGCGTGAAATCATAGATTCCGCAATATCTAGTTCATAAGCTAATTTACGCTGTAACCAGCCCTCTCTTTCACGCATCTGCTTCAATTGATAACCACCAGAGTGTTTGTATTGAACCTTTTTTTTCATGGATAGGATCAGCATCGACCCATTTGCATGACTCACCTACCATGCTAAAATTTTTGCATGACATATATCGGCATGACGGAATCAGGAATGCTTGTATTGTCTTTTATTTGTGGGAATGTCGTTACCGCGGCATTCCCATATTATTATGACTAACTTGGTACGTCATGCCAACTTGAGTCATGACATGATGTAGCACATCGATTCACCTAGCTTTTTTACAGGGGAGCCAAGGAGAATGATGTGAACATACACAAGTTAAAATCGTTTTATTCATGTTCTTGGCGCACCGGATTGTTTATTTTCAGTGCGCTACTTTTTGCCGCGCTGTCCACCCGAATTACTCTTGCTCAAAATGAGCCTCCTGAAAATTTGCAGGATTTTCTATCGCAAGTAGCGGTTGTTTATTATGCGGGCGAGGATAACCAGTACATCCTCAACCTGTCTTGTGCAGAAGAGTTTGCGAGTGCTTATGAAGCAGGGGAGGGGCTTGAGAGGTATCAAATAGAGCTGGTTCCTCAAGCTGATGCAGATAGCCTCTATGTAGGCATGTCAGTCATGGCAATATCACCCGATGGTGAGCAAGTTGCCTACATCCTCAAGACCACGAAAGACACAGCCGAATTATTTTTGATTGACGCAGATGGCTCTAATCGCCAGAAGCTACAAACGTTTGATTCAGGCCATCACGCGCTGATGTGGTCGCCTGACAGCTCCCAATTTGCTTATAGCCATTGGCCTACCATCAATGATGAGGCCGACCAAATATATATACGTGACCGTGATGGCTCCAATTTAAGGACTCTAGCCGAGGGGATGTACCCCTCATGGTCTCCTGATGGCTCCCAGATTGCACTTTATCGAAAAGCTCAAGATTTCAGTATGATGACCCCTGCGGCCGATGTATACGTTATCAATAGCGATGGTACGAACGAAGAATTCTTAGGCTCAAGAGAGCTAAATACTAGGAACCCTATTACTTGGAGTCCTGATGGTAGTGAGCCAGTCTATACAGCCTCTTCTGATAGTCTTAACCTTAGAATAATCGATCCTCAATATTCCCCAGATAAAAACTATGTTCCCTTCATTGCAAATGAGAATGGGAATTTCAAATTGCAACTTCTCAATATCAGCACAGACGAGGTGTATTCACTAATCGCAGCCCTTGAGGAGAATGTAGAACTCTCTCTATTCTGGTCAGCAGATAATCAGTATTTACTCTATCGAGTAGACCATAGTATTGCAGTTATAGATCGTACAGGTAGTTTTCAAGGGGAGGTCTTCTTTACTGGTGGTATGAAGAATATGGGAGCTTATGAAGGCTACGATGTTGTCATGCAGCTTGTGCCTGCCTCGGTTGCTCGTAAGCTATGCCAAGCTGGTTATGCATTTTTGCCAACTGCGGCTGATTTCAAGCAGTTCACACAATTGGTAAGAGAGCGAGAGTTTACCGAGCTGCGTCAATGGCTGAGTGTTACCCCGCAAGTTCTTGTTCCGCTTGTTTTAGTGTTTGTTGCGCTTGCCGTAGGTGGCTTACGCATATTGCCCAAGTTAAGAAGCTCAGCGGTAGCTAAACTGTCTGAACTATTTGATTTGGACAGCTTACTTTTGCAGCTATCCCCTTCTGATAACTGGACAATTCGTGATGCGGCCGACGGCACACAAATCTTTGGTGGCACCGGCAGCGGTAAGAGTAGTGGTTCGGCCGCAGCCATTGCACGTGCCTTTTTACATGCTGGCTTTGGTGGGGTGGTGTTATGTGCCAAGCCAGAAGAAAAAGCCACTTGGATAAATTACGCCAAAGAGACAGGCCGCGACAAAGATTTGATAATCTTTTCAGCCGATAGCAAATGGCGCTTCAACTTTTTGTCTTATGAGTTCCAGCGTAAAAGTGTAGGTGGCGGTCAAGGACATAACATTGTCAATTTGTTCTTGACGATTCACGAGCTGATTGAGGGCAAAGTAACGGCTAATGGTGGCGATAAGTTTTGGGATCGAGCAACGGAGCAGCTGATCAGGAATGCCGTCACCATCTTAGTGCTTTCCAAAACGCCTCTATCGGTTAAGGCAATTAACGAGCTGATAATCACCGCGCCGCTAAGCCCGCAGCAGATAGAGGATGCTCACTGGCGGCAAAATTCATTCTGCGCTCAATGTATACAAGCTGCTAGCACACAGCCAAAGAGTGAGATTGAGCAGCATGATTTTGATGTTGCAACTACCTATTGGCTAAAGGAATTCCCTAACGTGGGCGACCGCACGCGCTCTAGCATTATTGCTACTTTCACCAGTATGGCTTCTAAATTGCTTGATGGCCTAGTGTGGAACATGTTTTCAACCGAGTTGAACATCGTTCCAGAGGTAACATATCGCAATGGGGCGATTATTATTCTCGATTTCTCGGTGCAGGAGTGGAATGAAATTGGCCGAGTTGTACAGGGCATCTTCAAATATACGTTTCAAGAGGCGATATTACGCCGCGATGTGAATACGCATCCGCGCCCAGTCTTTCTATTCGCTGATGAGTCGCAAAACTTCATATCTAGCAACGACTTCACCTTTCAGTCTGTAGCCCGCTCTGCTCGCTGCTGCACCGTCTATGCTAGCCAGAACATCAGCAACTACTACGCAAAACTAAAATCTCCCTCTGGTCGAGATGAGGTCAACTCATTGCTTGGTAATTTGCGGACTAAGATTTTCCATGCCAATGACGACCCACCTACAAATGAATACGCCTCAAAAGTAATCGGAAAAACTGTTCAGAATCGGACAGGAACAGGCATCACGACGAGTGAGAATCAAGGGCAAGGCTCACGCAGCAGCAATTTTGGCACTAACCAAGTCGTTGATTACAAAGTCCTGCCAGTTACTTATACCACCCTGAAAACGGGCGGAGAGCCAAACAATCTTGAGGTCGAGGCCATCGTTTATCGGGGCGGCAAAATCCTCAACGCTACTAACGATACCTATATCAAAGCCGTATTCCAACAACGCTCACGCGCTTTAGAAGGAGTTTCTGAACATGATGTATAGCAGACCGCAGAATCACGATGTCAAGAATATAGAAAGAGTCATTGGCGGCATTGCCCCTCAATTTATGGGTAAAGTCCATTGGGGTTATCTGATAGCGGACATGATTCTTGGCTGGTTATCAATTAGCCTTGAGGTGTTTGTCAGGACGAGCTTTGGTGAGCGTTATATCAATGCCCTCAAGCTGTTTATGTCGCTAGCTACCGCGGTGGTCATATTAACGTTGTTTGGCGGCTCACTTACTTCTCCGTTGCCACAGCCATCTATCATTCCGTATCGCTATGTCATCTTGCTCTATATAGGTTTGTGTTTGTGGCACAAATACCAAATCTATCACCGTAAAGCAGAAGGGGAAAAATGGCACAGCTATTGCTTTGGTATCTCACGCTTAGAGCGATTCTACTATAGCGAGCCTGTAAACCGATTCTGGCGACGCTATAACGAATTACTAGAAGAAGCCGCCCAACGCTCCCAACTTAGAGTAGTTCAGCAGCTAGCGGTTGACTTACGCTATGATCTTGATTCCCCTTGGTTCTTCACAAGATTTGTGGAAGCCCCGCTATTCATTGCCCTATCGTTAATCGTTATTCGCTTCGATACGGTTCTTGGGCTTTGGATAAACATTGCTGCATTTGCTTTGCAAGCAAAAAATAATCTGGCCTACTGGCAAGAGCATTCCAAAGTCCTCGATATGATCGATGCTGATATTGAATCGCGCAATTTTAACGATGCGATGCAGGGCAAGCCTGTTACACAGACGGAGGGCTTTAGGGTTGTTCCGCATGTGGGGCAAGTGCCTGTCCCATCTTCAATCTCATCAGTTGAAGAGACAGTAGCAGATGTTATTGCTCCGACCACACTACAGCCGCCAGCCCCCTCAATTGAGTCTCAGCCACACGCAGTGGCAATCGGCCTTGATGTTGCTGATATATCGGCGACTGTCGAAGATGTTCTAGGCGAATAAATTTCGGCCGAAATTATTATGTCAGCAAGAAATAGCTTCCCCGGCGATCCAAACCGCGCTGCTGGTAATCCACAACATGTACAAGCTGAGTGGAATAAGATTCTCGCATCGCAGCGTAATCAGAATCAAAAGTCCAACGCAGCCGAGCGTAACTTGCGTTTGCAGCGAGCAGCTAATGCACGTGCGGCAGGCTGGTACAGACAAGGCACTGATCCTTCTACCTCCCCTGCTCGTAGTGTTGGGTCACCACCACCGCCGCCTTCAGGTGGTGCAATTGGGTATGCACAGCAATCCCAAAGAAGGGTACAAGCAAGTCCACAGCAGCGCAGCTATGGTCAGCAAGTGCAGCAAAAGACGCAAACACAGGTGAAAACACAAACGCAGGTGAGGTCTCGTGGCCGGTAGCGTCTTTGATTTATATTCAGGCCGAAAAGCCAGCAATGCCCCTGATTCAGGGCAAAAGCAAGTTTATGCTGCTGCTCTGTTAGGTGATGAAGGCGTTATTGATGAGCGCCTCATCATTTATTTTCCGTCGGGGGCAATCTTGCTTATGGCGTATGCTGATTTGCAGGAGGTAATCGTTTCGGCCGAAGGCACTACCCTCACACTGTTCTACAAAACATGCGCCATTATCTTGCAAGGGCAATATCTTGGCGGACTGATCGAGCTACTGCAAAACAATGTTGCATCAATCATTGGCTGTTTTGATGAGGTGCAATTTGTGCAGCCAACGGACTACTCACCAGTGATTGAGAGCATCAAGAGGCAATCATTAGAAGAATTTGACTATCCTGAACTGTAGAAAATGCTGGCGATATGACAAAATCCGTCATGCTATAATCTGTCATATAGATCATGAGAGATCCGCTCCCATGATGAAATGTGATATTTGCGGTCGATGTAAAAACATGCGGCAGCAAAGGAGAAAGCATAATGTTCAAGTCATATTTCCGAATGCTGATTGTCGTATTTGCAATCATTTTGGCCGTCATGTTGGATAGGGGAGTCATTGATATTCAAATCATTCAAAATGTATCTTACGCAGAAGGGGCTAGTGTCAAAAACTCTTTGGCACTCCCAATTAGGAATATCCCCCCAGAAATCAAAAAAATAAACAATTCAGCAAGTGAGTTTGGTTATTCAACTGCTCTTGATGGAGACACGCTCGTAGTAGGTGCGAGAGGGGAAGATAATTATGGTGCAGTTTATATTTTTGAGCGTCATTTGGGTGGAGCCGACAGTTGGGGGCTTTCTAAGAAGCTAATGGCTTCAGATCGTGAATTGTCTGCCCAATTTGGTCATGCTGTTTCGATATATGAAGATACAGTTATAGTCAGCGCAATGCGTGCCAATGGAGCTGCTGGCGCAGCTTACATCTTCGAGCGTCATCTAGGAGGGAATAATAACTGGGGAGAGGTGAAAAAAATTGCCGCTCCCGATCAAGAAGGCGGGGACTTCTTTGGTAGTGCTGTGGATATTTACAAAGATGTAGTTGTCATAGGCGCAGATAAAATTGACTTTGCTCAGATCGTCAATCCTGACCTGGCCGGTGAAGCATATATATTTGAAAGAAACTCAGGAGGCACAAGTAATTGGGGGCACGTTAAGACATTAAAGCCTTCGATTTCCGAAGATTTTGACAATTTCGGAATATCTGTCGGTATTTTTGAAGATGCTATTGTTGTAGGGGCAAATCAAATTAATGATGTTGCCCCTTCTGCTTTTAAGCCTGGAGCGGCTTACGTTTTTGAGCGAAATTACGGAGGAAGTAACAATTGGGGAGAAACTAAAAGATTGTTTGCTGCAACAGGCGCAGTCAGAGATGATTTTGGAATGAGTGTAGACATTCATCAAGAAACAATTGCTGTAACTGCAAGGTTAGAAGATGATGGTGCAGCTTACGTTTACGGTAAGGATCAGGGGGGGCTAAATCAGTGGGGTAATCTTAAAAAATTGAGTACATCAGATTCAGCATCTAACGAGTTTGGAACAGCAGTCAGTATTAGTGAGAATTGGATTGTAGTTACAGATATATTTAGCGATGGTAACGGCAATACACCCTTAAATTGGGCTGGCTCCGCTTTTATTTTCGGAAAAGACAATGGTGGTACAAATAATTGGGGTGAAATTGGCACTATTGGTGCGTCAGATGCTAATAATGCATTGTTTTTCGGGAACGCTGTCGATGTAGATGCAGGAACAATTGTTATCGGTTCAGACAACAACCGCTCTGTATACTTGTACGAATCCCCCTCAACAGACCCAGAGCCGGTTACAAATCGGGTGTTTATTCCAATTGTCATCAGATAACTGAATTGAGACTTACTCAATAATCGCGTCCATTACAAAGATGTCGCGGTAGTTTTGTGTTCAATACGTTCTGTATGCTGGCTCATTAGCTGGCATACAGAGGGGGGAATTGCCATAACTGGCAATTATTTGAATTGAAAAAGCTTTATACTTGCCCCAGCAGTTGATTTCTGTCAGGTTAGATAGGTGAAAAAAGTCGTAATTACAATGTTTACCGTGATGGTAGGGGCTTGGCTGGGTAACAAGGCTCTTGTACATAGTAACACTCAACAAGAGTGCGATTTTACATTTGATAGAGCAGATTTCGAGAGACCCAATAATTATTCGACGCCAGATTTGATTAAAATGGCAGTTGCAGAAGGTTTTATTTCAGAAGGTAAAGGCTATGTTTTCCTTACTCGTCGGTTCTTGAATAGGGGGGATTTTCCGATAGCGCTTACAGGTCAGAAACCATGGTCAGGAACTTCTTCTTTACGGCAGATAGTGGACTTTGTCGTGTCGGATAAATTTTGTGAAATACCAAAATGCCAACGTGATGAGATAGAAAAATATCGACCAAGACACCCCGAAAGACCCTATGCTAGATACCACAATATTTATATAAAACGATGCGATGATTAGGCTGGTAAGGTCGTACCAAAAAGATAGCTGTAACTTCGGAGGACTTTCACATCTGGGTGATTTAACCTCCAAATTAGCCTAACAAGGTGCGGTTCTTGCTAATCATTTTTTAGAAAATATTTGGGAGTTGAGAGGCTTTGGTCATTATCATTGTCGAATAAAACAACCATATAAACCAAGGCGAACGGTTCGATAGAGAATTAAATTCTGGAGAACATCATGTATATGAAAAGTAGTTTGTTAGTAAGGTTGATATTGTTTTCTATACTGTTTGTTTTGTTAACTTTTATAGTGTCGGTTGTCACAGGTGACGAGAACAACATCGCTTCGCAAAATCAATATGCAGTTGCCTTTACTCCTCCACCTGGTCGGCTTTGTGATCAACCTAAACCCAGCTTGTACGATGATTTAGGAACATTCTATATAAGACATGCACCTATTCAAGCCCCATTGACTATTGCCGACTATAAAAATGCTTTGGAGCATACTTACAATGTTCAAGTGGGGAAATATGGTTGGGCTAAACCAGTTCTTGCTAATGAGGCTGTATTGACTCAATACCCTGTGCAAATAGTGAATTTGGGAAGCAATTATATGGGATACTTTTCTCCTAATGCTGGCAATTACACGGGATGGGTAGGAGACAATCGTTTCACACAACATATCAATGAAACCAATGCAACTGCGGGCTGTATTGTCCTTAATGGTGATTTACGTTGGATTCCTAACGCATCTAAACGAATGGAACTGCTTAAAAGCACTGTAACACAAGAAGTTAATCATTTGATAATTGCTAGCTACACTGGGGGCAATGAAGATCCTTGGTGGCGTGAGTCTGTTTCCGTATACATGGTGGAAGAAGTTGATAATTCGTTTACCGATCATTATCAAACACTTTGGCCACAAATGGATAGCTGTCTAGGGGAATATGCAGGGAATGATTATAGTAACTGGCTATTGCTTCGTTATATTGCTGAACAGAACGGAAAAACACATAAAGCTGGTGGTGGAGAGCAGGTTATACAAAAGTTTTGGGAGGAAAGAGCGGTTGGAACTTTGTCATTGAGAGCAATAGAATCTGCCCTTGGCTCTCAGTTAAAGTTTGCTCAAACTTATCATGATTATGGAATAGCGACACGTTTCCTAAAGTCATGTCAAAATCAGCCCGTGTATTGTTTTGATGAGGCTAACACATACCCTAAGAATACATTGCCCAAGGATCAGGGAAAAATAGTTGGTATAGGTCAGCAAGGTAAATACAAAGGTGTTTTAGAAGACCATTATGCTACAAACTGGGTAGCACTACCCAGAACAGGTATTTATTCTGTCTCATTAAAAAATGAATCGGCACAAGGAGTGTTTCGTGTCAGTATTGTAGCTGACCTTGGTAGCAAACTAGATATACAACATTTCCCCAATACTGTGTCAGGGAATAAAACAGAAATCTTGCGACAATATCAACCCCCAGCTGGAGCAAAGGAAGTTGTTGCAATTATCACTAATGAGTATGCCCCATCGGGCGACCCATCCTCTTGTGCAGCAAACCCTTATACGTTGACAATTGCACCTCCTATAGCATGGGCGATTGATGTTTCAGGCAGTATGGAGGATGAATTGGCTCGCATCAAATCAGGCTTGAAAGACAAAATTGATGAAGACGAAGAACAGGGATTCAACCCAACTCGCACTCTTATTACATACCGAGATAATGTGAATTATAAAGGGACGACAGCAGACTCGGCCGAGATGAAAGGCTGGATTAATTCATTGCAAGCATCTGATGGAGGAGACCCCTCAGAACATACATTAGGTGCTTTGAATGCTGTTGCTAAACATGCTCCTAACAGTGTGGCTGTTGCTCTGACAGATGCTAGTTTTCATGGAGATATAGGCGACTTTTTTGCTACTGTTAGGAAATTGGTTAATGCTAATGTGAAGGCTAGTATTGGTTGGTATCACATTACTACACGAGAGGGAGCTGGTTCGGAATCGAGTTTGGTGGACTCTCCTTTAGAGTATTATGCACGTATCGCCCATGAAACAGGGGGCAACTTTTTCCGAGTACCAGATGGCAAGACTTCAGAATTTTTTAGTATCTTGTCTAGCAAATCTGAATCACCTTATGAGATTGAGAAAATACTCGATCTCAATGCACCTTGGTCTAAAACGCATAGCTTTCCCATTGATTCAACGAATAAGTTTTCTGTTCTTTTCAATGGGATAACACATGGGACATCAAGTTTTGAACTATATGATCCTAACGGCATGTTGGTTGATGAAACTTACCCAGATGTAAATATCATATCGTTTGGATACACAATCTTGTATGAAGTAAGTAACCCCATCATAGGAGATTGGGAGGTTCAAATTGAAATTGCAAAAATTGGTAAAGATATGTTTGAACTATCCGTATTCACGGATGAACCAAATCATCTAGGATACTTAGGTGACACTATTCTTTTGCGAGACGTACCAGTGCCATTTCAAGCTTCTTTGTCAGGTGATTATAGTTCTGTCGAATTCTTTCTAACAGATTTGGATGGGAGCAATCCTCAAGAAGTAGAAATGTTTGATGATGGATTGCATGATGACGGAGAAGCTAATGATGGTGTGTTTGGGGCTATGTACACGCCAAGCCAAACAGGTAGTTACCATCTAAAGGTAGAGGGTTCTACAAGCGATAATATTGCTTTCCAGCGAGTTGCTGCACCTGTTTTTCATGTTTTTGGAGTCGATGCTAGCCCTTCATTATCAAAACAAATCGCACTGCCTGGCAGCGATCTAGAGTATGAAGTAACTCTGGATAACGTAAGTCAACTGACAAATACTTATACAGTTTCTGTAGTGTCGGCTCGCGGCTGGGAGCATCTAGCAGAGATACCCACAGAAGTAACTTTAGAGGCATATCAAAGTATAGTAATTCCTATTAATGTCACTATCCCTACTTCGGCCGAACATGATGATAAGGATAGCCTGATTCTGACATTCGCGGATAAGGATGAGCCTTTAAGCAAGACAGAAGTAACCTTAGAGACTGTTGCAGCCACCAAAAATGATATTCAAGTAACGTTGACAGGCGGTGAACCTACCGATACTGCACCTGATTTGCTTCATTATCATGCTGCTATTAGAAGCGGCGATATTGATGCGAATAATGTGCTATTCACCAGCACCTTATATGCGGAAGATGCAACAAGCCAACCTTATGTTTGGTTAATTCTTCAAGGTACGGTATTTGAATGCACCACATCAGGGAGTGTTATGAATTGCCCAGTAGGTAGATTAGGAGCAAATATATACATGGGAATTGATATGTTTGTGAAAGCACCTGATTCATATTCTCGCATTACTCATGATGTTTTAGTCACAGCAGACGAAGAAGACCCCGATGCAAGCAACAATGCTGCAAGCATAGTAATTGGTGAACCTGTTGTTTCTCCGCCCCCTTTCTGTGAAGATTCCAACGCCGATGATTGTTATCAGGTATTTATTCCCATTGTTATGTGCCGGCCGCTCCCATTCGTCACCCCACTACCATATCCGTGTCAATAATGCTGAGTGCAGATTACAATCAGCTTATGCACCTTTATGTAATGTGATCTGCACTTTCAATTGTTCCATAAGAGCATAAGCTAGTTGCTGAGCCTGTGTAAATAATTGAAAAGTTTGTTGTGTTGCCCCGCATTGTTAAAGAAATAATCTACTGAGCCAATTTTTTAAGGTTATTTGTTCTAGTAATCTGCTTGCCAAGAACGAAGTTTTTGGTTATCGTACTCAGCGGTGAATAGCATCGCGTGTTACAAATACACCATATATGGGAGTTTTCGCAAACTCATGAGGCATATGTGGGATTAGGGGACTAAGTCACTAACGGTTGGAGAAACACAGAGATAGAGAAGATGGTATGCATTGTATGCTGCCATGTTTGGGATTTTTTAAGCAGACAAAACACCTGTTCGGATGCCATCTTACCTTGTAAGCACTCTTCAGGTATAATTGCTAAAGCATGAAACGTTTACGTTTCAAAGTGTACATTCAAAACAGCGAGTTGATACGCTGTCGTGGAAAAGCAAAATGCCCCACGACAGTGAGGCAAATGGTTAGGGTTGATTCTAGGCTCAAGGTTTGGTCGCCACGCCTAGGATCGGTAAAGCAGCTTTCGGGCTGCCTCTTTTGCTTTGAAAGCTTTGTTAGATAGTTGTGCTGTCTTGCACAGTAAGGGTAATTCTTAATGGATCAAACGATCCATTTCCTAAAAGGATACACACTACCCTTTAGACGTGCAATATATTGCGAACATCTAGCCAATATTACTAAGCATCCCCATTTGCCAGTATCAATACGCTCTATTTTGATTCGATTAAACATCAATCAAATCCAGAGGTATTGCATATAAGAATCGAAGCACTGCAATCAAAGAAAAAATATGGAAAACACACATGGTCATTGAACAATGTGCAACTGCCGTTGCTTCAAGTCTATGCGTTCATCAGTTGTAATTTAAATATATGGCAACATTTTGTTGCAGGAGATTCGTAATGAGTAAACGTAAAACTCATCATATCGTTCCCGACCCAAATGGTGGTTGGAATGTCAAAAAAGGCGGAGCCTCAAAGGCTTCAAAACACTTTGATACAAAACAATCAGCAATTGATTGGGGGCGTCAGGTCAGTAAAAATCAAGGTTCTGAATTTATCATTCATGGAAAGAATGGCAAGATTCAGAAAGCTGATAGCCACGGGGGAGACCCTTTCCCACCTAGAGACAAACGGTAAAACGCGATATGAGCATCCAACCCTCAGTTGGTTGGATGCTCTCATGTAATGACAAAATATATTTGTTGGCTGGTGATGCTAGTCAACAAGGAGCACTATAATGGCAACTCGCTATGTAACAAAAACTAGAAAAGATTCTGATGGGGACATCACAGCTCTTTGTAACCCATCTGCAACATGGTCTCCGCGCTTCAAAGCCAGCGCAATTTCTGATATTGAACTTGGTATTCACCAATACAAAGTGATTTGGGCAAATGGCGCTACCACAACCATCCGCGTAGTGAATGGAGCAACAGGAAAGTACTTGCGCACAGACCGAGATGGTACTACTCGCAACAATCTTGACGATCTTCCTGATTGCTAGCATTCTAATCGTATCCAAATCTATACGCCCCGAGCGTATATAAAGGAAGTGAGCAGTAGGATAAGAAATTATCCTACTGCTCGACAATCCTTTTGTGTTTTCATTATTTATAGGGGCTAGTAACATCAGAGAGCAGATGATGTAGCCAGAGCATTTTAGACCAGAAAATCTTTGTTCTATAAGAAGTAATAAAATGCAACCAGAACTCAAAAAACGTCTTGCACAATTAGGCAATCAATCAATACAAGGATTGTTTGGGGAGCAAGTTAAATCCAATGCAGCCGAATATGCCTTATTACAGAATGAAGGGATGAATGTTTTTTTGAAACTGATTCACGATTTTTACGGTAAGCCACTGAATACTGAGGAGGATAGGATGATGGCAGAAGGAGCTGATGTTTTTTGCCAACTTATCATCGCTGTATATCGTGAAACTAAGAAAGAAGATGAAGATGTTGCGGCCTCATTTGTGAATTCATTCATTGAGGATTTTCCAAATGCTCCGAACTCCTGCCTGTATCCTCAATGGGAGGCGCTTGCAAAAGCAACAATGGCGTTCAAAAGTGCTCCAGCTACCCAAAACCCTTTAATAGTTTGGCAACAATCCCTCAAACTTGTTCAAGCATACAATGAGTTCCTGAACGTTTTGATTGGGTATTTTCTAGTAGCTTGGCGGTGTGCATTAGGGAAAAGCTATTCGATCAACACATTTAGTAATGCCTATGGTGCAAAAATCAATGAATTTTCGCAGTTAACAGGGGGACATGACGGAGCTTTCAATATTATCTTTCAAGTAGCAAATCATAGCCTTCGTAATGCTATTGCACATGAAGATATTTGGCTGGACTCTGGAACAAATACTGTTAAGTACACAGCGGGTAAAAGGCCGAAAACAACACATGAAATAGGAATAGGTGAGTTTTTTGGTTATGCAATGATGGGAGCCAATTTTGGTCAAGCCTACATTGTGGCTATTGCCGCGCTAATTGTTCTTGAGGATGGCTCGTTGGAGGATAAGAAAAGATTGCCGGCGCATCTTGTAAAGGTATTCACTCATGTATAACAAATGGCTCAAGCCCAGCGATTTATCGTAGATATTCTGATTTTGGTTAGGGTGTATAGAAACCAAAGGTGCATTTGATTTTTATACACCTCTATCCTGTGTCTCAGACTGCTCGATCAAACTGGTTTCTCATGATCACAACCGTAAGAATCATGATTTTGGCTAGCAGCATTAGAATGATTATGTGAATCGCATCTGGCAGCGTTGCGGAGTCGCTGGATACAGATTCCAGCCCGACGGAAGTAGGGATAAGGGTAGCTCCCCCTGTTAGGCCACCCGTGATAGTTGGAAGGAAAACGGAATCCTCGTTTGCACTCCCGACAATTGCCGCAATACCATATCGGTTCCAACTATTTCCATTGCTATCGTCTTCACTAAATCTCTGGATCGTCGTTCCATTAAATCGAATATGTATGTCAAATCGCAAAGAGTAAGCCCCTTCTTGATTTGGTGTTGTTATGCTGAAAGGAATTGCGGCCGATTTGCCTCTCGCAATATCACATACCGATTCTGACCCTACTTCAACATCAGTGTTTTGGCGTGAGAATGTGTATACAAGCCGATAATCCGTTAGTGCATTACATTCCCATCCATCGACATCAGCACTTGTATTCTGCACAGTCATCACACCAGAGTAATTTGTATTGGGCGTCAGGCGTAGGAAACCGCTTTGGAATGTGTGTGTAGGAGACCAACTGAACTCTAAAGGGTTCCAGCGATATTCAGAGGTTCTGATTGCTGTTGCTGAGTCAGTTGTACGCAGGTGCATACCTGTGTAGTAATGTGCCAATATCTGCTCAAATCGGCCGAAGCTGGTACTCCAATCAGCAAGGTTGTTACTAAATCCCAGATTCCCATATGCCCATCGGCTTGCCCCCTTTTGACTCATTCCACATGGATTGCCAAAGGTGATAACTGAAGGGTGGGAGCTGATTGGCTCATCAACTGCTCGATGATACGGGATTGGGTTGCCTTGAGCGTCGTCACAATCTTCGGTCATCAATCGAATATCAGAACTGTATTCAGCACGAATGGGGAGGGTTTCGCCGCTCACTGTGTAGTTGTAGCTGATATACCGTTCTATATTGACGGCTTGTTCAACTTGCGTTTTCAAAGTAGGCGAGCGAAGAGCTTCAAATGCGTATGGTAAAAATGCTTGATTGCTTTCTGTATCATTGGTGATGTTCAACCCAAATTCGTCGAAGAAGAATACAAATGAACGGGCTGCAACAGCTTGCGCTTTTAATGCAGTGGTACTGAATCCAAATGTAGGCTTCATTTCCTGACTAACCACGTCCAACAGATAATCTGTATCAAGTGTTACAGTGATTGGATTAGTCGCGTAAGGATAGCCTCCAAAAACAGGATCAGCTGTACAACCAAAAAAATTGTCTCCAGGCTCACACAGAATTCCAGGAGGAATTTGTGCCCCTTCTGAATCAAGACGATACAAGGTGATTGAGACTGATTCTGGAGGGGAAAACGTTTGCGGTTGGCGTTCTAAATCATCGTTTGCTTCTAACGCGTTTGGGAGAAGAAGCCACGAAAAGCAGCATAGGATGAGGATGATGATTCTGCTTTGCATCGCTTATTCTCCTATGCTGGAGGCATCATAGATGCAAATTCTGCCTTCGGTTTCTGTAGGGCAATTCAGGGCAATTTTGGAGCCATCAGGCGACCAATTTAGCGAGGTTCCCCAGTGACCAATCCGAAACTCTTCTTGTCCCAATTGTGCCGTGAGGTTCTCTACATTCACAAGGTTCAAACGTTGATTTGCACCTGGAGCAGCTTCGACTTTCCCTACCACCAATAGAGATGTGTTATTAGATGACCACGCAAAATCTACAATCGAGTAATTCCATGCACTTCCTGAATTGATTGCATAAATGACTTTCGCCTCATTGGTTTGAGTGTCGATTATGACTAAGGCTGTTTGTGAGACAAGAGAGCCAACCCCGTCAGGATTTAGAACTAAGGCGAGATAGCGGCTGTTGGGACTCCATTCTGCTTGAATGATTTGCGCCCCTTCAGGGTTTGTTGACTCAACAAACTGCTGATCAAGATAGCAAGCTGTGTTATTAACAACGTTCGCTAACATGAAATCATCAGCATCATATAGTGCTAGGTAGCTTCCATTTGGAGACCCTAAGACATGACGCGCTGTAGTGATCCCCGAATCATAAACCAGCGGTAAGAATGGCATCATGGTTGAAATGGCTCGATTGTCTGATAGAGCCATTTCACTCAGTTGAACAGGGTCAGCATCATCAATGAAGGTGATCGCGTCTGGGTGAATATTGAAGAACGGTGAGCCTAAACCCGTATGAAGTGTGTTTGGCGAACGTGTTCCCGCCGTCACTTCTTGTAGAATCCGTTGTTCACCAATTTCTTCTACATAGATGACACTCTGATTGGCTTCATACCAAGAGGGAAGACCAAGCAGCTTTGAGGTGACGTATTGAGCGGTAGCCCCAGAAGAAGTGTTGACCGTTTCAATTGATTCCCCCACATAAACGGGTGAGTCTTGCCCGTCTGGTATTTCACTCACGCTTTGTGTAACTAATAGATGCTGATTGTCGGGCAGCCAATCTACTAACCGAAAGCCACGAGTATTGGTGATAACGACTTGCGGAGATGGAATTGTGAAGGGTTCAGTTTGAGCCGTTAACGAAGGGTAACTAATCGAAAAGTTGCAAGTGTGAAACTGGCTGCTTGGTGTAATCTCTAAATCTTCCAGAGCAACCACAGGGTACGCGTCTGCGGCTCTAGGATTAGCTGTTGGCTCTGTCGTGGGTGCAGGATAAGGGTCAGTCGCCCGTAAGGCGATCTCAACAGTCGGTATAGGGGTATCACCTTCTGTTGATACAGGCGTACTTTCTTCCGTAGCCGAGACAACAGGTGCGAGCGCTTGAACTGTTGGCGTTACAGAGTCAGTTTCTAGGTCTTGAGATAAATCTGGTGTCGCTGGCGAACATGCAACTGAAACAATGATAAGAGCAATCAACAATGATGCGATGAAACGAGAAAAGCTCATTATTACCTCCTGATGCAATTGGGGTAGATAGATATTCTTTTGTTCCTAGCCGAAATTATACCATTGGATGCAGTGGATGCAGTGATCAGAACCTACGTCTAGTAAACGCTCTACATAGTCTGAGGTTGCCAAATAGGGTGGTGCTGAAAATCGGCCGAAATTCCACTGGCAAATAAGGCCGTGACACATTGCCGAATAGGGTGTACTCATTTCGCCACATATAATTAACCAGAAACCATCATTTAATTAATAACTATACTTAACTAAAATACACTGATATATTGATAATATAATTTGTCATAAATAGGGTATTTGGTTAATTATGCAAAAATCATCTCGTACAGTCGCATATTTGCGTGTTTCCACCACCGAACAAGATCTACAAAAAAACAAAGCTGATATTCTGCATCTCGCTAACGAAAAACAGTTAGGGCATGTTGAGTGGGTGGAGGAAAAAGCGTCTGGGCGTGTGTCTTGGAAGAAACGGGAAATCGGCCGAATCCTAAATGAGTTAAACAAAGGCGATACCCTGATTGTCAGCGAGCTATCTCGGCTCGGCCGCTCAATGCTGCAATGTATGGAGATACTTTCAATTGCAACGGAGAGGGGCATCCATATTTACGCGATTAAAGGTAATTGGCATCTCGATAACTCGATTCAATCCAAAATTATTGCGATGGCGTTTGCAATGGCATCCGAAATCGAGCGCGACTTGATCAGCCAGCGTACAAGAGAAGCCCTCGCAGCAAAGAAAGCACAGGGGATTAAGTTAGGCAGACCTAAAGGGATAGGAAAAAGCAAACTTGATAAGCACCGCCCAGAGATTGAAGCGTTTCTAGCAAATGGCTCAACTCAAAAATTCATTGCCAACCGATTCAACACTACTGAAGCGAATCTAAGTAAATGGATGAAACGACATGGATTAAAAAGACGCTAGCCAAGAGAAGTTTGCTCATTCCACCTAGATTCGGTCTTCGTTAAATGTCCTTAACCTATCTATGACCCACATCCTAACTAATGATGAAGACGAAATATCATAGCCACGTGCTACATCCTCGATTTGTTTTTTTAGTGAGGGCGCGACTCTGAGTGCCATCACTTCTTTCTTCTCATGTGGTATGGATATAGGGGTTATAGGTTCTAGTTCATCCAAAAAATCTGTAATATCGTTTGTATCCCAAAACTTTGCCTCTTCTTGGATTGTCTTAAACTCAGGTATTTTATTCTCAGGCATCATCTCCTCCTTTTTGTGCTCTATAGAATGAAAAAGACCTCACTAAGAAGGTCTTTTTTCCCGCACTGGGCTAAGTAACCTAGTCCAAGAAGGACAACATGCAATAAATGACAGCTTCCGGCTACACGCTGATGCTACATGATATTACACCTTCACGTCAACGATTATCAATCTGTCCTGACTCTATATATGGATATGGCCGAAAAAGGAAAAAACTTCTATAGACATTCAGGTTTAATCGGGCATGTATTCGGGTATAGCCTTGATGAGTAGCCATACTGATTACAGTTGAACTGTAGAGAGTCTTTGCAAGAACTTTTCTAGCGAAATAACTCTTACATCATGAGGGTATGGATATTCTTCCTGACCACCATAGACGATAAATTTTTGATCTGCTTTGATGTCATTAGCGGCTTGGTGAAAACCCTTGGTTACTTTGGGTGAAAGGCTAAATTTGATTTCCACTGCCCATTTTTGACCATTTGGCAAAACTAATACCAAATCTATCTCTGCTCCTGCACCGGTACGATAATAGAACATCTCACATAATCTGGGTTTCACGCTGGCGATGTTTTCGATAACAAAGCCTTCCCAGCTTTTACCAATAACTGGATGTGCCAACAATACATCATAGCTAGAGATATTAAGCAAACGATGTAGTAAGCCACTGTCACGAATATAGTAGCGTGGCGATTTTACCAATCGTTTTTTGACATTAGAAAAATATGGTTCTAACTTGCGTAAAAGAAGCAAATCTTCGAGGGCGGCTACATAGTGAGCAATATTTTGCGTAATCTTGTGAAAGCGATCAGTGTGTCTGGCTGAAAGCGATCAGCGATTCTTGTGAAAACGATCACTCAGTCGCATGAAAACGATGTCGCTTAGGCGACCCTTCGGTACGCTCTTTCAACAACGCTGGAAGCCACATCTTACAACGACTCCACATCATCCCGCAAAGGAGAGTAGAGCTTTCTCCGCGACTCACCAACCAATTCAAGACGATAGGCCGCGTGTATCAGCCTGTCCAACAAGGCATCACCAATCGTGGGATCGGGGATACGGCTGTGCCATTCAGTCACGGGCACTTGCGTGATGACCATCGTGGCGGCGCGGCCATCACGGTCATCAAGAATCTCAAGCAGATCGCGTGCTTGGGTGCGGGTGAGCGGGTCACGGAGCCAATCATCAAGAATGAGCAGGTGGGTGTTGGCGAAGGTGCGCAACAGCTTGGCGTAGGAACCATCGGCTTGAGCCAGATGTAAATCCTGTAGCAGGCGTGAGGTGCGCAGGTAGCGGACTTTGTATTCAGCCTCGCAGGCTGCACGTCCCAGTGCGCTGCCCAGATAACTTTTGCCAGCCCCCGTCGCGCCAAGCACAATGACATTGAGGTGGCGACCGACCCATTCAGCTTGAGCCAGATGCAAAATCTGCGACCGTTTGAGGCCGCGTTGGGGGTTGAGGTCAAGGTCAGCAATCGTGGCAGCGACGGGAAATTTAGCGACGCGAATACGCCGCTTGAGGCTGTTGTTGGCGCGGCGGGTCAATTCAACATCGATGAGCAGGCCGAGTCGTTCTTCAAACGCGAGGTCTTGGTAGCTGGGTTGTGCAAGCTGTTGCTCAAACGCGGCGCGGAAGCCATTCAGCCGCAATTGGGATAATTTATCGAGTAACGGTTGTGTCAACATCGTTTGTCCCTCACTGGTAGTAGCTTTCACCACGAATGTTGGCGTGGCTTGGTTGCGGCGTTCCGACCGACGATTCAAGTGGCACTTTGTCGAGTTGGTTGTCGAGGATGTTACGAACACCACGATAGGTGTACAGCTTGGCGTTTAATGCACGCTGGGAAGCTGCCTCTAGCCGCTCTTTGCCATACTTTTTAGCCAAGCCGAGAATGCCCAAACAGGAACGATACGCTTGCTGAGGATGTAGCCGCTGCTCAAGCACAGCAGCAATGAGCTGTTGCGTTTTGTCACCAATATCGCTTGCCCAACTGAGGAAACGGTCTGGAGACCAATCGGTGACGGCCTGATGCTGGGGCGGCATGTGGTCACGGCTCGTCGCGTAACGGCCTTTGCGTGCCAGCCGCTTGTGAGACGCGATGCGTTTGTGGGTATGGTAAACCTCAATCACATTCTCGGTGGCGCGCACATCGACACGTTTGCCCGCCAGTTTGTACGGTACGCTGTAGAACCGTTTGTCGAACTGGATGTGGTAGTCAATATGGACTTTGACCCGCTTCCACTCCGCATATTCGTATGGGTCATTCGGTAGCGGCCTGAGCGCTGGTCGGTCGAGTGATTCAAACAACTCGCAGCGCGACATGTCCACATGCTGCATTTTGCGTTGGTTCAATTCGGCCGAAAGCGGCGCAATGGCGGCATTCAATTCGGCGATGCTAAAGAATTTTTGGTCGCGCAGGCGCGCCAGAATCCAACGTTCTGCAATCTGTACTGCTGTTTCAACCTTCGCTTTGTCCTGCGGTTTGCGCACCCGCGCTGGCACAACGGCCACGTTGTAATGCTTGGCAAACTCATGATACGTTGGATTGAGGTCTGGCTCGTATCGATTCGGCTTGGTTACACCCGCTTTCAGATTGTCAGGCACGACCACTTCTGGCACACCGCCGAAAAACGCGAACATTCTGATGTGACCGCCAATCCAATTTGGCAAACTCTGGCTGGCTTGAGCTTCGACAAACGTGTAGTTGCTTGCACCCAGTGTCCCAACAAAAATCTGTGCTTGGCTAATTTCACCCGTTTCTTCATCGATGATGGGAATCGTGTGCCCAGCGTAATCGACGAACACCTTCTCCCCAGCCACATACTTAAAACGCATGTGGGGCTTCAGCCGTTTTGCCCAAGCGCGATAGCGGACGCAGAATTGACTGTAGCTGTAACCATCTGGGTTGTTTTGGCGATATTCGGCCCACACCAAACTCAGCGTGACGCTTTTACGCCGCAGCTCTTTATGCACGCTTGTCCAATCTGGTTGTGGAATTCGGTCTGGCTTGATGTGACGCTGGGGAAACAAGCGGGCGTTTAGCGCTTCGCTCGTCAGCCCTGCTGGCAACGGCCAGCTCAACCCGTTGGCTTTGGCTGCCGCAACGTATTCGCTGACGGTGCTGGCTGAGATGCCGCAGCTTTTGGCTATCGCTCGATGCGATAGGTGCGCCTCATATTTCAGACGCAGAACTTCTTCAATTTTTCGCATGGATAATCCTTTGCGGGGCATCCTTTCTCCTCGTTTTTTGAGAAGAATGCCTCACTTTTTTTGGCTTATCCAGCGTTGCTAAGAGTGTACCGAAGGGTCGCCTTAGCGACATCGCTATTGACCAGATTGAGTGATCGCCAAGAACAAGAATTACTGATCGCTAAAAACCAGATTGAGTGATCGGCAAAAACCAGAATCGGTGATCGTTTTCGCAAGATTACGCAATATTTTGGCGATTGACAGATAAGTTATTGGCAAGTTCTGTTTGATTATGTGTATCACCTTGTAAATGGGCTAGCATAGTCCAAAATCTTCGTAAGGTAACAGATGGGATTTTTAGGCCAAATTCAGGAATATCTCGCTCTAGGTAAGAGCGAATTAAGTCCTCGCTCCATAGTAAGCTATCTTGTAAATCGGTCATCAGGAAGTTTTCAGGAAAGCTACCTTCCGACCACAGCTTTTGGGTACTCGCTGGCGTACTGCCAACTTCTAAAATGTTTAGCCCGTGCATTTCAATAAAAGTAATACGACCTGCTAAACTTTCTGAAGTCTGACGTAATAAATCCACTGAGGCCGAGCCTAATAAAAGGAATTGGCCTGTTAATTTTCCTGCTTCGCGGCCATCATCAATCACACCACGTAGAATGGTGAAAATTTCAGGCAATCTCTGAATTTCATCTAAGATGATAAGTTTGTCGCAATGCTCCCTGAAGAATAATAACGGTTCCTGTAGTTTTGCAATGTCTTGCGGGGATTCGAGATCAAGATACACCGAGGATTGCTGGCTAGCAATATGTTTTGCTAAGGTAGTTTTACCTACCTGCCTTGCACCCAACAATGCTACCGCAGGGCGGGTATCAAGAGCATTTTGCAAGGATGATTCAATAATTCGAGCAAGCATTACCCTTGCAATCTGTCAGGTTATTTAACAAATTGCAAGGATAAATCAGTATATTTCGTACAGTCCCCGTATGCCATAACCCTTTTCGTGCTGTTGGAATGTTACGCTTAATTACAAAATCATCTGTGGCGCATTTGTTCAACCGTCATTCAACTAATGTTATGGGTAGAATTCGGCCAATGTGTGGTCGTAACAACCACACATCAAAATCACTCAATGTGGGAATCAAGACTGAGCAATTTGTTTTCTTACCTGAGAAATTATTTTGAGCTGTGCAAACAGAATTTCTGAATCCCCATCGGCTGCATAATCTTCAAATATCTCAGTTAAGAACTCATCAACCTCATTAGGATGGTTGATGAAGTACTCTGCTGTTACTTCATCCAATGTTCTATATTCACGCATCTTCCGCATTCAGCTGATTACAATGATTTGAAGATTGGAGCAACCGATAAACGTAGCCCTGCTGCTGTCAAAACTTTAGTAAGGGTATCAAATCTAGGGTTTCCTTTTTCACAGAGAGAATTGTGCAAAGCCTCTCTAGTAAGGTTGGTTGTTTCAGCTAGCTTTGTAATAGTTCCAACCCTAGCAGCTGCCACGTCCCTAAGTGCAGCTTTGAATAAATCAACATTGCCATCCTTGAGAATTTCTTCGAGATATAAAGCCGCCACCTCTGGATCCTGCAATAGTTCCTTGCTTGTTGTGTCAGATGATCGACTTGGTCTAATTGTCATGGTTTATCCTCCTTGTCTGATGCTTATTACTACACCAAATGCTTTGGTATGCCTACCATCCAATACCTAGTAGATTTACGCTCTCCCGTTCGATGCATAATCCCCTTGCCCACTAAATCATTCAAATCACGGCCAGCGGTTGCAGGGGATGTTTTAGTAATTGCAATGTAGTTCTTCACACTCATACCGCCCGTAAACCCTCTCAAGCCCTCCTGGAATATACGCTTGAGCATTCTTGTTTGACGAGCATTTAACTGAGTTGCATATCTATCAAAAAATTGCGTTTGCCAAATTAAGAACTCAATTGAGTTGATAGTAAATTGCTGTGCATCAAGAACCATAGCCCCAAAATATAAAAGCCAATCAGTAACTTCGTTACTACTATTAGATGCCTCAAGAGCATCATAATAAACCTTCTTCGCCCCCTGTATGGTTTGAGAAACGGCAATTAATGTAGGTTGTGCCAGTGATTGAGCAAGAGCCTTTTCAATTAGCGCACGCCCTATTCTTCCATTTCCATCTTCAAACGGGTGAATATGCTCAAAATAAAGATGAGCTATCCCTGCCCGGACTAGAGGAGTTAACTGGTCTCGGCTTATATTAAACCACTCGACAAAAGCATCCATTTCATCTTGTACCCTTTCTGAAGGGGGGGCTTCGTAATGTACTCTGGGCTTATCTATACGCCCAGAAACAATTTGCATTGGCTCACTATGAAACCGATATTGCCCAACAGCAGCCAGATCAGTACGCCCATTCATCAACATTTTGTGCCACCTAAAAAGCGTGTCATGTGAAAGCGCATCATCAAAACTGCGATATAGATTAACCATCATCCGGGCAATACCATTCTCACGAGGATGATTTTTAGAGAGTGGCTCCTTTAAATTAAAATAGCGCTGGATGGAGGATTGCAGACTCTCTCGATCTAAAATCTCCCCTTCGATTTCAGATGTTCCCCAAGCTTCATCAGATAGAAAAGAAACTCTCACCATCTTCCTGTTTTCATCATTAAGACTTCTCCTAATTCCAATAGCAACCCCAGATAAACGCAAAAAGTCTCGTTCTAGCTGTTTCAGCTTTGTTTCATCATAAGAAAAGTTGCGCCAGTCGCTTTGTTGCCAAGAGTATTTCATATTCTGATGGATAAATTCGTCATTTATCCATCAGAATAACACGATTTTTGATGGATAAACAGTTTTTTTATCCATCATGGGCATCTAGCCCAAAAAATTGTATCGTACGAAACAAACCGCCCTACTACTTCCAACCATCTAAATCGGCAACCGCTTCAATTTCGTCCAAAATCAAACCCTCTTGAGGATCATCAGTTAGTAGTTGCAACTGTCGTTTCAACTCTCTTTGATAGGCTTTTATGTGTTCATCGGGTGCTGGCAGGTTCACAATGTCACCCTATTGCATCCTCCATTGTTTTACAAGAAATTGTACTATGCGAATAGTTTGAGTATTGATCTTTAGAGGTAGGGCTACCGCCCTGCCTCTCTTCTAAAGCATCAACATATGTGCATATGCACACCTCATTTTTCTTTTCAACAGCTTTTATTGATTAGGGCTGCGCCCCCCCCATCTGTCAAGGCAAGCCTATGCAGGTGGCCGTAGAGGTGTCCCCAATATTGAAGGGCTGCGCCCCGTGCATATTGGGTGATTCCCCTCCCCTACTGCCAGCCTTGACAGCTATCCCCCGCTCATTGGCACTGGCCTAGTCAGGTTTGCAGTACGCAAACCTGTTATTGAATATGGGTAAAGCCCACACCTTGCAGGGGCAATATGGGTGCTGCTATCAAACGCACCCAATTCAAAGATGTGCCTGACTGGGCTGGAGCGGACAGCGGGGATTGCGGTCTAACGCTGAAATGGGCAACGCTTGGCACTCCCGATGGTCGGCTGCGCTTTTGCCCGCGCCATCCCTTTGCCCCCTTGCCGCCGCGCCCAGATTGCGGCACAGCACGCGCTCGGCACTCGCAAAGCCTCGGCTGTCGCTTGCGCGAGATGAACTTGGGGGCATCCGAAGCCACGCCCCCAAACCCCCTGTCTTCCCCCACACGTGCAATTATCCCCGCGCGCAGAAGTCGGCAACTGCCACAAAGCTATGGAGGGTGCTAGCGCACCTACTTTTTTAGCTGTGTCAGTGGCGCTTACGCCTCCTGTGCTCCTCGCTTGGCACTCCCTACGGTCGGCGGCGCTGCGGTGCGCGTGGGCGACGCGGCGGATACCGCCCTCCTCCTGCTATTGCGCGGGGTGTACGTGTTTAGTGTGGGGGTGCAACGGTCGAATGTCTTGGCGCTGCGCTTTTTATAGATGGCAGCAATGGCCGCTTAATCACCACTCAATTATTCAGTTTGATAGTTGTAATGGGCTACGCAAAGTCGCCTAAAAAACAAAGCCCCTAGCAAGAGGTTCCAGGCTCTCGTTAGGGGAAGGAAATATATCCATGTCCACTTTAGCAAACTTAGAGCAGCAGATCAATTCAGAGGTAATCACATTCTGGCACGATGTCGATGAGATGAATCGCTTTGCCCGTATGGTTTCATTCAAAGTCTTGAGCCAAATGATGATCGATCAATGGCGCAAGGCAGACTTACTAGACGATATGATGCAAACAGTATGGGAGGTTGCCCTCATCTGTAAACGCACCAATCCTCTCATGCCTAAAGGCCAAATTGTTGCCCAGTGCAAACACACATTATTCCGTTTTGTTACCTATACGCTTAATCTCGGTGATGTAGGTGCATGGCAAGATGGCCGCAAGCAAAACGTGTATCGAGTAATGCGCTTCCATCGCTTTTGCCCGGATGCAGAGCGTAGTTACTCGGATGAAGAGGTGCTGCGGACAATTCACGGTGATTTGTCTGACAATCAATTAGGTGGGTCAATGACAATCGATCCTGAAGAGGCTTTAGTTCGGCCGATTTCAACCCAAATCGATCAGTGGATGCCTGAGCTTGAGGATGTTCTATTTCGTATTATCGCCGCAATGAGATTACACAACGCCCCAGCACAAAAGTTACGTTTAGCAACCAATCGCCGTCACGCATTTGTCCTAACTTGCCGTTTGCGCGGAATGCTCAACCATCAAATTGCCACAGTTACAAAACGCAGTAGCGATCCTACAAAGGGTCGTATGCGTATTGGTGCAGATGTAGCGGCCGCACGACGAGCAATTGCAGTCTGGTTAGAGCTAACCCCTAATAAACGTGATGCAGCTATTGAGAGGCTAAATATACGCTATCCAAACTATGCGAAAGAGCCGATTGCATATCCTTCACTAGATCGGGAGTGGCTATGGTCAGAAATCGCCTACACTATTCACACCGGCAACGGGCAAGCATATAACAACAAAGTAACTATATCTCGATAGTGTAGGTGCAGGGTGGCCGTCACTTTATCAAGGTGGCGGCTTCCGCCCTTTTATTGCGGATTTTCTATAAGTGATTGCTCAATTTGTTGACGAATATATCTCTGATAAGGAATGCTCAATTTTTTAGCTTGAAGCTTCACTGCTGCCAATAAAGGCTTAGAAAAGCGCAGATTTACATGCTCTGTTTTTGGCAGAAACTCAAAGCTAGCTGTCTTGAATTGCTTCAAATCAATATAGTCAGTCAAATCTTGCTCAAGGAAATCTTCTAATTCCTGATCACTCTTAAATACTGGTACTTTCTTTTTCATATTCTTTTGCCTCCTTTTTGTGCATGTAACGCGCTGATATGGGGCGTAACCACAACCCGTTACTGTGTTCACGGATTGTAAACACGATAAATAATGGGCGGTCATTCAGTGGAGAACGTCCAATTGCTAAATAACGTAGCTCATGCTCCGAATGTTGCTCATCAGGTGCAAGATAACTATGTTTTTGCATAAGGATTACTTCAATCTCTTCTCGTGTCACTCCATGTTTCTGGCACTTTTCTTGGTTCCCCTTGTCCCATTCAATTCCCGTTACCTGTACGTTCATCATGACATATACATAGAAATTTGTCTACATAAATGTCAATCTTTTTGTCCCAAACGCTCCGACCGTGCTTAGGCTGCTCGACGTTTCCCTCGCAGCCACACACCGCCTCCGCTTGTCGCTACCCCAACACATACTCTTGTTCTGCCCCGCCCTGAGCCATACTGTGCGGCAAGCCTGCCTTACCTGTCGGACGGCAGACACACCGCTTGCATGGCTCTAGGGCTACACTCACACAGCCCGAATCAGCCCCCAACGTAACAAGTGCTCA
>Ga0163111_10000165_pt1 | contig 38692 bp, 25 predicted proteins | sample CRUFie1St18metaG_FD_109645 | JGI IMG/M metagenome (GOLD analysis project Ga0163111, IMG submission 109645) | Marine microbial communities from the Costa Rica Dome - CRUD Field 142mm St18 metaG | ecosystem: Environmental > Aquatic > Marine > Oceanic > Photic zone | place: Costa Rica: the Eastern...
CCTTGCGAGAGAACCCGACTTTCTACAGATAGTCGAGATAGAAGGCAAGAAACTCATCCTTCATATCGAGTTTCAATCCACAGACGACAAACAGATGTATTATCGTCAGATAATATACCATGTCCTAATCCGAAAACAAGAAGGTACCGAACTCGATTTAGAACAACACGTTCTCTATTTAGGAACAAAATCCCCTGATAACATGCTCAATCCTCAGATAAAGGATTTACCTCCTCCTACCTATCAGGTGCATTACTTCGGGTCATTTCCTTATAGAGACTTCCTTTTCAGTTCTACCCCTGAGATGGTTGTGTTTACAATCCTCTGTGACTTTCAAGGGGAAGATCCCGAGAAAGTCATCACCCTCATTATTAAACGTCTTACAGATTTATGTATAGAAGAGCTTGCTTTTGGCAAGTATCTCAAGCAATTGGAGATTTTAGCGAAAAAGCGTAACTTACAGAAACAGGTCATCAAAATACAAGGAACTATGCCATTTACATATAACTTACAAGAAGATATTCGATTCCAACAAGGAGTAGAGTTTGGAGTGAAGCGAGGCGAAAAACGTGGAATCAAGCTAGGCAAAGAGCAGGGCATCAAGCTTGGCGAAGAGCGGGGAATCAAACTCGGAGAAGAACGTGGAGTAGAAAAGGAGCAACGTTCCAGCATAAAAAAAATGCTCTCAAAAGGCTTTTCTCCTAATCAGATTGTGGATTTGATGGGATATGAAAAGGAGCTTGTATTGGAAGTACAAAGTAAATTACCGAAAGCATAAGCAAGCTGCTTGCTCTAGCCGACGATTCTGCCCCCTAAAAAATTGTCTGATAGAGTAATTGGGCATATAAACACCTGAACAAAATATTTCCGATATTCCTTATCAAGTAAATAAACATTGTGAGTGCCTGAATTCATTCTGTGAATGAACAAGTTCAAAAGTAAAAAGCGTTTGGGAATCCCCAAACGCTTTTTCACCATAGAATTATATGCCCTTTAGGCAATAGAAATATCATTTGCGAGATAAACATCCTGAACCGCATTAATAATTCCAACTCCCTCATCCATAGGCTTTTGGAAGGCTTTTCGTCCAAGAATCAATCCCATTCCTCCTGCACGCTTATTAATTACAGCAGTTTTTACAGCATTAGCCTTATCAGAACTACCCGAAGAAGCTCCACCTGAGTTAATCAAGCCCACACGCCCCATATAGGTATTGGCTACTTGATAGCGACATAGGTCAATTGGGTGATCCGATGTGAGATGAGAATACACACGATTATGCGTCTTTCCAAACCCCACAGCAGGATATCCACCATTATTAGTAGGTAGTTTTTGCTTAATGATATCCGCTTGAATCGTAACTCCAAGGTGGTTTGCTTGTCCTGTAAGGTCGGCAGAAGCCTCATAATTCTTACCATCCTTCTTGAAAGCTGAATTTCGAACGTAACACCACAAAATTGTAGCTAAGCCCAATTCGCGTGCATACTCAAATGCTTCCGCAACTTCAACCAATTGTTCATTAGAACCAGGCGAACCAAAATAGATAGTTGCACCTACCGCAGCCGCTCCCATATCCCAAGCATCCTTCACACTCCCAAACATAATTTGATGGTGCTTATTTGGGTATGAAAGCAATTCGTTATGATTGATCTTAACAATAAACGGAATCTTATGGGCATACTTCCGAGATACAGAAGCCAATACACCAAAAGTAGAAGCAACCCCATTACAGCCCGCTTCAATCCCTAGCTTTACAATATTTTCTGGATCAAAGTAAATAGGATTGGGCGCAAAGGAAGCTCCTCCCGCATGCTCGATTCCTTGATCAACAGGAAGAATTGACAAATACCCCGTACCGCCCAAACGTCCATGATTGAACAATCGCTGTAGATTTCCCAATACACGATTGCTCCGATTTGAATTTATCCAAATTCTATCTACATAGTCGGGCCCTGGTAGATGTAATAACTCCTTAGGGAAAGTCGAACAGCTATGTCCTAAAAGATACTCAGCTTCATTCGCTAATAAGTTAATGATGTGATCTGATGTAGCCATATATAATTGTCGTTTTCGGTAAAAATAACAAGTTAGGTGCATTTATTCATATTAAGAAATGATGAAGAAATGAACGCCCCTTTAGAATTCTTACTAAGCTCCCAACTTTTTATTGATGTTCAAACAGCCTTTTCTTAGCAAACTTCGTATTATATATGAATTCACACACTCAATGTGTCACCAAACTCCTAAATTGTATATGAAAATCTGCCATTTCTGATAGATATTAAGGCATATAAAGAAAAACATATAGATCCCTATACACTAATTGTATTTAATTGCAATTAACCGAATTTTAAAAATATTGGCCTTATCAATACATTTGGTACGAATTCTGCAAGTATCCCACTCAATACCCACCAATTACGAAAACTGTTATCATCATGCTAGATTCTGTTCATATTTTACAAGTAGCTGAATCAATCACAATGCTCCGCTCTATCCGTACAGTATTAGAAAATGATGGCTACATTGTTCAGATTCTCCCAACGAATCAAGAACTCCCCGATTTTCTCAAGCAAAAGAAAGATGTCGCGAATCAACTAGTAGACGCTCTCGAATCAATCAGAATTATTCGACGTGATAAGCCAGCGATGGCAACCTATGTCCTCGTTTCTGCAACGGCATAAAAAACAATCACCTCTACTACTATTTCTAACATCCGTCTATTACTTCTCAACTTTCGTACACGCTTTACCTACCTCCAACTTCCCATTCATTGCCTATAATCTGTATATTTGCATAAATAAGAACCCCTCTTAAAAGCAAATACACATGGTTAAGCGATTCCTCCTTCCCCTATTCTTATGTGCATTTTGCCTCGTTGCTAGAGCGCAAGATCAAGTCCGTTTACATATTGAAAAAGATATTGATGGTAAAATAGAAACCATTGATACGACTTTTGTTGCTCAAGATAAAGCCCATATAGATCAAGTAGTTGAAAGCTTTACTCCTGGTCCAAGTTGTGGTGCTAATGTAAAAATGAAGGTCAATGTGGATATGATTCCGAGTTCTTCGCCTGCTCAGGAAAGTGTTGTTCGAGAAACAAAACCTGGACAAGGAAAGCACATTACTATTCAAAAAGGTAATCCAAATAATGCAGAGGTTCTCAAGCAATTGAAGGCAGATCTTGACCCAGAAACCTATGAACGTATCAAAAAACAACTAGAAGAAACGCCCGCCAACGAAAACGGAGAGCGTGAAATCCAAACCTTTGTCGTCACCTCGGAAAGACACGAAAGTGATGGCCCAATAGCCGAAGATGCAACCATAAAAAAGCTGGAAGCATCTGAGGATGGAAAGGTAGAGTGGACTGAAGTGGAAGAAAAAGATGGAGAAATCACCATTATCAAATATACCGTTACTGAGGAGGATAAATCCGCAAAAGAAAAAGAACGGTTTATCCCCAAAATGGAAGACCTCAATATCCAATTAAAAGGCGAGCCTCTTCAGGAAAACCCAGAAGAATAAGAAGTGCTATTTTAATAGTATTACTTTCATCTCCCCAAACCCTAGGAAAGCATTAGTGTTTTCCTAGGGTTTCGCTATACAAAAGCCTTCCTTTTCGCTAATACCTAGCCAAACAGACATATAACTAGCTAATGATTAATAGCTTACAAAAGTTTCAATAATTATTGAAACTTTAAAAGCTTATTTATACCTTTATCATATGAAAATAGACGAAGCAAAAATAAAGTTTATTCAGGCTTGGGGCGCGCTTGGCTCTAGTTGGGGCGTCAGCAGAACTATGGCACAGGTTCATGCCCTTTTGCTCATCTCTTCTGAGTCTCTTAGCACCGAAGAAATCATGAAGGCAATTAATATCTCTCGTGGAAATGCCAGCATGAATGTTCGGGCTCTTATTGATTGGGGGCTCATTCGCAAAGAATATAAACTTGGACAACGCAAGGAATACTTCGTAGCCGAAAAAGATATATGGAAAGTAGCCATTCAGGTTATTAAAGAAAGACGCAAAAGAGAGCTTGCTCCTATCCTACAAGTATTACAAGAAGTAAAAGAAGTAGAAAACGACCAAAATGACCCACAAGTACAAACCTTCACAGAAACCATCGATTCTCTCATGAAGGTAGTCGGTAATGCAGATCGATTTATGGAGTTTCTTGTAAAAACAGAAAAGCATTGGCTCATCAATGCGCTACTCAAGCTCATCAATAGAAAAGACTAGCTGAATCCCTATCTCTTTGTTCAGTTTAGAGAATGCTTGTACGCTTCTCTATTTTTTCTCCCCAATACTTTCAATAATTACTGAAACTAATGAATTCATTGAAACATACAAGTATGGCTCCTCTTCCTCTTGCTAAACAGAATCCGTATATAGCTATCACGCTCTCCCTTCTTATAGCAATAGTTGTTACTGCTTTATTCGGTTCAGCCTTAAGCCTGTACTTTCCCGATATAACGGAAAGTCATGGAGCGATCCAAATGCTTTTAATGGCGGGTACAGGCTGGGTCGTCCAGATTATCCTCAGCAGCATTCTCTTGTCCCAGAAAAACGAATTTGCACAGTGGCTTAAGTATGTTCAGATGTTAGGCAAAGTAATGGTTGTTGGGGTGCTTATTTTGGTTCCCTCTATTTTGTGGAGATATACCACAGGAGAACTCTGGGTCGGATTCCCTGCTATTTCTGTACTCATTAGCAGCCTTAGTATGCTATATCTACACATACAAGGAATCAACAACTTACGGCTTCCTTTCTATTATAATATGACTTGGTTTGCAGCACTTCAGATAACGGCTCTAGCTTGGGTCACTTGGTTTCATCTTTTAGGCTAATATATTTCTTCTCACGCTCAATTTCACATGTTATGCTTAAACGAATCCCCATTACATACAAAGGAGAATTACATGAGGTAGTCCTTGTAAATTTCTCTGTAGATATTGAAGAAGTTAGACCTCATGTTCCTAAACAACTAAAAATCAGAGATTTTGGAGGTAGAGCCTTGATTTCAATGGTCAATGTAAACCTGAAACGCATGCGCCCTACTTTTATCCCTTCTCCCCTCCATTTCACCTATCGGCATGTAGCCTTTCGCCTCCTAGTCGATGATAGTGAATACAATGGCGGAGACCAAAAGGGGATCTATTTCTATCAATCTTTTACTTCAAATCCCCTAATCGTCCTAGGAGGAAATCTCCTAACCAATTACAAACTGACGAGAGCAGAAGTATGGAATCATAGCAATGGTCTTGATGTTAAGAAGGGAGATCATTATCTCAGCTACGAATTAGAACCTCAAGCAGTTATCAAACGCCCAAACCATAAACTCAAAAATATTGTAGGAGCCATTGATCGAGCTTATGCAATGTTTGGAACACAAGTACGTGTTACCCAGATTATGCGAAAAAAATGGCCCCTAGAAGAAATAAAGTGTACAAAATTCCATAATACCTTCTTCCAATCCGCTAAACTAGAAGGGGTATTTCGCGTACCCGAAACCATATACTACACATGGTTGCCCCCCAAAAAAGCAACCTACAATATCTCGACTCAACAAATGTTTGAGCATATTATGCAGCCTGTGTTGTCTACCTCTGGAAACATAGACAAGCCCCAAGAAATAAAGGGGACATTAATTAACCGCTAACATTTACAAATTATTCGTCTATGAACATCGTTGTGCTTGGTGCAAGTGGGCAAATCGGATTGCCTATTTTGGAGAAGCTGGCATCTAGTTTTCCCGAAAGGATGATCATTGGAACCAGCCGAACAGGAAAGATTTCCCTTTCCCAATCCTATCCCAATATTCAAATCCTTCGTTTTGACCCCTTTTCAGATGATTGGAATGTCCTTGGACAACCTCATGTAATCATCAACTCAATTGGGCAAATCCAAGAAAGTCCAGCCTTCACCTTTGAACGGGTGCACAAAGGAATTACCCAAAAGATATTGGCCAATAGAAAGCGACTGGGCAATCCCCGCATTATCCAAATCTCGGCTTTAGGCGCAGGGCAACACCCAGATGTCAGCTTTCTCCACACCAAGGCATTAGCCGATTCACTTCTTCTCACCCAACCCAACACATATGTTGTTCGCCCCTCTATTGTATGTACGCCTAACACAATGTTAGTCAAGAAATTTAAAATCCTCTATGATATTAGCAAGGTCGCTCTTGGCAAACTCCTCGTTCCTAAAGGCTTTGCCAATACAAAAATTCAACCTATTGCAATTCAAGATCTTGCTGAGGTCTTGGCTTCTTGTTGTACGCATGAGAATCCTCCACGAATCATCCATGCAGTAGGGCCAACAACCATGAGTTTTCACGAAATCATCATGCTTATGGCTGAGGTAAATCAACATAAAATTAGGCTCATGGAAGTGCCAAGAAATATAGTCGAATCATTTGTCAAGTATTTCGTCTGTACCTGGCTTCCTAATGTTATCAACTACGACCAGTTTCAACTGCTCTTCCGTGATAATATAGCCGAATCTTATGAAGTAGAATCCCTCCTAGGCCGTTCTCCTAAAGAAACAAAAGGGTTCTGGAAGGCTCAGTTGGCTTTCTCCTCCTCCCAATAATACCTATGACGCTTGTTTTATGATATTGTGATTAAGTTATGCTTCCCATGAAGCGAATCCAAGTTGGTTGATAACAACTTGGATTTTTTTCGTGTATACCCACTACTGAAAGAATTGGGATTATCCCCTCGTAATCAGAAAGTAAGCCCCTCTACTCTCTTTCAACCTCTTAACAAAACAAGGGAATTATTTAATTTTTGTTTGCAGGCCCTAAAATCTTTCTTATATTTGGGTGAATCTGTAAATCTTACACACAGTCATTTTATACCTATCTAGCACAGATATCCTTCTGTGTTATTTAATAGCCACAATACATTTAGGAAGCAGAGGAGTGGTATCCCATACTCCCAAAAGGAAACTAATTTCTTTTGGTATAACACTCTGCAATTGTGATACACACGGCTATACAACATATAGAAAATCGGCTTAACAGTTATCTTTCTCTTAGGGTTCCCCCTACAAACCCCTCTGACACATGGGTTGTGACAGATGCCCTCCTTAACCAACAGGGAAGTCCTAAATACGAAAATACCAATAAAATTATCCTATCTCTTGTAGGGATTCAGGAAGATCGTATTGGCCATTCCGTTGAATACCAACGCAGACAATCCAATGGGGCTTTCCAACAGAAAAACCCCGAAGTTAAGCTTAACCTATATCTTTTATTCGCCATAAATACCAATGACAGTAGCTCAGAAAATAGCAGTACCCATTACAAAACAATGCTAAAGCTGCTCTCATATGTCGTTAGCTTCTTCCAAGCACATTATTTCCTTACCCCACAAAACTCCCCTGGGCTAGATGAAAATATCGAAAAGCTCATATTCGAATTACAAAGCTTAACCTTTGAACAACAAAACTATTTGTGGGGATCCATAGGAACCAAATATAGTCCTTCTGTCTTATACCGCGTTCGACTCATCAGTATTGAAGATGATGCAACGGCTCCAGAATTACCAGGTATTAGTGCACTCGAACTCAGCGAAACCGATAGCTCTCAATAATGAATAGTTACACGTTGTTCTTCAAGTTGGCTTTACAGCATACGTTTTACTCGAATGGAGAGTCGGTAGATTTTACGGTATCCCCTACTCCTTCGACCCAAATGCTCCTTAAACACATTCGTGTTTTATATAGAAACAGTGCAAATGGAGGAACTTTATTTTGCCCTATCAGTTCGCAAGATCCTGATACATTATTCATCCCCATTGGAGATGACAATATTTGTATGCGCTTCGTATTGAGGCTCAAAAATCCCTATTTCTTGAACTTCACTGATGTGTCTATACAGAATATCAAAAATCAAGCATATTACTTTGATAACCTCACAGATTTAGAAGCAGATAGCACTTTATACCTTGGAGATAGCATAATTGGATCTCCTCTAACCAATACAGTAACAGTCATACATGGACATAGCTATACTTTCGAATTTGATTCGGCAGTAGCAAGCGCAACCATACAATTAACGGATGTCTTTGGCAATAGCCAATCAATAGACTTTTCAAATGATGTACCAGTCGATAGTTATTCCCTTGATTTACAAGGGTTCGACAATGTAACGACAGGACGTTATGTACTATCTGATGAACATGGGAATACACACCATATTTACTTCGCTCCCGAATTAGTAGGCGGGAGTATATTCGGCCTGATAGATATCTATACACGTACAGAGGCCTTTAGCCCAACAGATACAAATGAAGTCCCAACGAATTATCGATTTATCAATGACGATGATGAACTTATCCTCAGTAAAGAGAATCGAGTATTCGCTATTTCATTTGACAATCGCCCTGTTTACTGGCGATATATCATCCAAAAACAATATGATGCAAACCCCATTGAAATCGAAGACTTAACCATGGACGATGTGGAAGGGGTCTCTTTTTCACATACTGATGAAGGAGACAAACGAATCTTTACATCTGATACCAAAATTGCATTGACCCAAACGCCTAAAACGGTAACCCTCAATGCAGATTTAGTCAAGCTCATGGATCTCCCCAATCCCACACAAACAACCGTCCTCCAAAAGGATGACCTCGAAAGCAATGACTTCTATGCAGAGATGCATATCATGATTTAAAAATAATGGCAAGTATATAAAACGCAATTATGGCTACCTATAAAACACCTGGCGTATATATCGAAGAAGTTTCTCTCTTCCCGCCCTCTGTAGCAGAAGTGGAAACAGCCATTCCCGCTTTTATTGGCTATACCTCCAAAGCCGAGAAAAAAGGAAAGGATCTTACGAATGTACCCACGAAAATCTCATCCCTCCTCGAATACAAAGAGTATTTCGGAGAAGGCCCAGACATTACCAGTATAAGTGTTACCCTAGATGGTAGCAATAACCCAAGTAGTGTCGCCATTACCCCTAACTATTACCTTTTTCATAGTCTAAGGTTATTCTTTGACAATGGCGGAGGAGACTGTTACATCGTCTCAATAGGAACCTATGATTCGACGGGGGCAGTTGTTGCAGCAGATTTTACAGCAGGCTTGAATGCCCTCAAAAAGTATGATGAGCCCACCATGATACTTTTCCCTGATGCAGTCAGACTAGGAAGTACAGATTTGCATACACTCCAAGCATTGACCCTCTCCCAATGCGCCCTCTTACAAGACCGTGTTGCAATCTTTGATCTCCAAGAAAATAGTAGTTGGGAGCAGGGAATCTCCGATTTCCGAAACCAAATAGGCATCAATAACCTAAAGTATGGAGCGGCCTACACCCCTCACCTAAACACAACCTATTCATTTGGCTTCTCTTACAAAGACCTAGATATTGGAGGAGGAAAAATATCAGACGTTTTATCGGGTAATAGTGTTGCGAACCAATTAGATGATGTCCATACCCTTATGAGTTTTCAAGAGTTACTTGATACCTATGAGGGAGATGATAGCACTATAGGTTCATATGCCTCCATCCCCAATGCAACTGATCAAACAGATAGTACGCAAGTAGCCAATGAATTAGAAGCGAGAATAGAAGACCTTGCAGAGAAACTAGCCGAGTTCCTAAACCCTACAGGAGGGTCAGATAGCCTAAGCACAAGTTTATATAGTGCTGATCTTCTCGCTAAATACAATTCCCTACTCGCCGATCATAAGGCGACTCTAGAAGGCTATGTCCAGCAACTCCTACAATTGGATGCTGATTATTATGTGCCTGGTACAGACAATACGGCTGACGCATGGAATCCAGGAGCCCCTCCAGGTATAGGTGCAACCATAAATGCAGCCTCTTTCCCCTCAGACTATAATACGACTGTTACTGCATCTGGCACCCCTTCTGCAAGTCCTTACGGCTTGCAGGTAAGCGTCAGTGACCTTGCAAGTCAAGCACGAACGCTCCTTCAAACATTGTTTAATAACATTCATGCAACGCTTTCTACTATCTTAAGTGACTTAGCTTCAGACTATGGAAGTGATGTTGAAGATTGGGAAGATGCAGCCACAAATTTAGAGGAATCCCTCAAAAGCAATACAGTATATGGAAACATCCTAAAGGCAGTCCAGAAACAAGCATCAATTGTCCCACCCAGTGGTGCAATTGCAGGAATCTATACCTATGTAGATAATACCCGTGGTGTTTGGAAAGCCCCCGCCAATGTAAGTTTAACCGCAGTATCTGGCCTATCAGAAACGATTACAGCATCTGATCAAGAAGACCTAAATGTAGATACGACAGGAGGAAAATCAATCAATGCAATTCGGGCATTTACTGGGAGAGGAATACTCGTATGGGGCGCAAGAACGCTAGCAGGTAATGACAATGAATGGCGATATGTCTCTGTCAGAAGGTTCTTTAACATGGCCGAGGAGTCCATCAAAAAGTCTACCGCTTGGGCTGTATTCGAACCCAATGATGCCAATACTTGGACTAAGGTTAGATCCATGATTGAAAATTATCTCATTGAAAAATGGAGAGAAGGCGCACTAACAGGCAGTAAACCTGATCAAGCATTCTTTGTCAATGTTGGCCTAGGCCAAACGATGACTCCCCAAGATGTACTAGAAGGGCGCATGATCGTGGAAATAGGAATGGCAGTCGTTAGACCCGCTGAATTCATCATCCTCAGATTCTCCCATAAACTCCAAGAAGCCTAACGTTCACCAATGGAATTCACTTTATCACTGTATTCCCACTAATCTTTGTACATAATATGGCTACATATAAAACTCCAGGGGTATATATAGAAGAAGTTTCTCTCTTCCCCCCTTCTGTGGCAGAAGTGGAAACGGCTATCCCCGCATTTATTGGTTATACCGAGAAAGCAAGTAAAAATGGAACAAGCCTTATTAATGTTCCTACAGCTATTAGCTCCTTGCTGGACTATGAAGCAATTTTTGGGGGAGCTCCCGCTTTAACAGGTATAACCGTTACCTTAGACGCTAATAACCGCCCCTCTGATATAGAAATCTCTCCCAACTTCCACCTATATAATAGTCTTCGCTTATTCTTCGACAATGGAGGAGGACGTTGCTACATTGTATCGGTTAATACGTATACGGATGATGCTGATCAAGCAAATTCCGTAGACTACGACGAATTGGAAGCAGGCCTCAACGCAGTTGCAAAATACGATGAACCCACCATGTTGTTATTTCCTGATGCGGTCATCCTTAATAATGCACAATTTTATACGCTCCAACAAAAGGCCTTGTTACAATGTGAAAAGCTCCAAGACAGAGTAGCAATCTTAGATTTACTCGAATCTCCCGATTGGGAAGCAGGCAAGGATGATTTCCGAAACAATATCGGAGTCAATGCCTTAAAGTATGGAGCAGCCTATACCCCTTACCTCAAATCAGCCTACAAACTGGACTTCTCCTATGGAGATATCAGCCTACAGGACCAAGCTGATACAGCTGTTGCGCTTGTAGATATCATCGAATCGAACAATAGCAGTCTATTAGCTGACTTGATTAGTGCAAGCCAAGATGTTGCTACCTTAGAAGGGTTCCTCAATGATCCTATCAGTGCTGGAAGTACATTAGCCGATGGATATACAGGAATCGCGACAGCAGGAGAAACTCAAATCAACAATAAGGTCACTTACCTAGATGCTGTTCTCCAAGCATTTATGGCTCTTTCCTTCAACAATGTAAAGGTCACTGCTGCCTTCAATGCTTATATAGCTGCAGGAGGGAAACTCCAAACTACTGTAGAAACACTCGCACAATACGATGCGGATTACTATACAGGCACTTCGGGTGCACCTACTTCTGCACCTCTTGGTATTGTCCTTGACGGCAATTACAGCTATGACCTCAGTGGCATATCAGCAAACGCAGCGACTGCTTCCATTTATCATACGACAGGAAACCCAGGAGATGATCAGTTCAAAAAAGCGGCAAATGCCAGTAATGACTTCGCAGCAGTTTACAATGCAATCGAAGAAGGAATAGCCGCTATACTTGCTGAAGCTCAAAATGCAGTTTCGTCTCTCGGTCAGAAACTAGCGAATGATAGTACCACCTATAATGCAATACTTGAGGCGATCAATGAAGCAGCCTCTATCACACCTCCAAGTGGAGCTATTGCTGGGGTATACACATATGTAGATAATACAAGAGGCGTATGGAAAGCTCCTGCAAATGTTAGCCTGACTGCTATTGCAGGCTTAACGGAAAGTATTACTACACTTGAGCAAGACGACCTCAATATAGACTCCACCGCTGGAAAGTCAATCAATGCAATTCGGGCATTCACAGGCCGAGGGACATTGGTCTGGGGCGCAAGAACGCTAGCAGGTAATGACAACGAATGGCGGTACATATCCGTCAGAAGATTCTTCAACATGGTAGAGGAGTCCATCAAAAAATCAACTGCATGGGCTGTATTCGAACCCAATGATGCCAATACTTGGACAAAGGTCAAGGGCATGATTGAAAACTACCTCACCGAAAAATGGCGAGAAGGAGCCCTCACAGGAAGCAAACCCGACCAAGCCTTTTTTGTCAATGTAGGCTTAGGCCTAACCATGACCGCTCAAGATGTCCTAGAAGGACGCATGATTGTAGAAATTGGAATGGCAGTCGTCAGACCAGCCGAATTCATCATCCTTAGATTCTCTCACAAATTACAAGAAGCTTAATCTAACAATATAGATCATCATGGCATATCCACTACCCGTGTTTCATTTCCAAGTAGATTGGGGAGGAACCAAAGCAGCATTCTCTGAAGTAACTGGGTTGAATATAGAAGTTCAAGTAATCGAATACCGTCATGGCCTTGACCGTGATTATTCGACAACCAAAATGCCAGGCATCAAAAAGTATGGAAATATCACCCTGAAAAGGGGAGTCTTCAAAGGTGATAATGAATACTATGAATGGCTAAACTCCATTGCCTTAAACCAAGTGGTTAGACGAGACATTACAATCAGCCTCATGAATGAAAAACATGAGCCCGTAATGGTATGGAAAGTAAAAAAAGCATGGCCAACCAAGCTTACATCTCCTGACCTCAAAGCAAGTGGAAATGAAGTCGCCATAGAAAGTATGGAATTGGCGCATGAAGGCATATCGATTCAAAACGCCTAATTATATAAATATTTCATACAGCTTTTGATTAGATACTGGGTTTTTCTATCCAGTATCCAATCAAAGGATTTCCTCAACAATCAACGAGAATCAGACATGTATTCAATTCCTGTTGGATTTCACTTTAAGGTTGAATTCGGGTTCGGCGAGCCAATAGGCGATAACCTTTTTCAAGAGGTATCTGGTTTAAGCTCCCAGATAAATACAGAGGAAGTAAAAGAGGGAGGAATCAATACGTACACCCATAAGATACCCTCAGGTGTCAAATATGGAAACTTAACCCTAAAACGGGGAATGTTCGTGGATTCTAAAGTATTTGAATGGTGCCAAGCGGCCATTGAAAACTTCGACTTCTCACCTGTAGATGTTAACGTAACACTACTTAATGCCCTACACCTACCTCTAGCTGCGTGGAGTTTCACAAAGGCATATCCCGTAAAATGGTCTATTTCCGCCTTTAAAGCACAAGGTAATGAGTTGGTTATTGAGTCACTCGAATTGGCATATGCATATTTTAGAAGAGTTCCAGTAGACTTTCCAGTTCCTATATGAATCTCTCTAGCTTGAAAAGGAAACTGAAGACAATCAAATGCTATGTTTAGTTAAATATTCACACATAAGTATTGACCATAACGAAGCAATAACAATGATATGCCAATAGAAATCAAAGAACTCATTATTAAGGCAATTGTATCTGATGAAGCTACTGGCAAGAATGGAAGCTCTAGTAGCTCCCAAGATGTCAATAGCCAAGAGGCTTTAATTGCCCAATGTGTCGAACAAGTATTAGAAATACTTAAAGAAAAACAGGAACGATAACCCCTCTTTAACATTGTATAGGGATATGTCAGCAGAATTGAAAAAACTTCTCATAGAAGCGTATACCGAAGCCGATTACTCAGGTTCCCCAGCCGATAGCTTCAAAGCGATGTTTAACCCCAACACATACTCTCAAAAGTATGAGGTTACATACAAAGAGGAGCAGGGTGAAGGAGATACGGGAAGCCCGCAGGTATATGGACAGATAAAACCACAAGAATACAGCTTTGAGTTTTTATTCGATGGTACAGGCACCGTTGCCGAAAAGGTGGATGTACATGACGCTGTAGAACACTTTCTGGAAGTAACGGGAAAACATGATGGTGAAATCCATCGCCCTCGATACCTAAAGATTTCTTGGGGTAAACTGATCTCTAAATGTGTACTCAAGTCTGCAGACATTACCTATACCCTGTTTAAGCCTGATGGTAGCCCCCTAAGAGCAAAAGTAAAAGCCAGCTTTGCCGAAAATATAGAGGATACCCTACGAGTAGCCGAGGAAAGAAAGAGTTCTCCAGACCTCACACATGTGAGAATTGTTCAACAAGGAGATACCCTCCCCCTACTCAGTCAAAGAATATATGGTACGCCTCAATTCTACTTGCAAATCGCAGAGTATAATAATCTGAATCACTTCAGAAAACTCAAAGTAGGAACGAAGCTATACTTCCCGCCCATCAAAACGAACACCCCATGAGTAACGACCGCGTAGTACCCAATTCTCAGCCTACAGATCGCCCAACGATTAAAATATTCTCGGAGGGCAATCAGGTCAGTGGAGAGTTTAAACTTCTCTCTGCAGTAGTATCACGCGCATTCAATAAAGTCGCTACGGCTCATCTTGTATTCTTTGATGGAGATCCTGCTACAGAGGATTTTAAATCCAGTGCTGCAGACGCGTTCATACCAGGAAAAGAAATTGAGGTACATGCTGGCTATCATTCAGAAGAAGAAATCATCTTCAAAGGAATAGTAGTCAAACATCAAATCAAGGCAAGGAAAAATAAATCTGGGCTCCTAAGAATTGTGTGTAAAGACAAAGCTGCCAAACTTACCATTGGACGAAAAAGTAAGTACTTCTATGAACTAACTGATAGTGAAGTAATAGAGGAGCTTATAAATGAGGCGGGCTTATCTCCAGAAGTGGAAGCCACTGATATCTCCCATAAAGAGTTGGTACAATTTAGATCTAATGATTGGGACTTCATTGTAAGTAGAGCAGAAGCAAATGGGCTGCTTGTTCTTACACAAGACGGAACCCTTATCGTTAAAAAACCTGAATTAGATCAAGAGCCAGCTTTGGAACTAACCTATGGCGGTAATCTAATGGATTTTGAAGGAGAACTAGACGCAACCTACCAATTCGGAGAGATACAAGCATTCGCCTGGGATACAAGCAATCAAGAAATGTTGGAGCTAGCAGCCGAATCCTTAAGTACATCTCTTGGAGGCAATATCAGTAGCGATGATTTAGCATCTATTCTCAGCCCAGAAATCCTCGAACTCAAGCATGGAGGCCAACTATCAGATGAAGAACTGCAAGCTTGGGCAAACGCACAAATCCTTAAAAGCCGTCTCGCACACACCAGAGGAATCGCACGCTTCCAAGGATTCGCAGGCATACAACCAGGAATGCTGGTCAATCTCAATGGTTTAGGAGATCGCTTCAACGGCAAAGCATATGTATCTGCCGTTCGACACGAAATCAACTCTAAGAACTGGGAAACCACAGTCGAATTAGGCCTATCTCCCAATTGGTTTCATCAGGAACATACAGATATATCAGATACTCCAGCAAATGGTTTACTCCCCGCAGTAAATGGCTTACAAATAGGACTCATAACCCAGCTAGAAGAGGATCCAGAGGGAGAGGCCCGTATTCTAGTTAGAATTCCTATGATTGATGCCGCAGAGGAAGGAATTTGGACACGAATTGCCCGCCCAGATGCAGGGGAAAATAGAGGCATATTCTTCCTCCCCGAAATTGGAGATGAGGTTGTATTAGGATTCCTAAATGATGACCCACGAAATCCCATCATACTAGGTGTTCTCAACAGCAGCGATAAACCTGCTCCTGTTGAACCAACAGACGACAATCACGAAAAGGGAATCTATACCCGTAGTGAAATGAAGGTAGTATTCGATGATGACAAGAAATCAATCAACATCGAAACCCCAAATGGAAACATCATACTTATCAGTGACGATGAGGGAGGAATAAGTCTCACAGATGAAAACGGCAATACCTTTACCATGAATTCAGATGGGATTGCCCTCGAAAGCGCAAAAGATATTCAAATAAAAGCCTCAGGAGATGTCAATATAGAAGGTACGAATGTAAATATTAGTGCCCAAGCTTCCTTAACAGCAGAGGGAAGTGCGGGCGCAGAAGTTTCTTCTAGTGCAACCACGGTAATAAAAGGATCATTGGTACAAATTAATTAAGCAACACCCAATTATGGCAAACACAGATTCTTTCTTAGGAACAGGCTGGAGCTTTCCTCCAACTTTCTCCAAAGCACAAAAGGGGGTACAGATGATTACCGAAGAAGAGGATATACAAAGTAGTCTACGAATATTATTAGGCACTAGAGTAGGAGAACGAATCATGCAACCTAAATATGGATGTAACCTAGAGCGTCTACTTTTTGAACCGCTTGACACAACCCTCACTGCCTATATGAAGGACTTGATAAAAACATCAATTCTCTACTTCGAACCCAGAATCATCCTACGAGACATCGTTCTCACGCCTAATCAGAATGAAGGCATGATCCTGATTACCATCATCTATACCGTGGCAGGCACAAATACCCGCAGCAACTTTGTATATCCATTCTACCTCCAAGAAGGGACAGAACTATAAAGCCAACTTTAGCCCGTTGAATCTATGAACCAGTCCGATTGCAACACCCTCAATCCCCTCCAACGCGATGGAACGAGCCAAAGACAAAGGCTACTTACAAGCTTACATCCAAGCTATGTATCCATTGATGAAAGAGAAATGTCAGATCTCTTAATGTATGCCAAAAAGTATGCAACCTTACTACAATATTATAATGCAAAAAATGAGGCTGATGGCGACTGGGTAGATTTTATTGAAAGTGATATAAGCACCCTCATTGCAATCATTGCACGCACGGATTATCAAACCATTCGATCTGACTTTCAATCCCTACTTCAAACAGTAGAGAGCCATGACTTCGGCCTAGATAAGCTAAACGCTTTCTCCGAACTATTTCCCTATATTCTTAATATAGCCGAAAACTTCAACGGTTGGTATCAAAATGCAATTGAAGGCCTCTCTTTATCTACTGCCCTAGAACGAGTCATACAGTCCAACCTAAGTACAGCTCTGCAGGAAATCATTGCAATTGCCAATCGTACAAGAGAAGTATGGCCAGCCTTCCCCTCTCTCAATATATACTCATTTCTCCCAATCTGGCAACTCTCAAAAGAGAACAGTACGGTTGCATTCTTCTCCTCTGGCGACCCTCTTTTGGAAGAAAATGCAACAGACATAGAAGCAGCAAGCCAACGAGTCTCCTTTCTATTCGAACGCTTCTACGAAGCCGTTATCTTTATGGTCACCAATTCACCTGAGTACCTAGAAGAGAGCCTCACCGAATATCCAAACCACAAACCCCATTTTGCGCTCCTTCTTGCATTCTTACAACTATTCAAATACAATCAAACCCACCTAAATACCATCACCGAATCGCATCTAAATTTCTACTACGAAGAAGTTCTCCAACTCGAATACAAAATAGAAGAATCAGATAGCGTACACCTTGTATTTGAGTTAGCCAAAAACGTATACACACATCTCTTAAAAGCAGAGACCAGTCTAAAAGCAGGAAAGGATGATACAAGCATTCCACTCACCTATACAACTGACGAAGAAATCATCTTAAACAAAACCCAAGTAACAAAAAAGGGACTCAAAAGTATTTTCATTGCAAGCGACTCAGAAACATCCTCTGTCACCAACATATATGCGGCTCCAATTGCCAACTCCCAAGACGGTCAAGGTGAGGAAATAGAAGATGCTGAAGGCAAATGGCCTACCTTCGGGAATGAAGAAATGCCATTCGCCCAAATAGGCTTCGCAATCGCTTCCCCTTCCCTATACCTCAAAGAGGGAAACCGAACGATTCTGTTAAATTGGACATTCGGACTAAAAGACGGTTTTTTACATGACCTCACACATGAGGAATTGGCCTTCGAACTGACCCAGAACCTCTCATTCTACCTAAGTGGAGAAGAAGAATGGCTCTCTCCTGAAATCGCAAGCTTCCAATTCTATGGAACAAACAATGATGGTTCCTTCAACGAGGAAACAATAGGGCTTCAAATTTCTCTCAACCTTTCTAATGCTGACAAACCAGTAGTCCAATACAATCCCGAACTGTTAGAAGGAGGGTTCGAAACGAAATTCCCTGTGCTAAAGGTGGAACTTAACAACGAAGGATACGCCATCCAAGATATTGGCCTGAGCCAATGGCAAGATCTCCAAGAGTTCGACTCTGAAACGACGTACGCGGAGAATGATTGCGTAGCGTATAACGGGAAGATATATAAAGCAATAGAGACGGTAACAGAAGAGGTTCCTGACAATAGCCGAAAATGGCGAGAGGCCTCTTTCTCATACCCCTACAAATACTTCCAATACCTCAACCTCCAAACCCTAACCATCAATGTGGAGGTAACAGATGCCCTTGATCTAATCATCGAAAACGATATTGGAACCCTCAACACAGCTAAGCCTTTCATGCCCTTTGGCCCTCAACCCAAATTTGGGAGCTATTTCTTAGTGGGAAGCCAAGAAGCTTTTCAGAAACAGCTTACATCCTTCGATCTAAATATCACATGGGCTGACTTACCCCAAGAGAGCTTTGCGACTTACTACAATTATCATACACATACCGCAGATACTAGACCGATAGACAGTAATGAAGATTTCCTAGTCAATGCAGAAATCCTAAATGCAGGAGATTGGGATGGGGTAGACACAAACATACCCTTGTTTACAACAGATCTGGGCTCTGTTGACGAAGCCCCTCTAGAGACTCAATCTATAGAACTAGCGATCGCTAATTTTGAGAAAAACAGTTCCCTCCAAAGTTTCAACCGATATACTAGAAGCCTCAAAAGAGGATTCATTCGATTAAAACTTCTCCAAGATTTCCTCCACCGTCAATATCCAAGCTTTCTTGTAAAATCGGCCATTGACGAAGTCAACTATGGCCCTCCTAACGCTCCTTATTCTCCCATAATTAGCGAACTGAAAATCAGCTATCAAGCGATAGAATATATAGACTTCCTATCCGACAAAAAAGCAGATACAGAAACCCAACTCTTCCACATCTATCCTTTTGGCCAAATAGAATTCAGCCCTGCCTCTGATGCAGAGTCTTTCGAGGGAGTTTTGCAAGAAACCCTCTTAGTCCCTTCTTTCAATATCACCTTGGAAGAGGAAGATGATGCTCAGGCAATGGCAGAAGGCACCTTATATATTGGCTTAGAAGGGCTTATTCCTGAACAAAACGTATCCATCTTATTCCAAGTTGCAGAAGGTAGCGCAGAACCCGACTTGGAAACTCCCGAAGTCCAATGGGCCTACCTTTCCAACAATCAATGGATAGATTTTGGAACCACAGAAATCCTAGAAGACAATACAAACGGTCTATTGACATCAGGCATCATCAAATTTGTTATGCCTGACGCAATGACAAGCAACAATAGCATCTTGCCTAATGGCTATCATTGGATCAAAGTCAGTGTAAGAACCAACAAGGACGCAATCAATCAACTCATTGCCGTTCATACACAAGCTGTCAAAGCTTCTTTCCAGAACAATGACAACGATCCAAATCACCTAGCCAATCCCCTCGCAGCAACAACCATTAAGAAGCTCAAAATTCGACAAGCTGCCATTAAATCTGTTGCACAACCATACGCTTCCTTTGATGGAAAAATGAAGGAGCAAAGCGACGCCTTTTATACCCGAATAAGTGAAAGACTCCGACATAAGAATCGGGCGGTATCCATCTTCGATTATGAGCGTTTGGTGCTCGAAGAGTTTCCACAAGTCTACAAAGTAAAGTGTCTCAACCATACAAATGAAGAATGCGAATATGCACCTGGTTACGTAAAGGTTATTGCTGTTCCCGATCTTCGAAACCGCAATGCAGTAGACCCATTCCGCCCTCGCCTTAGCGCGAACACCTTAGAAGAGATTCAAGACTTCTTGCAAACTCTAGCATCAGATTTCACCCAAATCGTTGTCGATAATCCTACCTACGAACAAGTACAAGTATCTTTTAATGTCCAATTCGTAAAGGGAAAAGACAAAGGATATTACACCCAATTACTTGAAGAAGATATTCAAAAATACCTAACCCCTTGGCTATACGACGAAGGGGCAGACATATCATTTGGAGGAACCCTACACAGATCTCTTATCATAAACTTCATTGAAGAAAGAGAATACGTAGACTTCCTTACCGACTTCCAAATGACACATATAACCGAAGAACAAACGCTAGAAAATGTCGAAGAGGCAATAGCTAGTACATCCAGTTCCGTATTGGTATCCGCAAGCAGCCATATCATAGGCCATAACATTGAAAGTTCATGCCAGATAATTACCTCCTAAAGTATCCTACGCTAGAGAATAGCCAGAACTATTCTCTCATGTACCAAGAAGGAATTGAGCTAATCATCCAATTAGCACATAAGCTCTGGACCGATTATAATATCCACGATCCAGGCATAACCTTCCTACAGTTATTCTGTTACGCACTAACAGACCTAGGATACCGCACAGGATACGATATAAAAGACATCCTCACAGAAAGTGAAAATGGAGAAGCAGTTATTAACAGCAACTTCCATACAGCCCTACCCATTTTCAGCTCTAATCCTATCTCCTTTGACGACTTGAGCAAACTCCTCATTGACATAGAAGGAATCAAAAACGCATGGATTGAGAAACAACAAGAAATAGGATATGGAATCGACCTAAACAAAGGTGAACTAAAGAATATATCGCCTGCCGAGAGAGAAGAATTAGGCACATACCTAAACGGATTATACGATGTTTTCATTCAATACGAAGAACACATCGAAGATAATCGAATACTAAAAGCAGGACAAACATCCCAAGGTACAGGAGGATTCATCTTGCCCAATAGCGAAGGCCTCATCTTTGATGTATACCATCCAATTACCCTTCATGAGGTTTCCATTTACATCGACGGAAGAGATACAGTAACCATACAAGTATTAGACGAATCCGATACCTTAATCCATGAGTTAATAACTGGCCTTCAAGGAACAGGTGAAAAGCAATCTCTAACCTTAAACTTCGACCTACCCAAAGGAAATAACTACAAATTAATTGCACAAAGCAGCGGATTCGATCCCATTAGCTTTCACCAAACTACAGATACAGCATTCCCTCATACAATAAACAACCTCCTAAACATTCATTCAGGAGTAAATGGGAACTACGCATTCTTCTATGACTGGAATATCAGCTTTGCCCTCTCTCCTCTCCCTCAAATTCCAAAATGGGAAGAGCAAGTAATTCTAGAAGGATATTACAATGAAGCAACAGGCTCCTATGACTCCCCTGACAACAAAGGAATTCAATTCGAAGTAGAACAAACCCTACGCATCGAATCAGTTAGCGTAAGAGCCGAACAAGCAGGATGGGTCGTCGTACGTCTCCTTGACGAAGCAGGACATCTCCTCCAAAGCGCACAAAGAGCCGTATCATTCTCCCAAACCAAAACAAGAGTAGCATTAGGTTTCGAGCTAGAAGCAGGTACATATATCCTAGACACCACAGCCTCATCCATCAACCTGTTTCAAAACGAATCAGTCAACTTTGCTCCTCTAAACATCCCCAACCTCATATCCTTATCTCAGGGCACAACAGACTCGCAACACTATATAGGCTTATATGATTGGGAAATCCGTTATGACGCTCCCCAAATTCTTCCTGAAGTCTCTCATTACAACAAAGAAGATATCAAACTGGCAGTAAAAGATCGGCTAAACCAATACCGAAACCTATGTGAGGACTTCATCCAAATAAAAGAACTAGAAGAGGAAAAAGTAGCAGTATGTGCAGAAATTTCTCTCCTTCCTGATGCCAGCGTGGAGGAAGTACTAGCAGAAATATACTATCAACTAGATAAACATATAGCACCCGAAGTAAAGTTCTATACCATACAAGAGCTATTAGCCAAAGGCAAAACAACAGATCAAATCTTTGAAGGACCAATACTAGACCACGGGTTTATAGATGACGATGAATTCCAAGAACTCATCAGACCCACTTCCTTCAAAACCTCCGACATCATCCAAATTATCATGGATATAGAAGGGGTTTCTACCATCAACGAAATTAGCCTATTAAGCCTAATCCCAACGAATCCAGCTAACAAAGACTCCACAGACCCCAATGATTACACCATCAAACAAGCAGATTGGATACTCGAACTATCCTCCGATAAGTTCCGAGCTCCCATCTTCGCAGAAGAATGGTCGAATATCATATTCTATAAAAACAAGCTCCCATACTACGCCAACCAAAATAAGGTTCAAGAACTCCTTAATGAAAAAAAGGCGCAAAGTATCCAAACCAAACTAACGGGTCACGAAAAGAATCTCCCAATTCCCATAGGGGAATACAAAGAATTAGAAAACTACTACCCTGCACAAAACGACCTCCCTGAGATATACAGAGTAGGCCAACAAAAACTGCCATCTTTCCTCCCCACAGCCGAGAAAGCCGCAGCAAAACAATTAAAAGCCTATCTCACTTTCTTCGAACAAACACAAGCCAATTACCTTTCTCAATTGGCAAATGTAAAATCCCTATTCTCTTGGGAGCCCAACACAATCAAAACATATTTTACGCAGGCCTTAAGCGAAATCCACGACCTAGAAAGTATATACATTGATTTCCCTCAGTTACAACAGGACTTAGAAAAAATCATCGAGGACGAATCAACAGCACTTGATCGTAAGAATAAATTCTTGGATCACCTCTTGGCTCGCTTTGCCGAATCCCTCCATGAATACCAAAGACTCATGGAAGGGCGGTACGGACAAGCAGGAACCCGTAAGCTAATAGGAGACAAACAAGCCCTCCTCGCAGATTATCCACAATCAAGTCGAACACGAGCAAAAGCAAACGACTACCGATGTCCCTTATCTCCTGACAATATCACAGGCTTCCAACACTACCTATATAGACTCTTAGGAATCCATGATATAGCCAATAGAACCTTAGCAGGACATCGCTTCTACATAGACATAGTAGAAGTCGATGGAGAAGATAAATGGCATTTTTATATAGCGGATGCCAATGATGAAACCATTCACATCTTCGAAAGCATTCCATGCGAATCCGAATACGCGGTAGAAGGACTCCTAGATTTCGCCCTTGAAATAGGAGGCAATCCCAATTATTACCAAGAAATTGATGGAGAACTATCTCTCGCAAAACCATGTGAAGAAGATGGCTCTCTAGAAATATTAGGCAAAGTAATCGATACCAATGCCACCGAAGAAATACAAGCATACTTCGCCGAATACGGAACCATAGAAGGCTTCCACCTCGTCGAACACATACTCCTCAGAAAAAGATTCGAAAACGATGGCTTCCTACCCCTCCAACTCAAAGAGGATGAAGAAGACTGCGACTGTGTGGAGGTAAAAGATCCCTATTCATTCAGAATGTCAATCCTTTTACCTTCTTGGCCACAACGCTTCAAAGACATCAAGTTTCGAAAGTATATAGAAGATGAATTAAGGCTAAAAGCCCCAGCCCATATTTTCCTCAAAATATGCTGGATTAGCCATATGCAAATGAAGGAATTCGAATCTATCTATCAAACATGGCAAATAAAACTCGCCGATATAGAAGAAGAATTCCGTGGAGAACTCCCCCTCCCCACTGCAACAACTCCCTCACATACAGAATACCAAACGGCTCTCAAAGGCCTAATTGAGATATTGCACGACTTGGACAACATCCACCCAGTCGCTCGATTACATGATTGCGAAACAACAGACGGAGACGATCCGCAAATTACCTTAAACAATACTACATTAGGAACCTTTTAGTTATCGACACCATGACGTTTCAAACGCTTCAAAATTTCTATCCTGATTTTGTTCCTAACCAGATTCTGACAAACACCCAACTAAACCAACTCAGAATCTTCCTAGATGAACAAGACCGAATAAGCAGAGTACGCCTATCAGGTATGGGCATCATATGCGGACTCACCTGGTCGATAACAAACAATGAGGGAGAAATCACGCTCTCTATTGAAGAAGGATTCGGCCTCTCTTCGGAAGGATACCTCATCCAAATCGAAAATATCAGGTTCGACAGATATAGAACATACATAGACCCAGAAATAGATGAAGATGAACTCCCAGTCTATGAACAATGGAAGGATGCCGCAGGGAATCAAATCGACATCATCGAACTAATCCCTACAGATGCCGAAGAAGGGACTGACTACATACGAGATGACGACCGAACAATCGCCTCCCTCACCACAGCGGAGCTCACAAATAGAGTCCTCATCCTATATCTCGAAAAGTCTGACAAGCAACTCAAATCATGCCTCGTTACAGACTGTAACAACAAAGGTGTAAACGTATACCTAAACGTCAGAGCAATACTTGTCAATGAAGCAGACCTAACGGCTCTCTCTGATTGTACAAACGAAACCACTCCCATATATATCCCTCGCTTCCACTCTAGCATGCGTAAGGAAGGAGTAAATTGGGAAGACCTTACGAATCAATCAGAAATCAACCGAATCTATGGGCAAATCATCCTCGATTCCATACACAACGTATACCTCAAAATCGAACAGGCATACGACAACTACGCCCTATACCTAAATGTACCCGAAGACAAAGAACCATTCCTCACCAAACTAACCACAGATCTCCCAACAGGATTAGCAGCAGAGGACTTCACCCAATATCACTACGATTACCTAAACGACTTAGCCCAAGCATACAATGAATTCATTGCATGCGTATGTCCCCTTATAAAGAATTGTTGCGATGCAAACGACTTCCCTCGTCACTTAATGCTAGGAAGTCTTTCAGGAACAGAAGGATACAGAAACAACTTCCAACCCTCTCCCATCAGAAACGTCCTCAACCAAGACATCCAAAAAGCAGCCAAACGCCTCCAGCGAATCCTATACATGATTAGTGGGTTCAGCGTAAGACACCTATCTGCCGCAACAACCCCACACATAGACATAACCCCAAGTCATACAGAACTAACCCCACTAGGAGATCGCACAATTCCCTATTATTACTCCCCAACAGCAAATCTCCATAAATACTGGCAACCACAAGATTGCTGCACCATAAAACCCCTACTCCACTATCACCTCTCAGCAAAAGGCGTATGGGGCCCCAATCATGGACGATTCCAAGAATACCCAACTAATTACTTCTACAGACAATACCCCTTCCTAAGAATCGAAGGACACTACGATAAAATTCTATCAACCGTACAAACAACCCTAAACCAACTCCAAAGAAAACATAACGTAGAATTCTGCCTCCTACCCCTATACCTAGGATCTGAAAACGTAGGAGGCTCACAAGCCCTATCCATACAAGCAAGCATCCAAAACGACCTTGATAGCCTAGAAGCATTCTACAAGAACTACCACCTAAGAATGCGTGAGCTAAAAGACATTACAGAATGGTCTGGAGAATCCATCTTAAACGATGATGGTACAATAGTAGAAAACCTAACAGAAGATTTCTGGGTCAACGCCAATAACGCAAAGGATACCATCTTCCAAATGAACAATCAATGGGCTACCTTAAAAAATATACAGCCCATATACTGCAACATAAACCATCTTCAAGCGGATTATCTCCTCGTCAGAAATGAAATGGTAGCATTCCTAAATCGACTCCGAAATTACGCCTCCGAATTATTAACAAAGTGGGATGAATGGAGCAACTTCTGGATGCTAAACAACACTTCAAGCCTTGACGACCTTGAAGCACGCATCGACCAGCTCGAACAAGATATCGAAACCCTAAACGATCAATTGGACGCAGCAGACGATTCCTCAACAATTGAAGACCTTCAAGCACAAATAACGGCAGCGAAAAAGGAAAGAGACTTCCTAATTGCCATCCGAACCATTTACACAACCATCAGAGGGCTACGAAATATCCTAAGAGACCTCAAATCAAGCTATGCTACCAATGAAAGAGCAATAGCAGACGATTCAAGTGGCCTAGAAACAGAAGCGAGAGTAATTGTAGGAATAAAACTCGAACTTGAACTCCTAAAAGCAACCCTAGGAGACCTCATATACTACCTTCTTCCATCAGACCTAACCACATTCAACTATCCCCTATTCAAAAGACAATATAACCTCATCTTAGAAACCGCCCAAGAACTCAGACTCCTATTAGCACTAGGAATGTATGCAGCACTTGCAGGCCAACGAGAAGACGAGGATATCGAATATGACGATGATGAGTACCTACTCAGAGCAAATCAATCCACCAATATAATCAAATGGGCAAACAGAGCCCTCGAATCAGCTTCCTCAGAAGTCGAAAACCCAACCACGGTCATACAAATAGGATGGCTTGATACCCTCAGAGACCTCATCACAACGGTAAACCAATACGAACAACACAAACTAAACGCGAAGCTCCAAACCCTATACTACTCCCTAGCATACATCCAACAAAATGACCTCAGCCTCTTCTCCAACTTCATGCAAAAACACCCAGGAGCAGAGCACCTTGCAGGAGTAGAAAAAGGAGGAACCTTCATCCTAGTTTGTGAATCAAACGTTACAGGCTCAGGCATAGATACAAAAGTAGTAGCAGACTTCGCACTAGCAGGTCAATACAAATGCTGCTGCGAAATAGACCTATCCAACATATGCTTCCCTCCAGTCGCAGGTGTAGACCCAATCCTTATCATTCGCCCACAACTAGACGAGGATACATACATGGAGGCCTGCGCTGAAATCCCCCTCCTAGCACTTCTCAGAAATGACTATGCTTGGAGCGGAAACCATGGAGCAACCTACGACCCCGATTTCGAAAGCAGCCTAAATATCGACCTCCTATCCTCAACCAGTGAGCAAGGTGCCGATATCATTATCGAAAATGGAAAGGTCATATACACAAACAATGACACAGAGTTCTTTGGTTTCGATTCTTTCCAGTACAAAATCGAAGACCAAAACTGTAACGATGAAGTCACCCTAGGAAAAGTCATCATCCTAATTGTCCCAACCCTATATGCCGCAACAGAAGGAAAAATCCACGGTACAATCACCGATGCAACCACAGGAGAACCTGTACCAGAAGCAATCGTGACCATCAGCGGAGAACAAGTCTTCTATGTCACAACGGATGCAAACGGATACTTCGAAGAAGATGTCCCAGCAGGCGATTACACCATTGCGGTAGATGCCGAAGACTACGAAGCATATGATGATCCATCAGATATAGTAGAGGTATATGTCAATGACGAAACACAAAAAGACATAGCCCTAACCAGAGAAAAAGCAGCAATTACAGGAGTCGCATTTGACTACGCTACAGGTATCGAACTAGAAACAGTCAATGTCGAACTCCTCGAACAAACAACGGGTACCCTCGTCGCAACAACCTCTACAGATTCCACAGGCTACTACCTCTTCTCTGGAATACCATTCGGCAACTATACAATTAGTGCAAAGAAAACGGGCTATGGCGAGGCAAATATCTCTCTAAACGTCCCGCCAAACACAACCACTAACCAAGACTTATACCTATCACCTCTCGACGGACAAATATTAGGAACCGTTGATGCATCAGGAGACCTCCTACTAGGAGCGAATGTGATCCTACAAAGTCCAGCAGGAGCAACGGTACAAGCAACAACTACAGACGCAGGAGGAAACTACTCCCTAGACAATGTACCAGCAGGAACGTACATACTCCGCGTATCTTATATAGGATTTAATGATTTCGTCGGAACAATATTCCTATCTCCTGGCCAAAGCCTCACCCAAAACGTGAGCCTAAGCTCGAGCCTCCCAACAGTAAGCGGAAATGTCAGAAGTAATACGACCTTCCTTCCAATAGCAGGAGCATCCCTAATATTTGAAGACCTTAACGACTCTACACTCGTATACAACACCCTAACAAATTCAGGAGGAAATTATTCACTAAGCCTTCCAGATAGTGACTACAATGTCATAGTCTCTGCCAGTGGATACGAAACCAACGTCCAACCTCTCTCCGTCCTCTCAAATACCAATGCGAACTTCCTCTTAGATCCACAAGATGGAGGAACGGTTAGTGTAGAAGGAACAATCGTCAGCGACCCAAGCGGCAATCCCCTATCTGGAGCAAACATTATCCTCTCCGACCCAACCACAGGAGGAAGCATAATAAACACATCCTCAACTGCTTCAGGAGATTTCTCTTTCGTAGCACCTCCAGGAAGTTACCAATTCAATGTCTCGGCTCCCCTACATGAGCCCTACCAAGAAAGTGTGAACCTAATCCTAGGGCAAGACATAGAAGATGTTACGATAAATCTCCAATACAATGATTTCTCTGGAACATTCGGTGGCGGAGGAGGAACATTTGGCAGCGGAGGTGCATTCGTATTCCCTCGAAATGAAGAAAATGAAAACCCAACCCCTCCAGAACCAGAGCTACTCACGATACAAGGAAAAGCTTCCTTTAAAGACGTAAAACGAAAAGCTGCAAACGTAACAATAACTTTCCTCTCTAATGGGGAAAAACCAACAGTAGCCGCCCAAACAACAACAGATGTATCAGGCGAATACGAAGTACAGTTACCCGCAGGACAATACACAGTAAACGCCCAAACTCCTTGGTATAGACAATACCAAGCCACAATCGACCTGAATCAATCCCCAACTACCCATGACATATCCCTCTCTAGAGGCAGAGGAAACATTAGCGGACAAATCTTCCAAATCATCGACGGAAAAGAAGTCCCTCTCGCAAAAGCAAGAGTATACCTCCGCGGAACAAGATCCGTCCGAATCACTAACGAAAACGGACAATTCGACTTCCTCGATATCGCCTCCAGAGAAGCATCCCTCAGAATCATAGCCAACAAAGTCCAGAAAGACATAAAAGTCGAGGTCAACGATAAACAAACCGCAACCCCCAAAATCATCATCAAAATAAACAACTAACCAAAAACATAAACACAATTCAAAAGCCCCCACATGAATCTGGGGGCTTTTGAACACAAAAAACTCAAAATCAATAAATTAAACCTCCAACACAGCCATTCAACAAAAGGCTTGAAGGGCTGTCTCCCCTCCTCGGGAGGGGGCGGGGGTGGGTAAGGTACCGTATCACAACCCTCAAGGAAGCCCCCCACATGCACAAAATCCAAAAACAAATAATTGAAATAAAAATATCCTCTCAATCCGAAGCATATAAAATCCAAGAGGAAATAAGCCGCATATACCACCAACGGCTCCTACCCCTCATAGACCAAATATGCACCCAACACGCCCAACCCCAAACCACCTACCGCATCTCCCAACTAACCCTAGACCTCGGAACCATCCCCCTACAAAACCTAGAAGAACACCTAGTCACACAACTCAAAAAACAACTCTCAGAAACCCTAAACCTAAAAATTCAGCAGAACAAACTCAGCCCCATAAAAACCCCTGAGTTCCAAGAAATCCCAATTACCCAATCACAAATAGAAGCCATTACCCACTTCCTCCTACACGGATCCCTCCCATGGTGGAACGATACCACAAACACAAATCCCGAAACCCTCCTCCTAACCATCATAAACGAAACACCCCTCCAACTCAAACAAACCCTCATAACCCAATACAATCCCTCTATCCCCCTACGCCTCTCCAAACAAATCTCAATCCCAACCCTTAAAAAACTCATTACCAGCTTATTCCCGCAAATATCAAAAGCCCTATTCCCCTTCCAAGAAACCACACTCAAGCACCTACAAGCCTTCCCTAACCCCCTTCCCAAGCAAACCCTTTGGCAAACAATCCTAGAGCAATACCTAAACCCAATCTATCAAAACAACCCTATCCTCCCCACACAAACAACCACCATAAACCAAACCACCACAACTACAACCCTCCTCTTCCTCCTCAGCAAACAAAACCGCCAAAGCCTCATAAAAATACTAGAGCAATGGCAAACAACACCTCTACCCCAATCCCCCATAAACATCCCTCAAGTACTAAGCCTCTTAAAAAGAATTCTTACTTCCAATGAAGAAAGCAAGCATATTGAGCAAACAACAAACAGTCTCTCTACGAGCAATCAACCCCCAACCCCACTCATAACCTCAGATATTTCGACCAATGAAGAAGAAAAAGTAAACAATCCCCTCAATGAACAACCCCCAATTACCCAACAACCAACAGATCCAGAATTTCCACAAAAAACAGAAGATCAACTAATTACACCCGAATCTCAACAACCTATTGACAATCCCCAAACAGAAACACCCCTCATCGAAGAGACAAACACTGACCTCCCAAAATGGAAGCAAGACAGCATCCAACTAAGAGATCGTCTCCTTAAAGCAACCCAAAACCCCAACTCTACCAATACTTCAACCCCATACCCAAAAACAAAAAAAGAAGCATACTACATAAAAAATGCAGGCCTAATCCTCATTAGCCCCTTCCTAACCCACCTATTCCAAAACACCGCTTTAACAAAAGACAATCAATTCACTTCAGACCAAAACCAAGAAACCGCAGCAAACATCCTCCAATACATCGCCACCTCTCAAACAGACAATCCCGAACACCTCCTAACCCTAAACAAACTCCTCTGCGGAATCCCCCTACAAGCCCCCATCAACAAAACATTCACCAATACCCCAACCATAGAAAACGAAATCGACCAACTCTACCAAACAATTCAAGCCTATTGGCCGCCTATGCAAGGCACAACCTTCCAAGGCTTCCAAAAAGTATTCCTCCAACGAGAAGCAAGACTCTCAACCCAAGAAAGTGGATGGCTCCTCAAAGTCGATCGAAAAGCATGGGACATCCTACTCGAACAAATACCTTGGTCATTCAGCATCATTAAATTACCTTGGATGAACTCGATAATATATACAGAATGGTAACCCAACAACAATATACAAACGCCGAAACCAATGCCCTCGCACTCCAGCAGGAGTTCCAATGGCTCAAAAACGTCATTCATACCCGAATAGACCTACACCTAAACAATGAATCCCCCTACGAATCCATCTTCCAAATACCCCCACCAATACATCCCCCTAAGTCATCCCTATACGCCAATTTCCTAGAACACTACAAACTCCACCCTGCCGAAAGACTCATCGTCCTCCTCGCCCTAGCCCCACACGTCGATCCCCACATCCTTGACGCTTTCTTCCTCAAAAATCCCCTCACCCAAAGAGGATACCCCGAATTCGGCGGAATGAAAGGCACAATACATGGAGGATTCTTACCCACAGGAGAAACAGCCCTCTTCCTACTCGCTGGCACAAACCTCCAACAGCGATTCGCCTTTTTCCCCATGTTCACCAAAGACCATTTCTTCAAGTCCCACAAAATCCTCAAACTAGACGCTTCCCATAAAGACGAACCCAAATACGCAGCCCCCCTACTCCTAACAGACGAAATAAAGGCCATACTCACCACGGGCGAAACCCCAAAACCTGAATTCTCCCGCGATTTTCCAGCAAAGCTCATCTCAACCCAACTCGAATGGGAAGACGCTGTCCTATCCCCACACACAACCAAACACCTCCAAGAACTACAAGCATGGATTCAATATGAAGATGTCCTTATGAATGAATGGGGACTCGGAAAAAGACTCCGACCAGGATACAAATGTCTCTTCTATGGCCCCCCAGGAACAGGAAAAACCCTAACCGCAACCCTCATAGGCAAAAAAGTCCACAAAGATGTCTTCCGTATAGACCTCTCCGCAGTAGTCTCCAAATACATAGGTGAAACAGAAAAAAACCTCGAAAAAATCTTCTCCAAAGCAGAAAACTCTCAAGCAATCCTTTTCTTCGACGAAGCAGATGCACTCTTCGGAAAAAGAACAAACGTCAGCGACTCTCACGATAGATACGCAAACCAAGAAATATCATTCCTCCTCCAACGAATGGAAGACTACAAAGGAGTAGTCATTCTCGCTACCAACTTCAAACACAATATCGACGAAGCATTCACCCGACGATTCCAAGCAATCGTACATTTCCCAATGCCATCCCCAAAACTCCGCCTCAAACTCTGGCAACAATCATTCTCCCCTAAATCCCAACTAGAACCCAAAATAAACCTCCAAGACATCGCCCAAAAATATGAGCTCTCAGGCGGAGCCATCATGAACGCCATCAGATACGCATCCCTCATGGCACTATACAAAAACACAAACATCATCAAAAGAAAAGACCTCCTCGAAGCAATCACACGTGAATACCACAAAGAAGGTCGAACCATCTAATACCAATCCCACTCAAGAAACTCCCCCTAATGCCTCCCCCATAAACGAGAGCCAACCTCCTTAGCCAGCACCCTATTCACCACCTCACTAGGATGCGAATCCATCCCATTCACAACCCTATCCTCAGCAGAAAGCCCCCTCACACAATCATAAACATGAATCGCTTCCACCTTTCTCTCCTCCAAATACCGCATTAAAGGAGCATTAAAAACATCTGTAAAAGCCATACTTTCCCCCAAACTAGGAAAAACCACAGCAATCAACTGAACCCCATGCACATCACAAAAATCAACAATTCGATCAATATGACGAAAATGCTCTTCCACCAACTCCTCCTGAATATAAGCCAATAAAGAATTAAACTTCACATTCGTCATCATAGTATGCATCAACATACTCGGAGCAACAAAACGCTCAAACACATAATTCACAAAAAAAGAATGCTCAATAAACCAATGCACAGCCCCCCCAAACTCCTTTGAAGGCAAAGGAAAATCCCGCCATACATCATTCCCCAAAATGTCATCATCCACATGAAACCACACCAACACATCTGGCTTAACAGGAAAAGAAACCAAATTCTCATAAGCGCCCACCACATTCGCCCCCTCCTCCCCCAAATTAAAAACCTCCATCGGATAAGGACTAGCTTCCGCCAATAAATTCGAAACCCTATCCTCAACGCGTTCTATCCCATGACCCGCCACAAACGAATCCCCCAACACAAAAACCTTCTGCTTACCATCCCCCCCACGACCCTCCATCGACAAATCCCTATACCCCAACTCATTATAACCATAATAAGTCCGCATCCAATTTTGCGCACACATAGCATTAGCATTCTGCGAGCTCTGTTTCACAAACATAAACCCACACTCTAAAACAAGAAAAAACAAAAAAATGATACCTACATAAACCCCCAAATCCCGCAGGAACCCTCCCTTCCCAATACCCAGCAACCCCTTCAACACAAAAAACACCAATACAAGATCACAAACCAACAACAACACCCTTAACCAAAACACCCAAATAGAAAAATTATGGGCAAATCTGATAAAATCAGTCAATAGAAAACTAAGGAAAAGCAGCAAAATGCTCCCTAAACACAAAAAAGGCAACTTCCTAGGCATAGTAGAATAGTCTTATAGAATGAAAAAAATAGCAATCCCGTCTCATAAAGCTCCAACAAGAGCCCCATCAGAAATCATACGCAGGCGATAAAAAATAAACAAGAATCAATCGAACCCCATTGGCCAATACATAAAATAGCCATAGAGTTACATGCTTAAGCTGATGACACAAACATCAACAACAAAAAACAATCAAAAAATCCTAAATGAATGATAAGATGAAAGAGGAGTAAATCATACACACGATAGTTTTATAGTACAATAAAATCAAACAATACAAGATCTCAAACGCAGCATATTCATCTCTTATTTATAACCTAAATACCATAAAAGAATTTAGTTGGATCATATAAATAAAAGGAACGAATGTATAATAGCAGCAAATTATAAAACTTACCTTAATCTCAAAAACAAAAACCCAATTACTCGCCCAATCCCTACATAAACTGCATAAATCAATGCCTAAATTGCACAAAACACAACAAAATCGCCATCTATCCAAACGAAACTCACATACATCCACACGAAACTCTGAGACACCTTAACGAAATTCGTAGACACAAAAACGAAATTCCAAGATACGTTAACGAAAACCCCATACGTCCACACGAAACTCTGAGACACCTTAACGAAATTCGTAGACACAAAAACGAAATTCCAAGATACGTTAACGAAGCCCCCATACGTCCACACGAAACTCTGAGACACCTTAACGAAATTCGTAGATACAAAAACGAAATTCCAAGATACGTTAACGAAGCCCCCATACATCCACACGAAATTCTAAGATACCTTAACGAAATTCGTAGATACAAAAACGAAATTCCAATATGCGTTAACGAAAAAAATCACCCCATATCCCCACCCCTCAAACACAAAACAAACCCAATCCTCTCCACTTATTACATCATTTTACAACAAGAAAAACCTCGCAAGCATGTGATAAAAAAATCAAAATTGTTCCAAAACCTAAAAAAGTGCTCTGACAATAGAATTAGCAAAATTTCCCAAAACCCAAGAAATAAATAACAAAATCACACATAAATCCTCGCCAAGCATCATCTTGTTAAACAATCACCAAAATAACCCAAACAACAAAAACCGTTAAGTTTTCGTACTATCCACCTTAGTAAGCACACAATTACCGTTTTCTTCTCCCCCAAATAAAACCGAATATTGTAAACGTAAACAAAAAGTAATCTTAAATAACATTAACAAAAACAAAAAAATGAAAGCTAATTATTCAATGAAACACGAAGAAATGCTAACCTTAGCATCAATCGTGACAGCCCGCGCATTACAAGACGCGCAAATCTTCGAAACCGTAATAGCAAACTGGACAACACAAGAATTCCAACAACTCAACGCGAGAATCGAAAGTGCACTCCTTCAACTAAACCCAAGGCCGCTAATCACCCAAAAGAGCCTAACCCACCAAGTAAAAAGCTCCCTAAAGCAAACCATAAACGACCTTGGAATACTGGAGATTTTCCTACAAGCCAAATTCATAGGCACAGAAACCCAAAGAGGAAAAGACATTCATCAGCTCCTAGCCCTAGACAAAATGTCTTCTGCAAAAAGAGGGGATCAAGAAGCACTTACAGCAATACTAAGCGCATTCAAAGCAATCCAAAATACCCTAATCCCCGAACTGAACGCCAAACATATTGGCTCAAATCTCCTATCCAGAATCCAAACGGCTACAACTACCTTCCACAACCTCAACATTAGCCAAGAGCTCGCCAAAGGAGACAAAATAGAAGCATACAGAAGAATACAGCAGGAGCGAAACAGTATATACACATACATATCAAACATCTGCCGAGTCGGAAAAAAACTCATCAAAGTCGAACTCATAGCACCAAATCGCTATACAAAGACACACATCCTCCGAAACATCCGATTCGACTCCACAAGAAACCAGCATCCTCCAGCGAGTAAACACCACAATTCCACAATAGATAAATAAACAATCAGCATAAAAAGGGCGGCCCACAAAGCCGCCCTTTCCCATACCCCAAAAAACAAAAAAGGGAAGCTCCACATAAGAGCCTCCCATTAACTGAACATAGCCTATTTCAGCAGTCTAATATCATTCACCAAAACATCATTCTTTCAAAAACTTACGTTGCTCCTTGAACTTACTATTATGAATCATGATAAAATAAACTCCTTTCTCTAAGTCCTCTACATCCAACGACTCCTCTCCATCACTATCCACAACCTCCTGACGCAACTGCCCGTCCATATCATACAATGACAAAGTAGCAGGCTCTTCATCTGGCAACTCATACACCACCGTCACCTTATTACTAACACGCGTCGGGAATAAAACCCATGGGAATCGTGAACGAATCCGTACCAATTGAGTCATCGTATCCTTACAGCAAACACTGTCATTCACATGATAAATAGAAATCAAGGATACCATATAAACTCCCGCATTCGCATACTGATGCATAATCGTAGATCCATCTCCATTGCTATAACCCAAAGGCGAACCATCTCCGAAATCCCATACAGAATACATACCCATAGGAGAATCATCCGTAAATGTCGCCAATCCATTAGATTGTGCTCTCCATCCAAAGGAAGCAAAATGGAACAAACAAGGATCTACATCTACCACAACAGTATCACAATACGTATCCTTACAACAATCTCCATTCGCAGCCAACGTAAACACAGTCACACAAACTTCATAAGACCCATTCTCAGCATATGTATGACTCACAGAACCACCTGGCTGACCCGTCATCGTCTCTCCATCTCCAAAATCCCACGTAATGAAATCAATCTGCCCACCAGTAGAAACATCCGTAAAGTTAAACTGAGTCAAATAAGAATCTTCCTGAACAAACATTGCACTCAAATTCAATGAAGCACAACCCACTTCTCTGCTTCCACATACAGTCGAATCTCCAGCAAGACCACCACCTTCAACAACACCAGGAGTAGTAGGCGCAGTATTTCGAGCAAAACCCAAAGCATCAAATGGCCCTTCCCAAAGCATATCGGTCGTCACAACACCCAAATCCTCCACACAACTACCATCATCAATAATACCCATCAAATCAGCCTTACCAATCAATACATCTGTATCACCATTAGTATTATAGCTATTCGAACGACCCACAAAGTAGATATGACCATCAAGCTCCACAATACTTCCTCCAGCAACCGTAATAGAGAAACCTCCTTCATCACCAGCACCACCATACTTACGCTCCCACACCACATTTCCTACAGGATCAAGCTCCATCAAGAAAACATCTTCGTCAATGCTAGCAGTCGTAGGACTCGTATACCCATACACAATATACCCACCATTCGAACTAGGGATCAAACCCGTAATCGTTTCTCCATCTTCACCTTCCCCAACAATATCATACTCCTTCGCCCAAATCAAACCACCTTGCAAATTATGCTTAGCAACATACGTCCGCCAGTTCGTTCCCTGCCCATTAGGGTCTCCTACCGTAACCGTTACCAAACTCGTATCACGCTCATCATAGTAAATATAGCTACCATACATTCGAGCATCCGAAGCCAAATCATGCAAATAGATACTCGCTCCATACTCTTGGTTATTATTACTATTCATCTCATCTGTCCAAACAATCGTAGACCGAAACCCACCAAGCCCTCTATTAGGATCAGTAAAACGACCTACAGCATACACAGTAGAGGTAAACTGACTATTCAACGTAGTCACACTCGTAAATACCTCATTATCATTATTCAAGTTCGTATTCGAATAATCATACGTCTGCAACGTCCCAGGAATCTCATTACCCGTTCCTCTCTCCAATCCCATCAAAGCCGCATCATTAATATTATTACCCGTACGAATCTGACCCGATACCAAGAAGTCTCCATTAATCCCCTCTACAATATCCCACCAATCAAGACCATCTGAGCTTCCATTCCATCCAGCCCAAGACTGAACCCAAATAAACGAATCATTCATCCAATCATAACGAAATACATGAGTGTCATCAATAACGCCTTCGCGAACACAACCAATCAACATACCATCAGAATCCAAACGCATCTTCATCAATTGATTCGCAGAAGTACCAAACTTAAATGTACGATCCCAAAGCATCTGTCCACTAGGATCCATCTTCAACAGCATCACACTATCTCCTCGTATACCCCCCAACAACAAATTTCCATCTTCCAATGCAAGAATTTGGTGAGCACGCTCCGTCACACCATCATGCCCATAAGTACTCAAGAAAGTCGAAGTCTGAGCATGAGCAAAACTAAGGGAAAAAACCACGGCTGCACAAAGAGCCAATAATTGTTTAATTCTTTTCATAACTGTGCTAATACTTAATTTTTAAAGTGAAATATTCTCTAACTGACACCTCAAAACTACCCCACCAGCACAGCTTATCTCATAGACAATGAGTGAATCCCCCCCCAACAAGGCTGAATACCTCCTCCCAACGAGTAAACAATCCCGAAAACTACGTGAAAATACCCTTGAATTCCCCAACAAATAACCGTATCATTACATACAAGAAACCTACCCCAACAAAACGATGTTCGCCACCACATTCACACATGCTTCCCGTAAACCTATCCCCCAATCAAGGGCTATCGCAAATACATCAGGTTTACAAACAAAGCTCAAAATAGGAGCTCCTAACGACCACTTCGAACAAGAAGCGGACGCAACCGCCGATAGGGTAACCTCAACTCCCGATACCCAAATCCAAACAGCTCCATGGCCGAACATCTCCCTCAAATCTAGATCCGTCAATACCAAACCCTTCCTCCAACGAATGCTTGAATCACAAGCGCCCGAGGAAGACATGACCGAAGAAGCCCCAGAAGAATCCATACAAACAAAGTCCTTCATCCAACGTTCCATCTCCCAACCTTCAGATGAGGACGCATCATCCATACAACCCTCATCCGAATCTTCGCCCTCTACAACCACTCCCCAATTCAACCAACAACTATCCGCCTCTAAAGGATCAGGCTCGCCCCTATCCCCCGAAACAAAAGCATACATGGAACCCCG
>Ga0163111_10000166_pt1 | contig 38381 bp, 33 predicted proteins | sample CRUFie1St18metaG_FD_109645 | JGI IMG/M metagenome (GOLD analysis project Ga0163111, IMG submission 109645) | Marine microbial communities from the Costa Rica Dome - CRUD Field 142mm St18 metaG | ecosystem: Environmental > Aquatic > Marine > Oceanic > Photic zone | place: Costa Rica: the Eastern...
AACTGTCAAAGTTCATAAAGAATATCCAGATATGCTAAATAGTATTCACGGCATTTCTGAAGAAACAACTACAGGTGTTAAAAGGTTAAAGGAAATGCTCGATTCTGGAGAGCTTAAAGTTCCAGCTATTAATGTTAATGATTCTTTAACTAAGTCTAAGAATGATAACAAGTATGGCTGCAGGCATGGTCTTGATGATGCTATAAAAAGAGGCACAGATATGCTCTTAGCAGGAAAGAAAGCACTTGTAATAGGGTATGGGGACGTTGGCAAGGGCTCAGCAGAGTCTCTTGCACAACAAAAAATGATTGTTGATATAACCGAGGTTGATCCAATTTGTGCTATGCAAGCATGTTTCGATGGTTTCTCAGTAGTTTCTGCTTATGAGGATGGTGAGGTTACCAATGATGGAACAAAACTCAACCATGATTTGCTTAAAAAATATGATTTGGTTGTCACAACAACTGGCAATGTAAATGTTCTTGATAAATTTATGTTAGATGCTCTAAAGTCAGGTTGTGTGATTTGCAACATTGGTCATTTTGACAATGAAATAGATATTAAGCATCTTAAAAACTTTGACTGGTACGAAGTTAAGCCTGGGGTTCATAAGGTTAGAAGATCTGATAAGGATTATTTATTGCTATTGGGTGAAGGCAGGCTTGTAAATTTAGCACTAGCTACTGGCCATCCAAGCAGAGTCATGGATGGGTCATTTTGTAACCAAGTTTTGGCACAAATAGCATTATTTAAAGAGGGATTTGCAAACAAAAAACCTGAAAATAGAGAACTATATGTAAAAGTCCTCCCAAAAAAATTAGATGAAGAGGTAGCAGCATTAATGGTTAAAGGTTTCAGTGGAGTAATTACAAAACTTACTCCTGAACAAGAGAAATACATATCAATAAACAAAGAAGGGCCTTTTAAGGACGAGAAATATAACTATTAAAATGACAAATATTTAGCCTGGTTATAATTATCTTATAAAGATTTGCAATCATTGAACAATAATTAAACTTTATTTAACAAAATACCCTTATGACTAAGACCTACACCAAATCCAGAAATCAATACGTTCTTATGTTCAAGCTTTTCCATATTTTCAAAAATTAAGTTTGGTATTGAAGCAGAAACTAGGTTTCCGTAGTTTTCGTAATTTGCAATCATTTCTACTGTACTTGGGAGTTTTTTGGAAAAAATGCCTAAAACTAACTTGCCAGCTTGATGTGGGAAAAATACACACTCTTCATTTGGAGCAAGCTCAAGAACATCTTTAAGAACAGTTCCAATTGCAAACTGCATTACTTTTGGGCCATCCATATTTATACCCTCATCACAATCAGCTTTTTTATAGAGCGAGTCTTGTGAGTTTAGTGCAGATGAAAATCTAATTTTACTTATATTAAAGCCAGATTCATCATTTTGAATTATAGTTGCCGTTGCTCCATCACTAAAAAGAGTTCTCGTTGATCTCTTATTGTTAAGAAATTTAGTATAAGTATCTGTATTAATTATCAAAGCTTTCTTTGAAAGACTGCTCTTAAAATATGAATTAACTAGTTCCAAAGCATCTACAAATCCTGTACAACCAGCATTTAAACCAAGGCAATTAACATTTTTGCTCAATTTAAAATGCGAATGTATGAAATTGGAAATATTTGGAAAATCATAATAAGGCGTATTAGTAACGCTTACAATTAAGTCACAACCATGTAGTTCTTTATCATCTAATTTGTTCACTGCATCAATAGCTAAAGAAAGAGAGTTTTCATTTTGATCTGAAATATATCTATTTTTAATTCCAGTTTTTTCAAAAATTTCATCTGCTTCCCATCCTACAAGTTGTTCAATATCCTTATTAGTTTCTGTTATTGATCCAAGTTTTCTTGCTATTGTTCTAATTTTCAACATTTTTGGAAATAAATTTATCTAGGTCATCTATAGTTTCAATCTCTTCAAGAAGATCTGGATCTATTTCTTTATCATGCTCATCAGAAAAAAAAGTCAGAAGCATTACAGCAGAAAGTGAATCCCAGCCATGATCAGAAATTAAAGAATTATGATTTAATTGAGAATCTTGTCCTAGGCCTAAAATCTCACAAATGATATTTTTATTTTTCAGTTTCATACATTAAGCTCCATAATAGCTTAAAAAAATTACTTTCATTATAAAACCTATAAATTTTAAAAGGGTATAATTGAACTATGATTGATACTGGATATTACGACGAAAAAGAACTTAAGGCATTGGGTTTAAAATCATGTGGAAAAAATGTTCTTATATCTAAAGACGCAAGAATAATTGGTCCACAAAATGTAGAAATTAAAAATAACGTAAGAATTGATGGTTTTACTATTATTGCAGCTATGAATGGATATCTAAAATTAGAAAATTTCATACATATAGGATCTTATTGCTTTTTAGCATGTGGTTCTGGAGTACATATGAAAGATTTTTCTGGATTATCCCAAGGGGTAAAGATTTATTCATCAACGGACGATTACTCAGGAGAATCTCTTACGAACCCTACTGTTCCAGACGATTTTAAAAATATTTTTTCTGGCCCCGTTACTTTAGAGAAACACGTAATAATTGGTACGTCTTCATCTATATTGCCAAATTTATCTATTGGTGAGGGAAGTTCAGTTGGCGCTCATTCCCTTGTCACAAAAAATTTAGAGCCTTGGGGTGTTTATTTTGGGACTCCTGCAAGGAGAATTAAAGATAGATCAAAAAAATTATTAGAATTAGAAAAAAAACTTAATGATGGCTGAGTGGCAGAGTGGTTATGCAGCGGACTGCAACTCCGTGTACATCGGTTCGATTCCGTTCTCAGCCTCCAGTTTATGAAAATGTTAGTTAAAGGTTACTCAGGTTTTAAAGGCGTATTATTCATTTAAATTCTTTAAAATCTTTTCAATTCCTTTTTGAAAATTTTTAAGATTTCTCAGATCTTTTTTTCTTGTTAATTCATAACATTCAGCATCTTGAATAACTGCTAGATTATTTTTCAAATAATTATTCCCCATAATGCCTTTTTCCGATACAAAAAAATTATTGGATATCAGCTTCATGACAGCATGTTTACGAGATATTGATTTTAGCTCTTCTGCTTCTGACCATTCTGGGAATATAACAATATCAACCTTTGACTCCCCATTGTAGAAATTTTTTCTATCTAGCCTATAAAGATCTCTTTCTAAATCACTTTTTGTTAGCTTAAATGGGTCTTTTGTAGAAAATGATATTTCCTTATTCACTTCTTTTGAGAGCTTTATTAACGGATATGAGGGAAGTAGTCTTGCTTTATTTTGAGTTAACCTAAATAATGCTATGTCTTCTGTTATAAGCTTCCCTCCAAGCTTTATTAAAATTGCTGCTAGTGATGATTTTCCCTTTTTTGTGATGCCAGGAAATAATATTGTTTTTTCTCTAAACCTTACTGCACTAGCATGGATAGGATGGAAACCTTTTTGGGCAAAAATACAGGCAAAAGGAAAATTAAACAGCGTCTGAAAGAAAGTGGTATCAGTCTCACCTTCAAGATGGATTCTAATGACTTTTCCATTCAGAAATTCAAAAAACCCAATTTTTTTACGATAATAAAAACCATAATTAGGTTTTAATTCAAATTGATTATCTACTAGTTTCTTATTTTCATTTCTATGATCAGAAAAATTAATCTCTATATCGGTAGAACTGCTATCAGTGATAGGAGTGAACCCTAGGTAATCTAGGTTTTCGGATATCTTAATTCTATGATTGTATAGTGTGTAAAACACTCACTTAAGATGGCAGTAGAACTGAAAACTGACTATCTCCACCAGAAACTAAGTTAACGGCTTTAACTAGGTCTTTCGCATTGCCTAGCTCATTAATGTCTGGTGTCTCCCAGTTAGAATCAAAATTTTCTTCACTCATATGCATAAGGTCACCTATTTTACGTTAAATTTCAAGTATTTGTCTACTATAGAGGTCTATTTTTTAAAGAACTCATTCAGGAAAATATTAATATTTAAGAATATTTGGAGGTTTATTACGTCCTCTTCATTAATCTTATTTTTCCTTGTCCATTTATCACAAATGGCATCAAGTTTTTGAAGATCTATCAGCTCAAGTAGCATATTATTTAGATTAGATTTTTCTCTCATTACAATTTCAAAGTCAGAGTTTGAAAAATTTGATTCTAAACCTGGTGAAAGGTTAGATTTATTTGCTCTAAAGGCGAGCTCTGGACCAAGAAACTCGTTTAAATATTCTCTTTCAATATACCTTGTATACCCCTTATTGTATTTAAAGTTTGCTGGCATATTTAAGCAGAAATTTAAAAGTTTTTTGTCATAAAAGGGGCTTACAGTTTCTATACCTAGCCTGCCAAAGATTCTTTGCCTTTGATAAAATGCAATAAAGTGTAAATTATTTTTCAAAAACGATTCATGTGAATCAAATACATTTCCAATAATATCTTTCTCAGTATTCTTGAATAAATTTTTATTCAATAGCGAATTATTCCTAACTTTCTCGTTATATCCAATTAGTTTTTTAAAGCAATTTTTTAAGAAGAAACTGAGCATCCTCCTTCTGGATTTCATATGGACTTCTGCATAATCAAATATTGAATTGAAAAATCCAAAAAAATTAAAAGAAATAAATTGTCGATATATATTCTCAAAGCCATAAGAAATAACATTATCTCCATCATTTCCATCGAAAACTGCATCAACTTTTTTGCTTGTTAAATTTTCGCAGATTGCTTCAAAAATATATAAATTTGGCAGAAGTAGTGGTTCTTGAAAAATATGGACATATTTTTCTATAAGGCCCAATACAGATTTATTTTTCATTTCAATATGATTGGTATTAAATTTTGTGAAAGAAGAAACAATCTCCTGATATTTTTTCTCATCGGTATCTGGGAACTCTGTTAAATGAGAGTAATTAACCGAGATAGTCTCAGTATCATGGTATGCGCTATTTTTTAATGCCACAGCTACTGCTGAAGAATCTAATCCCCCACTGAGCATTACCATGTTTTTCTTAAAATGAGACGCTCTATTAGATACTGCAGATTCAAAAATCTTTTTAAAATTTTTCTGATCATATTTAGTGAATTTCTTGCAAGTGTCAATAATATTTAAACTAGTCTCATTAACTTCATCTGAAGTTATTTTGAGAACTATCCCGGGACCTAATTTATCAATTTCATTGTAGTATGTAGATCTTGATCCAATCTGCTGCCAAGCTAAAAGTTCTTTTATTTTTTTAAGATTTGGCGTTAGTTCACACTTAATATATTTTTTTAAGAAATACAGATCGTTAGAGAATAAATATTTACTTTTTGTTTTATGAATATACGTTGGTCTTGAGCTCCAAAAATCATTTGTATACACAAAATTATTCTTTTTCTTATCAAAGAAAAATATGTTAAACGAGCCATCCAACTGACCAAAATCGTTAAAATTAATTTTTGAAAGCTTAAAAAGAAGTTTTTCAAGTTCTATGGTTTCTCCAGCAGAATTTTTATTTACGAATTCTTCTGCATTTATAAAATATCCATCAATAAGCATGAACGCATTTTCGTCTTCAATTATTTTAAGTGTTTTAGTATTAATGTTTTTACCATATACAATATCAATACATTCATATTCTTTATTGAGCGTGAGTAAGTAATTATTCATAAGTAAATATTTTCTTAAAAGCACTTATATTTGGATCTGAATTTAAAATAATAATCTTATCTTTCTCAACCCAAGCATGTGATTCAAATATCCCATTTATCTTAGCAATACCAATAATTAGTATGAATTGATTTGAATGCCTTGTTAATTTTTTAAATGTTAAAGATTTAACCAAACAGGAAGGTTTAAAAAAATTTATAAATTTTGAGTTAAGAGATTCTGATAACTGTCTTGGATCAATTTTGAGATTAAAATTTTTTTTTTCTAGAGAATCAAGACAAAACTTTACCCCCATTATTTTAATGAGTAATTTATATTGAATTATATTTACAAAAATTAATATATATTTAAGAATTTTTTTAATTCTTTTCAATTTTCTATTTTTTGTATAAGCTCAAGATGTTCAAATTTATCAATTATAGATAAGATCTCTGAAACTTTATCATCAGATATGCTGAAGTGTTCTTTAGTGTTTTCTATTATTTTTTTAAGAGAATTTTTCTTTGATGTTAAGCCCCAAATGAAAGAAGATGAGTTATTGAGTTCGTAAAATTTGCCATTATTTAAATTCAAAATAATGTAAGAATTTTCAACAAGTTCATATGAAATATTCTCCTGAACTACATATGATATTTCTTGATTAATATTTTCCAGATGATCCATCTTTTTTAACTTTAGTTATTGCAAAATTAAACACAATAAGAGAAATAATAACAATTATTAGAGGAGTAAATAAACCATTAATTAAATCTATTTTAAAAACTAGATCATTATTAAAAATTACGCTTCTCAATAAATCTAGTGAATAGGTTGCTGGGATAATTTCTGAGATTGCTTGTAAATATCCAGGCAAGACTGTGACCGGATAAATAATGCCTGAAAATAAAGAAATTAATATATTTATTAAATAATTCGTAGGGTCTGCTTGCTTATAAACAAGAACAAAGGCACCAGATAAAAAAGCTATACCTAGAAAAAATAAACTTGAACAGAATAATATTAAACTTGCTAGAGCATATGTATGCAGGGGTAATGGGAAATCTGAAATTAAAGAAGCAAACAGCAGGTATAAGATAAATTTTAGATTCCCTTTAATGTATGGGTATGCAAGCATGCAAAACATAACGAAGATAGTACTTCGTTGAGAAAGAAGAATTGTGTCTATGTATCCAAAGGCTTGAGCATTTCTTATTGATGTAGATAGAGACCTCACTAAGTTAGAACAATGATCCAGAAATGCAATACCAATTATAGAAAATAAAAAATAATTGTTTGCATAAGCATTTAAATGAATCGATTGATTTGCTTCAAATGTCTTAGATAAGAAAAAGAAAGTGATTAATGTGAGGAACATGCCTAAAAATTGACCATAAAAAGAAATTTTGTAGCTAAACTCCCATAGAAAATCTTTTTTTATCTGTTTAAAAATAAAGTTATTTTTCATCATAATTTAAGCTCAATAAAATTTGATTTTGAAAAAATATCATCATGAGAACTAAATAAAATAAGATTCTTTTTCTCAGTTTGTTGGTCGATAAGAAAAGATTGCAATTTTGATTTTATGTTTTTATCCAAGAATGAAAATGATTCATCTAATATTATAACTTTGCTCTTATTGGCCAACCCTCTAATTATTGATATTAATTGCATTTGGCCTTGTGAAAGATCAGAAAAAAGCTTTTTTCTAAGATTTAATATCTCAAAAAAATCCATTAATTCCTCAACTAATACAAATTGAAAGTCAGGTTTATTCAATGATAAAAAATACTCTAAGTTTTCAGAAACAGTTAGTCTGTGAAAGAAAGATCTTGGATTATTATCTACGTACGAAATATTTTCTTTTAATTCAAAACTTGCTTTTATTGTTCCTGAATCAGGAAGGTATATCCCTTTAATAATCTTTAAGAGAGTAGTTTTTCCAGAACCATTTGGGCCCATAATTTTATATATTTTATTTAATTCAAATGTATAGCTAAAATTTTTTAATACCTGTTTTTTTCTAAAACTTTTGTTAATTTCTGTTAAGACGAGCTCTGATACCATATAAATATTTACTAAATACTAGTTTGTTTTCATATGATAATTCAAAAATACCTTTTAATATCTTATTTATGGATGAGTTTGTATTCGATTACTTAAAGGGCAATAAAAAAAAACTTAAATCTCTTAGTGATGAAGCAGTAAATTCTCTCAGCTCCTTATCAAAAAAATACCAATTAATTGGCTTCATCTCATCCGTTTATAAATTTTCTAATGAAGAAAGGTCAAAAGAATTAAATCTCATACGCAGGACCTCAGTTACTAAAAATTTAATGATGGCTAGTGATCTTGATATGATTTGTAAAAAATTTAATAAAAAAAATATTAATTATTGTGTTTTAAAGGGACCAGCATTAGTTCATGCAGGAATCTATAAATCAGGAATAAGATTTTTCAGAGATCTTGATATATTAGTCTCAAAAGAAGATTTAGATTTAGCCTTCAAGACATTAAATCAATTAGGTTTTAATTATATAAATAAATTATCAAAAAATAATTGTGACGTATTGGGCAATATGCATCATCTCCCGGTGATGGTAAATAATAATTGCACTTATCTAGAATTACACCATAGAGTAACTAAGAGAAGTCATTATTTAAAATGCCCTATCTCCGAAGATATCTTAAAAGACAAAGTTTTTCATGATGGTGTTTACATACCCAGCACAGATGCTCTGATAGGTCATGCTTTGTATCACGGCATATTACATCATGAAAATACCATTGGACCCATAACACTTTTTGATTTAAAAGAAATTACAAGAAAATATAGAATAGACCTTGCCTTAAAAAATAGATATGTTAATTATCTTAATTTGGAGGACGAATTAAGAAAAATTAACAACTTATTTAAAAGCATTGATCAAGAAGATTATTCAAGTAGTCTCATGAAGAAAATTAATGCCATCAAAGATAATATTGTAATAAACGAAATAACTGATAAAAAAATTTATATATTTAGTTTCAATAAAATTTTAAAAAGAATAAGCAATGGCTACTTCTCTAAAAAAATTCAATTAGCTGAATTTAATTACCAAACAAGAAGAACTGATCCAAAATTTATTTTTTTCTATTTATTAGATTTATTTGGATCTATCAAAAGAGGAATAAGGTTTTTTTAAAACTTTAATAATTAAATGAAGAAAATAGTTATAACAGGTTCATCAGGATTTATCGGTTATTATCTTTCAAAAAAATTATTAGATAGTGGTTTTAATGTAATTGGCGTTGACAATCATTCAGACAATTACGACTTAGATTTAAAAAAGCATCGGCAAAAAATTCTAGAAAAGTACGTAAATTTTAGATTTTTAAATCTTGATATAAATAATTTAGATATGTTAGATGGTTGTTATGATTTAGCGATAAACCTCGCTGCACAACCTGGTGTTAGGATTAGTCCTGAAAAGGAGCACCTCTACGAACATAGTAATGTAAACGGTTTTAAAGAGTTTTGTAATTTTTTTGTAAAACAAAAAGTAAAGCGCATTATCTATGCATCAAGTAGTGCAGTATATGCCGACAGCAACCTCGCAAAATTTAATGAGTCAAAGTCAGAATTAAAACCAAAATCTCTTTACGGCATGTCAAAGCTTGCTAATGAAGAACATGCACTTAAAATTGCAAAATCAACAGATACTAAAATTATTGGCTTCAGATTCTTTTCTGTATATGGCCCTTTAGGTAGGCCCGATATGGCATATTATTCTTTTACCAATTCAATTAAAAAAGGAGAAACTATTTATCTAAATAATGATGGTCTAATGTATAGAGATATGACTTATATCGATGATATTGTTGATGGTATTTATTCTGCAATAAAATTAATTTCTAAAGAAAGCTATAAATCAAATCATGAGATTTTTAATTTAGGTAATGATGCACCAATTCAAACAATAAAAGTTCTTTCTACAATTGAATTGAAATTAAGAAAAAAAACAAAAATACAGCATATGAATTCAAACAATGAGTCCTACAGAACACATGCAGATATTACAAAAGCAAAAAATTTATTAGGATATGACCCTAAAGTTAAATTTGATGAAGGTATTGAGAGATTTTTAGACTGGCACAACCATTATGAGAATTTATAAAAAATTAAAATTAGGAATAGTTGGTCATGGCTTTGTGGGAAAGGCTACTGACTGGGGTTTTAACAAACGAATAACAAAATTTATTGTAGATCCAATGCTAAATACCACTGTCAGTGATTTAAAAGAATTTAAACCAGAAATAGTTTTTATTTGTGTTCCAACACCAATGGGTGATGATGGCAGTCAAGACTCCTCAATCATTGAAGAGGTTATGAAGAATCTAGTTTTGTATTGTCCAGATGCTATTAAGGTTGTTAAAAGTACAGTGCTACCATCAATATTAGATGAATTGCATAAACTAGAACCAAAATTAATTTATAATCCAGAATTTTTAAGAGAGAAGCATGCAAATCTAGATTTTGTGAACTCTGACATGATCATCTTGGGTGGAGATAGAAATATTTCAACAAAAGTTTCAAATGCTTACTTGAGGCATTCAAGATGTAAAACAAAAGAACACATCTTCACCGATCTAAAGACAGCATCTCTGGTAAAATATGCCATTAATACTTTTTTAGCATCGAAAGTCATATTTTTTAATGAATTGCACTCAGTGTATGAGAAACTTGATGTTACAGACAGCTGGGAATCGGTGGCTAATATTATCTCTCGTGATAAAAGAATTGGAGGTAGTCATATGAATGTGCCTGGGCATGATGGCAGAAAGGGCTTTGGTGGGGCATGTTTTCCAAAAGATAGCTTGGCTTTGATAAAGTATGCCAGAAGCTTAGATATTCAATTAAATTCATTAAAATCAACAGTCAAAATTAATAATAAAATTAGATCAGAATATGATGAGCTTAATATTAGAGAATCTGACCAAAATGTTTCATTCGATGATAAAATTTGATGCTCTTGCCCAGGTGGTGAAATTGGTAGACACAAGGGACTTAAAATCCCTCGAAGGAAACTTCGTGCCGGTTCAAGTCCGGCCCTGGGCACCACTCTTATGAATAAAAATTATGATTTCGAAGTTGTAGTTATTGGATCTGGTGCTGTCGGGCTTGCGCTAGCAAGAGAGTCAATTCAATCTGGAAAAAAAACTCTTCTTGTTGAAAAAAACTCTTTTTTTGCAGAAGAAACATCATCTCGAAATAGTGAGGTAATCCACTCTGGTATATATTACCCAAAAGATAGCAAAAAAAAGTATTTCTGTCTTGAAGGTTCTAAATTACTTTATGAATATTTGGAGTTAAAAAAAATACCACACAAACGAATAGGAAAAATTATATTTTCATCCAAAAAAGATAAACAAAGATTGGAGGATTTATATGAAAACGCAAAAAAAAATAATGTTCCCGACATTTCATTTATAGAGAAATGTGATTTAGTAAGTATAGAACCTGCTTTAGATGCAGAATATGGTATTTTAAGTAAAAACACAGGGATATTTGACTCTCATGGTTTTATAGAATCACTTGATTATGATTTTCATGATATGGGTGGAATTTCAGTGCTAAGAACAAGGTTTCTAAAAGCATCTCTAGAAAAGAATGAGATATTGATAAGTCTTGAGAATCCTGATGGTAGTTTATTTACCATCACCTCAAAAAACTTAGTTAACTCTGCAGGAGCTTCGTCATGTTACGTTTCTAAAAATATACATGGATTTAATCAAGCATTTCCAGAACAATTTTTAGTCAAAGGAAACTATTTTTCAACCACACAAAAAAATCCTTTTAACCATTTAATTTATCCTTTACCAGATAAAATGGGATTAGGAATACATTCAACATCAGATCTAAATGGAAAATTAAAATTTGGCCCAGATGTTGATTTCTCAAATACAAAATTGACAGTTAATCTTTCCAAGAAAACACCTTTTTTTAACAACATAAAAAAATATTGGAAAGAGATAGAGTTTGAAAAGCTTGAACCAGATTATGTTGGTTTAAGACCAAAAATTAAATTTAATGGAAGGCTTTATAAAGATTTTTTCTGTGAAGCAATAGAGATAAACGGTTGTAATTTATTGTCTTTGCATGGAATTGAGTCCCCGGGCCTCACTAGTTCATTATCTTTAGCTAAGCTAGTAAACATGTTGTAAAATATGGATATTAATTATACCTATCATAAATGAACATATTAATTACAGGATCTGGTGGATATATCGGTTCAGTGTTAACAAAAATGGCACTTGAGGAAGGGCATAAAATTAGAGCAGTTGATCGATTCTTTTTTGGTGACAATATTCCAGATCATAAAAATCTAGAGAAAATACAAAGAGATTGTCGAGATTTAGAAGATGATTTATTTGAGGACATAGATGCTGTAATTGACTTAGTGGCAATATCTAACGATCCTGCAGGCGAATTTTTTAAAACAGAAACAATTGAAATCAATTATGAATCTAGAGTTAGAACAGCTAATATTGCCAAATTGAAAGGTGTAAAAAGGTATATCCTTCCTTCATCGTGTAGCATTTATGGTTTCAATGAGAGTGCTGATCCAGTAAATGAGTTGTCAGAAACGAATCCATTAACAACTTATGCAGTAGCTAATGAAAATGCGGAAAAGAATATTTTGCCTTTAGCAAGCGAAGATTTCTGTGTGACTATAATTAGACAAGCAACTGTATTTGGCTTCTCTCCAAGAATGCGTTTTGATCTCGCAATTAATGGAATGACTTACGGTGCTTGGAAGAATAAGAAACTACCATTAATGAGAGATGGTCAACAGTGGAGACCCATGGTTCATGTCAAGGATACTTGTAGAGCAATGATTTTTTTACTTAAACAAAAAAAAGAAGATGTTAATGGAGAAATTTTTAATGTTGGATCTAAAGAATGCACTTACCAACTTGGCCCACTCGCAAAAATTGTTGCAAATGAGATTGGCAATGATGTGCAAATTGAGTGGTATGGTGATGTTGACCATAGGTCTTATAATGTATCATTCGAAAAAATTAAAAGATTGGGTTTTGAAGTTAAATACGACGCAGTTTATGGCATAAATGAAATTTTAGAAAAACTAGCTAATGGAACTCTTAACAAAACCACGAAAACTATGACTCTTGATTGGTATAAGTTGCTTGAGGAATGGTTTGAAACTCTCAAAGACATGCCAATTAATGGCTCAATCTTAAAAGTAAAAAAATAGAATGAAGGGAATAGTTTTAGCTGGAGGTAAAGGCACAAGGCTTTATCCAATCACGAGGTCTATTTCTAAGCATTTGCTTCCAGTCTACGATAAGCCAATGATTTATTATCCTATTTCTATCCTAATGCTTTCTGGTATCAAAGATATAATGATTATTTCTGATCCTGCGTACATTATTCAGTATAAAGATTTGCTTGGAAATGGTAGTAGTTTTGGGGTGAACTTTACATATAAAGAGCAGCAGGAACCTAAAGGAATAGCAGATGCCTTCTTACTAGCAGAGGATTTTATAGGATCAGAAAAAGTTGCATTAATTCTTGGCGATAACATTTTTTATGGCCAAGGCATCTCTTCTATGTTGCAGAGTTCATTCAATTCAGATTTTGGTGCTGAATTATATGCATATGCTGTAAATGACCCACAAAACTTTGGAGTGATAGAATTTGAAAACGATGTCCCAGTTTCAATAGTTGAAAAGCCAACAGACCCTATCTCTAATCTGGCTGTAACAGGCTTATATTTTTATGATAATTCAGTTGTTAGTAAAGCAAAAAAAATAAAACCTTCACATCGGGGTGAGCTAGAGATAACCGATATAAATAAACTTTATTTATCTGAAAAAAACATAAAGGTTAATAGGCTTGGGAGAGGTTTTACATGGCTAGATTCTGGGTCTCCAGAGGGTCTGATCGATGCCTCTACCTTTGTACATACAATTCAGAAAAGACAAGGATATCAAATTGCTTGTTTAGAGGAAATTGCGTTAATTAAAGGATGGATAAATAAAAAAAATATTAAGATGAAGATAGGCAATGAAATTAAAACAAAATATGACCTCTATTTAAATGAGCTAATCAAATGATTCAACTTAGAAAAAATATACTACCGAAATTAGAGAAAGTTAAAAAATATTTTGAACTAATCGATAAAAATAAATACTACTCTAATAGAGGTCCGCTTTTGCTAGAGCTTGAAAAGCGATTGGCAAACCATTTAAAAATTAGTGAAGATAGAGTAGTTGTGATGTGTAACGCAACGGCCTCTCTTCATGTAGGCCTCCTTAACATTTTATCCAAAGAAAAAAACAAAGAAAAAAGATTTTGTTTATGCCCATCTTATACATTTGCAGGAACTCCTGTAGCTATAAATTTATCTGGTTTAGAACCATATTTTGTTGATATTGATAATAGGAGTGGAAATCTAACTCCACAAATAATTCTTGAAAAATTTGGTAGTGATTTTTCAAAAGTTGCAGCTGTAATGCCAGTATCTTGTTTTGGGACAAAATTAGATCCAAAAGTCTGGTATGATTTTTCAGAACAATACAAAGTAGAGATTATTACTGATCAGGCCTGGTGTTTTGACAGTTATCAAGATTTTAAAAATAACTACTCAGCAATAAGCTTGCATTGCACAAAGGTGCTTGGTTGTGGTGAAGGTGGAATACTTATAGTTCCTGGCTTAAAAGAAAAGAAATCTGCCATTGAGTTATCTAATTTTGGATTTGACGACAAAAAAATTGCAGCCATTAGAGGGACAAATGCAAAAATGTCAGAATACTCGGCAGCTGTTTGTCATGCAGCTATAGATCAATGGCCAGAAATAAAAAAAACAACATTAAATTTACAAAAAAAATATATTCAAGAAATAAAAAAAATAAAAAATATTTCACTTTTTGACGGGTTAGAAGATGATTGGTGCTGGATGAGTTGTGCTTTAAGAGTTCCGCCATATCTAAGAGAGTCAATCCAAAAAAAACTAGAGGAATTAAATATAGAATCAAGAGTATGGTGGTTAGGCGGATGCCATGAATTTCCTGCATACTCAAGCTGCAAAAAAACAGATCTATCCAACACTAATAAGCTTGCAAAAGAGGTGTTAAATATTCCATTTCATCCTGAGTTAAACGAAAAAGATATTGAAAAAATAACTACTTGTTTAAATTAGCTTTTCATTTAATAGAAGCATGAAAAATAAATTAAATTTTCTATGAAAATACTACACGTAAGCGATGAAAATAAATTTGTAGATTTAGCACTTCAAACTTTCGAGAGATTGTACCCAAAAAAAAATACAACTCTTTATCTTTCAAGTAAAAAAAAGATATTAGAAAACAACCATACCCCATCTTTATCATTTTCAAAATGGTCTTTTTTGAAACCTGCTTTTTATAGAAATTTAAAAAAATATGACTTAATTATTTTCCATAACTTTGGGTCAATAGAATATTGGATGCTTGCAAATATTTTTTCCAAAAAACAAAAGCTAGCATGGATAGGATGGGGTTTTGACTATTCTGATTACATGTATACAAATGCTGAAGATTTATTGCTAGATGAATCAAAAGCATTTAATAGAAAATATTTAATGAAAAAAAATACAATACCTAAAATAATAAAAAAATATATTAAAAAGTTAGCAAAAGCATCAAGCATAAAAAAAATTCACTCCTTTTCATCGGTTATTGAAAATGAATATGAACTAGTAAAAAAATCAAAAGAATTGAAGAAAGTTCCAATTTTTGTTCCATGGAATTACGATATATTGCAAAATTACTCAGAATTTGAGGACCATAAGAGCGCCCAAATCGGAACTAAAATACTTATAGGTAACAGTGCCTCCATTACAAACAACCATTTTGAGACATTTAAGGTTTTAAAAAGAATTAATTTAAATAAAAAAAATAAATTAGAAGTTTTGTGTCCACTTAATTATGGAAATGCATATTATGCAAAAAAAGTAAAAGAAATTGGGAAAAATGCTTTTGGAGATATGTTTCAATCAATTGATAATTTTTTAGATACAAATGAATATTTTTTAAAACTGAAAGATTGTGGTTATGTGATAATGAATCATGTAAGACAGCAAGCTGTTGGTAACATTATTCTAGCACTATACCAAGGTTCAAGAGTATTTTTAAATGAAAAAAGCCCAGTTCTATCTTTTTTGCGAAAAGAAGGTGCTTTTGTGAATGAAATTAATGAATTAATTGAAAAACCTTATTTGATTGAAAAGCCTTTATCTGATGATGAAAAGAAAAAAAATAGAACTGTAGTGTTAAAACATTGGTCAAGTGAATCGATAGATGCAAAAACAAAAAAACTAGTTGAATATCACTTATAATTATTCACAATTTTATAACTATGAAAAAAATATTGACGGTATTTGGCACACGTCCTGAGGCAATAAAAATGGCGCCCCTAGTCCATGCACTTTCAGTTAACAGTTGCTTTGATTCAAAGGTTTGTGTCACTGCTCAGCACCGTGAAATGCTCGACCAAGTTCTCCAATTATTCGAGATCGAACCTGACTTTGATATTAATGTAATGAGGTCAGGTCAAACGCTCAATGATTTAACAACTAGTATTCTTGAGGGGTTAAAGCCAGTTTTAGATAACTTAAATCCTGACATAGTATTAGTCCATGGAGATACCGCAACAACCTTTGCTGCGTCATTAGCGGCCTACTATCAACAAATTAAAGTAGGGCACATTGAGGCAGGACTTAGGACAGGAAACATTTATTCTCCATGGCCTGAAGAAGCAAACAGAAAGCTTACTAGTGTGATTACTAACTATCATTTTGCTCCAACAAATGGCTCCAGGGATAACTTATTGAAAGAAGGTATATCAGAGAATGATATTATCGTTACAGGCAACACAGTGATTGATGCATTGTTTTGGATTAAGGAGAAGTTGGATAAGGATGCCGAACTAAAAGACCATCTTTCCTCAAAGTTTGATTTCTTAGATCTAAATAAAAAATTAATCTTGGTCACAGGCCATCGTCGAGAAAGTTTTGGAAGTGGTTTTGAAAGAATTTGTGAAGCCTTAAGTCGTATTGCAAGAGATAATCCAGACGTTCAGGTATTGTACCCAGTTCACCTTAATCCAAATGTTCAAGAACCAGTTAACCGTCTTCTCAAAAACCAAAGCAATATATTTTTGATTGAACCGCAGAATTACCTTCCATTTTGCTACTTAATGGATAGAGCATGGATCATCTTGACTGATTCAGGTGGAATACAAGAGGAGGCGCCATCACTGGGTAAGCCTGTTCTTGTGATGCGCGACACAACTGAGCGTCCTGAGGCAGTTGATGCTGGAACTGTTAGACTTGTGGGAACAGATGTTAATGAAATAATTAGACAAGTAGATTTATTGTTAACAAGCCCTGTTGAATATAAAAAAATGAAAAAAGCCCATAACCCATATGGAGATGGTTTAGCCTGCGGTCGGATACTGGAATTTTTAATGAAGGAAAAAGATGTCTTTTAATACTATTTCTATATTTGGTCTAGGTTACATAGGTTTGCCTACAGCTGCTATGTTTGCATCAAAAGGAATCAAGGTAATTGGCGTAGATGTAAATCAAAAAACTGTAGATACAATTAATGCAGGAAAAATACATATTGTTGAACCGGAACTTGATGTAATAATCAAGAAAGCAGTTGATGGAAGTTTTTTGAGGGCAACTACTTCTCCAGAAGAAGCAGATGCTTTTCTTATAGCGGTTCCTACACCATTTCTATCAAATGAAAATCAAGACTTAGCGCCTAAACCTGACCTTTCTTACATAAAATCAGCTGCTAAGTCGGTTGCACAAGTTTTAAAAAAGGGAGATCTTGTAATTCTTGAATCTACATCTCCAGTTGGCGCAACAGAACAGATGTCTGAATGGTTAGCTGAGGAAAGATCAGATTTAACTTTCCCTCAAACCCATGGAGAAGCTTCAGATATTAGAGTTGCTTATTGTCCTGAAAGAGTGCTTCCAGGCCATGTTATTAAAGAACTTGTTAAGAATGATCGAATTATTGGTGGGATGACTAATTATTGTTCTACTTTAGCAATAAAACTTTATGAAACATTTGTTGAAGGAGAATGCATTGTAACAAGTGCAAGAACAGCTGAGATGGCAAAATTAACAGAAAACTCATCACGTGATGTGGGCATCGCATTTGCCAATGAGTTATCAATTATATGTGACAAGCTTGAAGTTGATGTCTGGGAGTTGATAAATCTTGCCAACCGTCATCCAAGAGTAAATATTTTACAGCCTGGCCCAGGTGTTGGTGGTCATTGCATAGCTGTTGATCCATGGTTTATTGTTTCTAAAACTCCAGAGGAAGCAATGCTCATCAAAACTGCACGTAGGGTCAATGACTCTAAACCACGCTGGGTGCAAGATAAAGTAAAAATAGAAATAGCTAATTTTTTAAAAAAATATCCAAATAAAAAACTAAACGAAGTTGTAATTGCTTGCTATGGTTTAGCATTTAAGCCTGACATTGATGATTTGCGTGAAAGCCCTGCATTAAATATCACAAAAGATATTGCATCAATGCATACAGGTCAAGTACTTGCAGTTGAACCTAATATTGAGTCGCTTAACTTAGAGAGTTTCAAACTAGTATCAATTAATGAAGCAATTTCGAAAGCTGATATACATTTAATGCTAGTCGATCATAAAGAATTTAAGGAAATAAGTTTGAGTAGTGATTTTATAATTGATACCAAAGGTATTTGGCATAAATGAAAATTTTAGTCAGAGCTGGTGCAGAATTTATTCAAACAAACATTATTGGCATAAATCAATTTAGTATTTAATAGTAATGAATTTAAGAGTTGAAGCTTTGAATGGTATCAAATGGACTAGCTTCTCTTCTATTTATGTAGCAATTATTAACTTAGTTCAAATTGCTATCCTTACACGTTATTTAATGCCTAGTGATTTTGGTTTAATCGCAATTGTTACGGTTGTGATTGGTTTTAGTGCACTGTTTATGGATATGGGCATATCAAGCGCAATCATTCATAGACAAGATATATCGCATGACCAATTATCTAGCTTGTATTGGTTCAATGTTTTTGTTGGTATTTTATTGTGTTTGATTGTGTACTTCTCTTCATCTATCATTTCACAATTTTATGATGAGATAGAGCTAATCCCCTTAATTCAATTGCTCTCACCTACTTTTTTAATTTCTGCACTTGGCAATCAGTTTCGAATTTTAAGTCAAAAGAAACTTCTTTTTCATCGGCTAGCAATTGTAGATATTTTATCTGCATCAATATCTTTCGCTGTAGCAGTGAATTGTGCAATGAATGGTTTTGGAGTTTACTCAATTGTATTTGCTATGCTTACAAATGTAAGTGTATCCAATCTTATTTTCTTGGTAATAGGCTTAAAAGATCAAAGGCCAAAATTTATATATAAGCATGCTGAAATTGTAAGCTTTCTTAAATTTGGAATGTTTCAAATTGGGGAAAAAAGTATTAATTACTTTAATTCTCAATTTGATATCTTATTGATCGGAAAGTTATTGGGTACAGAGGCATTGGGTATATATAATGTTGCAAAGACTCTAGTAATTAAGCCTGCTCAAATAATAAATCCAATTGTAACTAGAGTTCTATTTCCAGTGCTATCCAAGGTGCAAAATAATATTAAGCAACTTAAGAATATTTACCTCAAGATAATTAATTATTTGTGCTCAGTGAATTTTCCAATTTACATTGCAATCGTCATATTAGCAGAGCCTCTTGTTTCTTTTTTATTTGGTGATCTTTGGCTTGAATCAATAGCGATTGTACAAATTTTATCTTTATATTTTATGATTCGTTCGATAGTTAATCCAATTGGATCATTGCAATTAGCAAAAGGGCGTGCTGATTTAGGCTTCTACTGGAATTTAGGAATATTGCTTATAACGCCTTTAGCAATCTATTTAGGTAGTTTTTATGATTTGATAGGCATTTCGATGGCCTTATTTGTACAAATGGTTATTATAAATTTCCTAAACTGGTATTTTATGGTGGAGCCGTTATGCGAAGCACAATTTGGTGAATATTTCACACAAATCAGAAACCCTTTAATTATTGCTTTGGTATCCTCGGTACTTGGGCTGGTTATTTCTTTTGTTGCAGATGATGTAATTCTTAATACCCTTTTATTCATCGCAACCACAGTATTGTTTTATATTTTTTTAAATATAAAAGCGAAGACACCTTTATACTTAATGTCAAAGGAAATTCTTAATACATAGAAGGTAATGAATGCATGAAAAGCATAAATTTAAGTGACATAGCTTTATTCGCAACCTATTTTATTTTTGTGTTCTTAATGACATATGGAACTTTTAATAGTGGCTTAGTTTTCTCTAGATATGGTGTTTACTTGGCTATTTTATTATCAACATTATATTTTCTTTTCATTAGACCTGGTTTTAAAAAACCTGATAGTCTTATTGAATACTGGTATTTGGCATCCATATCTTTCGTATTCATTGGATCTTCTTTGACAATGAATACAGAGATTCTTCTTTCTTCACTTAATTTCTTTATTTTTTCTATTCTTCTATTTTTTCTATTTATATCGATACTTTCTCATGACTTATCGTCAACAATTAAGACTTTTGCAATTCTCAATATTGCAGTTGCAGCTATAGCAATTCTAATAGGAATTGCTTTATTTAGTTTTGAGAAACTTACATTTCTTTTTATTACTCTTGAGTATGATATTTTTTGGTCCAAAAGAATGAACTCTTGGTTTAATAACTCAACAGTTCTTGGTTTTTATATTTGTATATGCAGTTGTTTTCTATATTACTTAGATAATAAGCGTTTGATTAATAAGTTTTTATACTTGTTGATTTTAGCCCTTTTTATCACAGGCCTAGTGCTTACTGGAGGAAGAACAGGTGCTCTTCTTGCTGTTATAAGCTTGGCTCTTATGAAGTTTAACTTTTCTAGAAGACTGATTTCAGGAATATTATTTATATCATTAGCTTCTAGCTTAATTTTTCTTTATTTTGACTATTTAGTTGAAAATATATATTTCTTTCGAAGGTTAATTAATTTTGATTCAGGTTTTGGCGGTAGAGCTGAACTTGCTAATCAAACTTTTGAGCTGCTTGCATTTTACGATTTACCTTCAATTTTATTTGGTAAAGGCATTGGTTCTACAGCAATTATTCATAACATAAGCATACATAGTGGGTCTTTACGACAAATTCTAGAGTTAGGCATTCCCTTTATGATATTAAACTTATTTATAGGCCTTTATATAGTACTTTACGCTAGAATTACTAATTCAAGAAAATATAAGAATGAGCTTAGATTAGGCAGCACACTTATGTTTGCATTAATAATAGGTGATCTCATGATCACTTCACTATGGGGAGTATCTCTCATGTCTCTATTTTATTGCTTTGCACTTTGTATTTTAATTGTTGTACTTCGTGAGAAAAAATCTGGCACTGTTTAATGACAAATTTAAATAAAGCATTAATCTATTTAAATCTAATTTTTATTATTTTCTTTGCATCCTGGTTTTTTCTAAACCCTTATTTCAAAGAATATTCGTTTACTAATTCTCTAGAGGTTAGTATCAACAAAATTGATCAAAAAGCATCTGATTTTATTTTCACATTAAATGATAAGAGTGGGGAAAAAAGATTAATTGACGCTAAGTTAGCATTATCTGGTGAATTTAGTTTTCAAAATGAAAATTCAGAATATAAAATTATAGAGAGTTCACGTCTTGCTACAACATGGAATTCAGGACATTATGTATTTCGAAATACAAGCTTTGATTCAAATAATCATGAATTCCTAGGCCATTCCTTGTTCCTATTGGCTGATTTAATTTATGCGTATAAGGAAACTTCAAATGAGAACTATCTTTCGCAAGGAGTAAATTTATTTTTTAATTGGTTTGAAAACAATCCTCGCTATAATTTATTTCCATCACACTACTCATGGGGTGATCATACTGTTGCGTTAAGGTTGCTAAATGTTGTTTTTTTCATTTCTTTTCTAAATGAAAAAAACCTTTTAATGGATTACCCAGAAATTGAAGAAGTTTTTGATAAGTTTCTAGCTCAGCATATTTCGTTCCTGCTTTCAGACAATAATTATTCCTTTAAAAATAACCATGGCATTTTTCAGGACATATCGCTGTTATACTCCTCTCATTTTATTGAAAATAATTCTCAAATTATTGATTTTTCTGCTGGTAGGTTGTTAAAGCAAGTTCAATCATCTTATTCAAATAATGCGATACATTTAGAAAATTCGCCAGGATACCATGTAGTTATAACTGAATTGATTAAAAAGGTCTTTAAATTTGATTTAAAACCTAACAAAAAACTGAATGAGATAAAAAGTATTATTGATAAAGCAAGCTCTCTATATTTCATACTTGCTGACAATAATAATATTTTGGCACCAATAGGTGATACTATTTATCCATTTAAAGTTTCATTAAATGAAAAAAATAATAGCAATTACTCTTTTGTAAATGACTCTCAAGCTGGCTATTTAATTTACAAGAATAAAGAATTTTATATTTTCATAAAAAGTACTGGATCATTTAGCACACACAGCCATGATGATGCTGGCTCATTTGTAATGGGGTTCGATCAGGGCCTTATTATTTCCGAAGTTGGGTTTCTTGATTACACTAATTCTAAACAGAGAGTTTTAAGCAAGATGCCATATTCCCATAACTCTTTACTTGTTTTTAATGGTGAGAACCTTGTCAAAAATTACTGTTTTATTGAAGAAGTAGAGCATGATGCCTCAAAATTATTTGTTGTATCAGTATGTAGGGACTCCACATCTAAGAGCCCTCTTTATTCCAGGCATTATAACTATAATTCAAAATATGGTTTATCAATTGAACAGTATATTCTTAGCCCCAATGTTAGTAGGTGGGAGCAGCCAATTCACCCTGAAAGAAAGATTAAATTAAGAGATATTAATATTATTAATAAAAAACTTATCAATCTCAGTGTGGGGAAGAAAGATGCTTTTATAAGCACAGATATGCCTGAAGTAAAAATCATTGAGGGTGGTGAAAATTATGGTTATTATGCTGAGCCTTTTGCCGATCTTGTTGATCATGGCACCTTGCTATTCTCAGGCACGACTCAGAAATCAAGCTTTAAAATAGTAAATTCACCTGAAGGTTTGAAAAGTACTTATACGTATGGTGCTAATCCAATCCCAACTTTAGATGAATCTCCTGAATTTATAAAAGAAACAAGACCATTACAAATTTTATTTGATCTTCGTGTAATTATCTTAAGCATATACATCACTGTTTTTTTTATAGTGTTTTATATATTCATCTTGATAATAACTAGGCTTTTACCAAGACAGTTGACAGCATATTTAGCACTCTATTTATTATTTAATACAGTTTTTCAAAGCTATTTATCATATAGAATATTTTTATTGTAATTGTAATTACACTGATTATTTTTTAGAAAAGGATTTAGAAATTTTATTGTGAGATATATTGTAATTCCCAAAGGCATAAGTGCAGAAATTTTCCATTCTCAAATTATTGAGCGTTTTAATGGTACAGAATTTAAATTTCTTTCTTATGACAAAGAGCAAAGTCTAGTTACTAATTTATCTGATTTATCATGCGTAATGGACGGGGACATAATATATTTTAGGTCCGTCACAGACTTTTTTAGGTTTTCATTAGGCAATATTTTCTTCACAAAAAAAGTAATAAAGGAATTCGACTTTAGAGGCATTATATCAGAGGAGTCTTATTTAAGGTTTGGAAGTAAAACACGTCGCATGCTATTAAGATGGTTGGAGTATTTTTCCTTTAAGTATGCAGATAGGTTATTTGCAGTTTCTAATAATTTAGCTAATTATTTAAGAAAAAAATATTATTCAAGAGATGTAACAGTCATACCTTGTTGTGTCCCCTCGGATTTCTGTGTTTTAAAAACCACCCCATCAAGCCATGAAGAAATGAGATTTATTTATTTGGGTTCAATGTCGAAATGGCAAGCTTTTAGTAAAGTATGTGAATTATACTCTGGCATTAATACTGAACTTAAAACACTTACAGTTATTACAAACGACACTGTCACTGCTAATCAAATGCTCAACAAGTACACGATAAAAGCCAAAGTAATCTCGGGAGATAAGAAAATTGTGTTAGAGCAATTAGACCAAGCTGATTTTGGATTTATTTACAGAACTAATTGTAAAATAAATACCACAGCATCACCTGTAAAATTTTTAGAATATACAGCAAGGGGTGTTATCCCAGTAATGAGCGAGTATGTTGGTGATTACAGCGAAACATTTAAAAAATATAGTTACACTATAAAAAATGGTGAGGAAAAAATTGATATTAAAAAACTAGTTAAGCTTCGCTCTGATCAAGCTACATATAGGGCTCTCTTTAAACTTACAAATCAATATGTATGGGAAGAATACTTTTAATTAGTTTGCTTGCTAAAAATCAGTTAGTAATGATAAATCACTTATGCGAATAGTGCAGTATATCAATCCTCCACCACCGATTGGAGGAGTCACAAGTAGCGTAGAAAATTTATATAATTCTCTAAAGCATAAAGATCATGAGGTTTATTATAAAAGAGAATTCTCTGTATTTGATACATATGATATAGGCCATATTCATTCTTCAAATAAATTTAAACGCTTATTTCAAATTATATTTTTAAAAATATTTTGTAAAAAAGTAATATTCACAGTTCATGGGCTTTGGTTTAATAATAATGCGATCAATAGACTGACTTTAAAGCTTGCGCATGGTGTTATATTTTTAAACAAAAAGATCCATAATAAATGGATAAATAAGACTAATTGCAGGATCACTATTTTGCCAAACCTTTTTAGAGAGGGAATTCTTAAGCCTAAGCAAAACAATGAAAATCAAAAGACTAAGAAAAGTTTCCTTTTATACTCTCAAAGCAGAACATTTGATAAGGGACAGGAAGTATATGGAATTGAGTTTGCTCTTAAATCTATCGAAAAACTTGGAAATTCAGTGAAGGTTATTCTGGTAGATTTAGATGCCGGCTATATTGATCTAGTTAAGAATATGAAAGACAAAATTGATATAGACTATTTTCCTCACCCAGTTGATTTCAAAGGCTTGCTTTCTAAATGTGATGTTTATATTCGTCCTACCTGTATGGATGGTTCATCGATTGCTATCCAGGAGGCCTTACTGTTAGGAAAAAGAGTTATAGCCTCAGATGTAGTAGATAGGGACCCAATGGTAGATACTTATGAACATCTTAATGAAAACTCCTTCTTAGCAGCTATAAACAATCAATGCAGAAATAATAAAAACAAATTTAAATTAAGTTCTGTTAGTGAGTACTTATCATTCATAGATAATCTCTAGAATGGACAGGTCTAATTATGATAAAGTCAGGCAAATATGAAGTAGTAGGAAATTAAAATTGTTCGAAAAAATATATTTACATCTCCCTAGAAAAATTCAGAATGCTTTATTGTCTTTCTATGGGTATAAAATCAATAAAGCTCGATATTCAGCAGTATTCAAACAGAAATTAAAAGAAGTATGTTCAAATTCTTTCAATTCACAAAATGAACTAAAGAAATACCATAACGATAAATTTTTGGAGCTACTTAAATCAATCAAATCTGACAAAGATAGCTTAAATAGATTCATTTATCTTTATGGCGATATTGATAAATTTTCTTCAATTGATGATATTAAAAAAATCCCCTTGACCACAAAAAACAAAATTAAAGATTGTCTTAAAAAATTTCCTATAGTTAAAAAACAAAAAATTTTAGTTGCACATACTAGTGGAACTACTGGCAGTGGATTAATTTTCCCTATCTCAAGGGTTGCAGACGCTTATCAATGGGCTATTTGGTGGCGGTATCGTTTTAAACATGGTATTTCTTTTGACACAGTATGTGGATATTTTGGTGGTCGCTCTTTTGTCCCAGTTAATGAGTCAAAATGTTTTTATAGAATTAATAGTTCTTCAAATCAAGTAATGCTCAGTGCATATCATCTTAATTTAAAAACACTTGGAAACTATGTGGAAGGAATTAAAACCAATAAAGTTTCATGGTTGCATGGTTACCCATCATTTTTATCACATTTTGCCTCCCTTTGTCTTCAGGAAAACATTGATTTTAAAAACCAGATAAAAATTGTCACTGTTGGATCTGAGTCGTTGCTAGCAAATCAAAAAGAAATGATTGAAACTGCATTTAATTGTAAAGTCAGGCAACATTATGGTTTAGCTGAGGGGGTTGTAAATATTTCTGAAAATGAAAATGGTGACATGATTGTTGATGAAGATTTCTCTTTCTGTGAATTTATTAATATTAAAGGAACAGACACTTTTAAAATTGTGGGTACATCATTATTTAATTCAGCTATTCCTTTTTTGCGTTATGATACAGGGGATATTGCTACTCTAGTTAAAACTGATGGAGTACACCGTAAAGTATTTGATATTGATGGTAGGAAAGAAGATTATATCAAGCTCAAAGATGACACAAAAATTGGCAGACTTGATCACATTTTTAAAGATATTTTAGAAGTCAAAGAGGTTCAAATTCGTCAAATTAATTTTGATTTAGTTGAAATTCATATTGTTAAAGGCATGAATTATAGTTTAAATGTAGAAAAAAAAGTCATATCTGAATTTAATAAGAGATTAGGCGGTAGAATAGGTATTAATATTATATACAGAGAAAATATAGAGAAGAATAAATCTGGTAAATTAAGATTTGTTGTTTCAGATATTTGAGGAGTTAATAATGAAGCAAATACTTCAAGACATTTCTAGTGGCGAGACTAAGGTAGTAGATGTTCCATGTCCTAGTGCTATAAATGGATCATTATTAATAGCTACTTCAAATACACTTATATCAGTTGGTACTGAACGCATGCTTGTTGACTTTGGTAAAGCAAATTGGATTGACAAGGCTCGTTCCCAACCAGATAAAGTAAAAATGGTTATAGATAAGGTTAAAACTGATGGACTCTCAGCAACTTATAAATCTGTAAAATCTAAGCTAGACCAGCCACTTCCGCTTGGATATTGCAATGTGGGAAAGGTACTCGATGGAAGTGATACAGGATTTGAAAAAGGTGCTCGAGTAGTCTCAAATGGCTATCATGCAGAAGTGGTTCGTGTTCCAAAGAACCTTGTAGCTCAAATACCAGATGAAGTAGATGATGAATCAGCATCATTTACAGTTTTAGGCGCAATTGCATTGCAGGGAGTCCGGCTAGCAAATCCAACTGTTGGTGAAACAGTTGTAGTAACTGGGCTTGGATTAATAGGGTTGCTAGCAGTTCAGATTTTAAAGGCTAATGGATGTAGAGTTTTAGGTATTGACTACGATTCATCTAAGTGTGAACTTGCCAAGCAGTTTGGTGCTGAAATTGTTAACTTGTCAGAAGAAAAAGATCCTGTAGTCATGGCTAGAGCTTTCTCTCGTGGAAGAGGGGTTGATGCTGTAATTATTACTGCAAGCTCAAAAAGTAATGATATTGTTCATCAAGCAGCAAATATGTGTCGAAAAAGAGGTCGAATCGTTTTAGTCGGTGTTGTTGGTCTTGAGTTAAGTAGATCTGACTTTTATGAAAAAGAGCTGACTTTTCAAGTTTCATGTTCCTATGGCCCAGGTCGTTATGATCCGAACTATGAAGAAAAAGGTAAAGATTATCCTTTTGGTTTTGTTCGTTGGACAGAACAGCGAAATTTTGAGGCTGTTTTAGATCTAATGCTTTCAGGTTCTATTGATGTAAAGCCATTAATTAGCCATAAATTTAAAATTGATGATGCAATAGAAGCTTATAACAAGTTGGATGACCATTCATCAATGGGTATTCTTTTGGAATTTAAAAGGACTGTAAAGAAACCATCATTTGAAAATAAAGTTGCACTCAAAAAAAATATTACCAACAAACCAAAAAAAGTTAACGTTGCGTTTATTGGTGGAGGTAATTATTCATCAAGTGTCCTCATACCCGCTTTTAAGAATGCAGGAGCAAACTTAACTACTTTAGTAACCAGTGGTGGTGTAAGTGCAACTCACTATGGAAAGAAAAATGGATTTCTTTTTGCATCGACAGATATCAAAGATGCTCTTGAAGATGTTGCTGATGCTGTGGTTATAGCTACACAGCATAATCTACATGCGGATCAGACAGTTGAAGCTTTAAAAAAGAAAAAGCATGTTTTTGTTGAAAAGCCATTGGCCCTTACACATGATGAAATAGATAAAATTGAAAATTATCAAAATAAATCAAATTCTATGGTGATGGTCGGATATAACCGGCGTTTTTCACCACACATTCAAAAAATGAAGAATCTTCTTGATATTAAGCAAGTACCCAAAACTTTTATTATGACGATGAATGCTGGCGAAATACCAATTAACCACTGGACACAAGATTTAAATATTGGAGGTGGTCGCATTATTGGTGAAGCTTGTCATTATATAGATTTAATGCGGTTTTTAGCTGGATCAAAAATTAAATCCTACAACGCTGTAAAAATGGGTGAAAATGATTTTAATCAAGTAACTGATGATAAAGCTTCAATATCTCTTACTTTTGAAGATGGCTCAATGGGTTCAATTCATTATTTTGCAAATGGAGGAAAATCATTCCCCAAAGAACGAATAGAAGTTTTCTGTGATAATTCTGTGCTTCAACTAGATAATTTTAGAAAACTACGTGGCTATGGATGGAAGGGTTTTAAAAGAATGAACTTGTGGTCACAAGATAAGGGGCAAAAGAAATGTGTTGAAACATTTATGACAAATATAAAGGAAGGAAGAGGAAATCCAATTCCACAAGATGAAATCTATGAAGTAGCTCGTGTTTCAGTTAACATTGCAGAAATTTTAAAAGATTAATGCAGAAACTCCTTCTTTTAATCAATACCCTAAGATACCTTAAGTGGCAACAAATTTACTTCAGACTAGTTCGTACGTTAATTAAACCATCAGTTACAGAAAGTTTTACAGGATCAATACTTGAACGCTCAAGCACATGGGAACATATCGATATATATGAAAATAAAATTAATCATGATTTGGAAGCATGTTTTTTAAACCATAGAAAAAAACTTGACTTACCAGCTGACTGGAATAATGAAAACCCCAGTAAATTATGGACATATAACCTAAATTATTTTGAAGATCTACTATCCACTGACTCTAAAAAAAAACATAACTTACATACACATTTATTAAATAGTTGGGTTGATCATAATCCTGTAGGAATTGGAAATGGATGGGAGCCATACCCATCATCATTAAGGATAGTAAATGTTCTCAAAGCTTGGCTTGGTGGTTTAGAGCTTGATAAGAAACTTATAAATAGCGTTTTTAATCAATCGATTTATTTATCTAACTGCCTTGAAAAACATTTATTGGGTAATCATTATTTCGCTAATTTAAAAGCTTTATTATTTGCTGGTCTAATTTTTAAAAATACACGGTTGTTAGGAATTGCTGAAGAAGGACTTATTTCTCAAATTCCTGAACAAATTCTTGAAGATGGTGCAAATTTTGAATTAAGCCCAATGTACCATTCCATAATGCTTGTAGACATGCTCGATATATTTAATTTAAACAAGGCATATCCAAATATCTTATCAAAAGAGCTGGTTACTTCATTAGAAAAGTATATTCCTAAAATGTTAATGTTTATGGAGGCAATGGCTCATCCTGATGGGGGTGTTTCTTTCTTCAATGATTCAGCAAATGGAATTGCACCAAAAAATTCTACAATTAAAAGTTATGCTGAAAAATTGGGATTTTCAATAAAAATCTTTGATTCTAGCAGGACTCAGATCATTGATAATGCCAATAGCGGCTATATTTGTGCTACGACAAATGGAGATAAGATTATTTTCGATGCTGCAGCGGTTGGTCCAAACTATATTCCGGGACATGCACATGCAGATACACTATCCTTCGAGTTATCTATAGGCAGTCAAAGAGTATTGGTAAACTCAGGTACTTCTGAATATGGATTGAGTGAAAATAGATTAAATCAAAGAAAAACTGCTCTCCACAATACAGTGGAAGTAGATGATAAAGATTCTTCACAGGTATGGAGTAGTTTTAGAGTTGCCAATAGATCAGAAATAATTTTCAAGAATGCAAAAATTGAAGATGGTCGCAATATTGAGTTAATTGCTGCTCACAATGGCTACAAATCATTATTTGCTGGATGTATTCATGAAAGAAAGCTGACCTTTAGTAAAAATAACCTTGTCGTATTTGATTCATTAAAAAGAAAATTTAAGTTTGCAAAATCACGTTTTTATATTCACCCTAATTTAGATGTTAGCTTAGAAGATGATTGCTTGATCATTAAAGGAGCTAGATTTGTTCTAAACTGCAATTTGAAGGGAAAATTATTTTTACTTAAAGACTCTTTTTATTATCCAGAGTTTGGATTAAGAGTGCCTAATAAAATGCTAGAGTTACAATTTGAGAAGAATAATTTAGGAATTACATTTTCATGGTCTAAAAAATGATATGCATATACTTTTTTTAACAGATAATTTTCCACCCGAAGGCAACGCACCGGCAACAAGAACTTTTGAACATGCAATAGAGTGGGTAAGAATGGGGCAAAAAGTTACAGTCATTACTTGTGCACCAAATTTTCCAGAAGGAAAAGTATTTGAAGGTTACAAAAATTCTTGGCTAAAAAAGGAAAAAATTCAAGGCATTAATGTTTGGCGAGTAAAAACATACATAGCTGCTAACCAGGGTTTTATTAAACGAACATTAGATTTTATTTCTTTCATGATATCTAGTCTTTTTTTTGGATTATTTGTTCGAAAGGTTGATGTGGTTATAGGAACATCACCACAGTTTTTTACTGTTGTTTCAGCTTGGTTATTAGCTAAATTGAAAAGAACTTTGTTTATCTTTGAGCTACGTGATATTTGGCCTGCATCTATAACTGCAGTTGGGGCAATGAAGCAGAGCTTATTAATAAAGATTCTTGAAAAGTTAGAATTATTTTTATATTCACAGGCAGACCTAATTATTTCTGTAACTCATAGCTTTAAAAGGGAACTCATAAATAGAGGAGTTTTTGCTGACAAGATCAAGATTGTACTTAATGGCGTCGATTTGCAGAAATATAGTCCTCTAGTTGAAAAAGACATGGCGTTTTCTAAAAAGTATGACTTGGATGGTATGTATGTGGCTGGATACATTGGAACGCATGGCTTAGCTCATTCGTTAGATAGTATTATTGAAGCAGCGGAAATACTCAAAACTGAGGATGATATAAAAATTTTATTTGCAGGAGCGGGTGTAGAAAGAGCTCGACTAGAGAACTTAGTGCATCAACGAAGCCTATCTAATGTAGTAATGATCCCAAAACAGCCAAAGAAGAATATGCAAAAGATTTGGAGTTTATGTGATGTTTCTGTAATCTCTTTAAAAGATTCACCTCTTTTCTCTAAAGTTATCCCATCAAAAATATTTGAATCCATGGCAATGGGATTACCGATGATAATTTCGGTTCCTCCTGGCGAAGCAACAGAAATAATTCAAAAAGAAAATTTAGGAATAGTTGTTCCTCCTGAAAATCCAAATAAAATTTCTGAAGCCTTGCTTGACCTTAAAACAAATAAAAATTCATATAACATTTTCGCTAAAAATAATCTTAAGGCAGCCAATAAATTTAATCGAAAGAATCTAGCAATTGAAATGTTGGCCCACATTAAGGAGATATGGAAAAAGTGAACAAATCACAGAAGCCATAGATAATCTCAGTACAGTTCCAAATTTATTTTTTCAGAAATATATTTAATATCTTGCATCACTTTAATGTATTCATAGGGTTTTAGCTTGTATGGATCCACAATATCTATATCACTAAATTGCATAGTCATGGAACGAAATTTTTGCTTATATTTTGGATATTTAGCATTTAAATGATTCAAAACGAAAGGATCTACTGCTAGAAATTTATCAAAGTAATTCAACATGCTTCTATTAATTTTTTTTGGAGTATGTAAGCCGTGATTAATATTGTAATCTTTTAAAAATTTTAATGATCTATGATCCATGCTTGGCATAGCAATGGGTGAGATACCTGCAGAAAAAAATTCATACTTTTCTCCAAACCTTTGCCTGAGCAAGATTTCTATCACCGGGCTTCTGCAGTAGTTAGCTATACAGATAATGCAAAATGACTTTCTAGTTGCTCCCACAATGTTTCTTTAATCAGATGTTAAATTATCTATACTATTGAGAAAAGTTGAGAAAGGAAAGAACTGTGAAATAACTTTATTCCATCTGGTCGTTCCGCTGGCATTTACATAAACAATATCATTATTTTGAAGATAAAAATTGTTTGCTTCGATAAAATTTGATGGATTTCTCAAGTCCGCATGAAAAATCAACGGGTCTTCCCCATCTTTATTTTGTCTAATAATAAATACTTCCGAAGCTGCAGCTGTATTTGTATTTAGCCCAAATGATTCTCCTATCGCATTTGACAGGCTGATTGGGACATCATTAATGTTAATTTTTTTTGGTTTTGTGACTTCCCCTAAAACAAAAACTTGTTGAGAATTAAATCTTGCAATTGTTACATCTACTTGGGGATCAGTAAAATATTCGGCTAAACGGTTAGTAACATTATTTCTCAGCTCATCTTGAGTTTTGCCTTTGGCTTTAATTAAACCAACATATGGAAAAAATATATTTCCATTTGCATCAACTCTTCTTAGATTTTGATCAGGACTTATATTTGTAACAGGGAATATTTCTGGAAGGCCCCAAACTGTTACAGCGATCTGATCACCAACGCCAATGTTGTAGAGATAATCATTTCTATAATTTACGTTAATCGTCTCTGATATTTTAATTAGTTTTACTTCTCTCTCGATTGAGTCAACGTAAACATATTGGGATTCATCAAGCCAGGGAGATTGAGTCTTTAAGTGCATTCCTGGGGATAAGCTGCACCCGCTAATAAATAATAATATAACTATTAAACTAATCTCTTTTTTCATATTCATAAGTATCGTCTAGGTATTTATCCGCATAATATTGGTATGAGTAGTTGCCATATAAACTATAATAACCGTAGTAGCCGTGAGGCTTTGCATATGCATTGTAAATTAAACCATCAATAGTCTTATTGATTTGTTCATAATTATCAATACATTGTTTTATTTCATTTATTCTATTAATTCCATGTCTAGTAACGAGAACATTAAAGTCACTTTTTTCAACCAACATTGAAGTATCTGCGACTGCTAATATTGGACCTGTATCAAATATGACGAAGTCAAATGATTCCTTAAAGAATCTAATTTTTTCTTTATATTGCGGGCTATACAAAAATTGAAATGTATTACTTAGGCCTTTAACTCTTGGAATAAGATAAAAATTTTCAAAAATTTTATACTTATCTATTGTTGATTCATCTATTGAATTGAAAGTATCCTCTGAAATACTTTTAATATCATAGTTTCTCCCCAATGAGCCTCTTTTTAAATCATTATCAATTAGTAAAACCTTTTTTCCAATCTTTGCTATCCCCTCTGCAAGCTTCATCGAAATGGTTGACTTACCATTGCCAGCTGATGGACTAGTAATGGTGATAATTTTTTTATCAATCTCATTATTTTGAATTGAGTTTAAGTTAACTATGAGAGATTCAATTGAGGTATTTAGCTTCATCAAATCAGTAGTATCCTCAAAACTTTTAATATTAGGAATTACACCAATTATTGGTAGTTGAATATTATTGTCAAAAATTTCAGCTGGATTTGATATTGGTAAGAAATATAAACCTCTTATTATTGCAATTATACAAGCAATTATGAAGGCCACCATGGTTACTAAAACAACAATCATCAATCGTGGACTAACTAAGTAGTCAACATAAGCTTGATCAATAACTCTAATATCACCAATTGTGCTTGCTTCAAGTATTGAAAAACCTAACCTTCTTGACTCAAGCTCTTCGAATAATGCTTGAGAGACCTCAAGTTCATTAAACAGATCAATATACTCTTGTTGTTCCTTTGGCATCATTTCAATTTCAGATAAAACTTCCTCCTTCTGTATCTCTATTAAATTCTTTTTATTTATTAAATTAAGATATGCAGGGTTGTTAGATGTGTATATTTCTTCAGCTTTCGCTATTTCTATGTCAATAGAGCTCAGCGCCTCATCCAAAGATTGTATTTTATTTATTATGGCTTCAATCTCTAAGCTTACGTTGATTGATTTATTTTCTTCACGAAATTGTTTTAATTTAACTTTATTGTTCTCAACAGATTCTTCAATGGACTTGATATTTTTTTCTATAAAACTAATTGCTTTTCTTGATTTCTCGTTCTCATCACTGATTCTTTGATTTAAAAAAATACTATTTGCATGATCTATTATTTCTTTACCAAGATTTGTATCATCTGTTACATAGGTGACAGTAATTAAGCCTTCATTTCTAAAAAATGAATTCCTAGCTGAAGCAGATGTTGTTACATTCATTGCAGTTTTAAATGAGTTGTACATGCTTTCAGGATTTTTATAATTGATGACTAATGGCCTAGAACTATTTAGGTCTGATGATTCTACCGATATTCTTAGGCCATCATGAAAAATTGGTTGGCCAAAATTTGATGTTTGTTTTTTTTCAAAATTATCATCTAACAAACTAAAAGTATTCTCAAAAACTGAAAGCTTTATTTGTTTAGATATTAGAAGATCATCATTATTAGAGATAGAAGCAATATTAATGTCAATATTCTCATTTTCCTCAAGACCTTCAATCATAAGATTTAGTTTCAAGTCTTTTATAACCTTCAGATAATTTGTACGTGACTCATATAATTGAATCATGTTGGAAATATCTGAAGATGAATTTCCAGAAGATGAAAACTGAAGAGCTTGTGAAGGATTAAATATATTTTGATCAAATGCTTCGTACTGAAGAAGACTTTTAATACTATATTGTTTTGTTGCCTGGCTGTAGTATATAAAAGTTGCAACAAATGCAATCAATACAATTCCCATTATGAGTTTTGATTGCATTAGCAAGAATCTAAAAATCTTACCCAGATCTATATCGTCATTTTGTTTGGTTGAGGAAAGAAAGTTGTCAAAGTTTGTTTTGTCTGTCATCTGGGTCGCCTGCATTATGTTGTGCAGACAAATTATATAGTATTTCTTAGTATTTATAGTTAATTTTATGTGTTTAATTACTTCTTAACTACAAATTATTTCTTGATTGCAAAAAACATTTAAATATCTTTAAATCTTATATTTAGTCTAATTGTCATAAAATAACTAATAGCTATTGATTTAACCTACTGTTTTGCTCTTTTCAAATGTTTTACAATGTCAGATCAAAGTGATTCTAGTTGAAACTTTAAAGTAAAGGAATCCCTAGCAAATTATCAAGAATAAATGATAAAAAAAAATTCAGAAGAAATTAATGATTGGGTTGATGCACTTGAGAATTTAGTTCTTTTTAACGGAAAAGATGATGCTTCTGAATTAATACAGAATTTTTTTAAATATGCGGAAAATAAGGGGCTTTTAGAATCAGGTTTTGCTAACTTGCCTTTTGAAAACTCTATTTCTCAATATGAAGAGGTTGATTATCCAGGTGATTGGAATCTTGAAGAAACCATTAGGCACTTTATAAGATGGAATGCTCTAATTACTGTTCTTAAAGCTAATAAAGAGCTTGATCTCGGTGGTCATATATCTACTTACTCATCTGCAGCAACTTTATATGAGGTTGGTTTCAATCATTTTTTTAAAGGCGGTGACTTGTCAGATATGGTTTATTTTCAAGGTCACTCTTCTCCTGGGATATATGCTAGATCCTTCTTAGAAGGCTCAATTTCAGAACAACAGCTTGATAATTTTAGACAAGAAATAGACGGTGTTGGTCTATCGTCTTATCCACACCCATGGCTAATGCCTGAATATTGGCAATTTCCTACAGTTTCAATGGGTTTAGGTCCAATTATGGCTATATATCAGGCCCATATAATGAAATATCTTGAACAAAGAGGTTTATTACAGAATCAGGATAAAAGAAAAATATGGATGTTTTGTGGTGATGGAGAAATGGATGAGCCAGAATCAATGGGTGCAATCTCTCTAGCAGCAAGAGAAAAGTTGGATAATCTTATATTTGTAATTAATTGCAATCTGCAGAGACTAGATGGACCGGTAAGAGGAAATTCAAGAATCATAACTGAGTTAGGTACAATTTTTAGCGCAGCGGGATGGAATGTGGTAAATACTATTTGGGGGAGAAAATGGGATGAATTATTAGCCAAAGATTCAACTGGAGCTCTCAAATGGGTAATGAATAATACTGTTGATGGTGAATATCAGAACTTCAAAGCTAAAGGCGGCGCATATACTAGGAAGCATTTTTTTGGTAAACATCCTGAAGCTCTGAAACTTGTTGAGGATATGACAGATCATGAAATAGAGAGCTTAAATAGAGGCGGTCACGACCCATTAAAAGTTTTCAACGCCTATAAATCAGCTTATGAATGTAATGACAAACCAACTGTAATACTTGCATTTACTGTTAAAGGTTACGGGATAGGATCAAGACAAGCTGATAACACCACTCATCAAGTAAAAAAACTTACAGAAGATAACCTAAAAGATTTTATTAAAAACTTTAACTTGCCCATTGATACCAAAAAACTAAATAAATTAGATTATCTGAAATTCAACAAAAATAGTAAGGAATATAAATATCTAATAAACCAAAGAAAGAAGTTAGGCGGCTTTTTGCCAAGAAGAGAAGCACTAAAATCTAATTTAAAGGTTGGAACTGAATCTCACTTCGAAGAATTTAATATTCAATCTAAAAGAGAGATGTCAACTACAATGGTTTTTGTAAGACTTATCACATCATTATTGAGGGATAAAAAGATCGGAAAAAATATAGTCCCCATTGTACCAGATGAGGCAAGGACTTTTGGAATGGATGGACTTTTTAGACAATTTGGAATTTATAGTAGAGAGGGTCAAAAATATCAGCCAGAGGATGCTGATAAAGTAATGTGGTACAGAGAGTCAGAGGATGGGGTAATGCTAGAGGAGGGTATAAATGAGGCAGGAGCTTTTTCGGCATGGATTGCATTAGCGACATCTTATGCAAATAACTCTCTTCCCATGATCCCGTTCTATATCTATTATTCAATGTTTGGTTTTCAGAGAGTTCATGATTTAGCTTGGGCTGCTGGTGATGCAAGAGCAAGAGGTTTTCTCTTAGGAGCAACATCAGGCAGAACAACACTTAATGGTGAAGGTCTTCAACATCAAGACGGACATAGCCACCTTTTAGCTCAAACAATACCAAACTGCAAATCTTACGATCCTTGTTTTGATTATGAGTTAGCTGCAATTATCAAGAATGGTATTGATGATATGTACGTACAAAATAATGATAACTATTATTACTTAACTCTAATGAATGAAAACTATATACATCCTGAAAGACCAAAAAATTTGAAGGATTCTGAAATAATGCAGGGAGCTTATCTATTTAGAAAACAGAATAAAGCCGATGTTAGGTTATTAGCGTCTGGACTAACATTATGTTTTGCTATTGAAGCCTCAAAAAAACTATTAGATTTTGGCATCAATGCTAATATCTGGAGTATTACGAGTTTTAATGAACTAGCTAGAGGCGGCATTATAGCTGATCAAAATAAGATGATAGGCATTGATAGTAAATCTTATGTTGAAAGTTGCTTTGAAACTGAGATGCCCACAGTAGCAGTCTCTGAATATCAGAAATTATATGCTGAGCAAATAAGAAAATGGGTAAATGGTAATTATACTTGCTTGGGTACTGATGGTTTTGGTAGAAGTGATACCAGAGAAAAATTAAGAGAATTTTTTGAAATTGACTCTAATCACATAGCTTATAATGCCTTATTGTTATGTGGGCTAAATAAAGAGGCAAAAAAATTTAAGACTAAATACAAGTTAAAACTAAACAAGAAAAATCCTTACGTCAGATGAGAGAAATTGAGCTAAAAATCCCTAATTTAGGAGAAGCAGAAGATACAGAAATTATTGAAATCTCTGTCAAAAAAGGCGACAAACTAAGCAAAAATGATCCAATCATAGTCTTGGAATCAGAAAAAGCTGCCATGGAAGTACCGTCAGATTTTGATGGCAAAATCAAAGATATAAAGGTTAAAGAAGGTGACAGCGTTAGAGAGGGAACGGTTTTTGCTGTCATAGAAGTCGAAGATAATGCAGAGCCAAAACAAGAAGAGGAAGAAATTAAGGCTCCATCCATCGAAACCTCACCTATTAAAGATAAATCACAAAGAATTGAAAAAGCTTCAATAGATTTTAGTGGAATAAATGCTGGGCCTGCAGTAAGAAAAATAGCTCGAGAGCTGGAGATAGATCTTAACCAAATTATTGGTTCTGGTAAAAATAAGATGATCACTAAAGATGATCTTAAGAATTTTATACATTCAAATAGCAGTATCCAAAAAATTGAGTATGCAGACTTAAAGAGTTTAGAGGTTTTTGGCGACTATGAAATTGAAAATCAATCAAAAATTAGGAAGGCTGGTGCTAAGAATTTAACTCAATCATGGCAATCAATACCACATGTTTCACATTTTGAGGA
>Ga0163111_10000169_pt1 | contig 37960 bp, 43 predicted proteins | sample CRUFie1St18metaG_FD_109645 | JGI IMG/M metagenome (GOLD analysis project Ga0163111, IMG submission 109645) | Marine microbial communities from the Costa Rica Dome - CRUD Field 142mm St18 metaG | ecosystem: Environmental > Aquatic > Marine > Oceanic > Photic zone | place: Costa Rica: the Eastern...
ACGTCGCCGTCATCTTCATGAATCTTATTAGTTACAGCAAGACCTTGGGTACCAGACCCATTATAAGCAGCGTGAGCAGCTACAGCTCCAGACATTTGTATTTACAATTTATAAAAGAAAATAATTTTAAATTTAATACGTAGTTAAAATTATTTAATTCTAATAATTTATTTAATTTAATGTTTATGCAGAAAATGAAATAGTACCACCCACTGTACTCTGAACTTGAGTTCCACAACAGGTTACGTTTATATTTGAAAGTCCCTTTTCGGAGCCGCCCTCGTAGCTAAAAAAGAAGAAATCATTTGCAAAATTAAGTATTAACTTTTTATTATTTAGACGCGAAAATGGGACTCCGGCTGTACTAAAAGCGGAACTAGCTAACTTTATTACGTAAATATCTTCAGATGGGATACTTGTCAACTTAAAAAATTCTAGTTTATTAGCTGCAAGACACGATCCCGGAATAGCCCCAGTTCTATCATTTCCTAATATTAACTCAGCCGACTTTAACCAGCCCACACAAACTCCTATATCGCTGGTGGCGCTCACGGAGCGAGTGCTAGCTGACCATGACGTACCCTTTCCGTCAGCATTGTTTAACGGAGCCCCAGAAGACTTAAATAAGCTCTTACTTAAAGTTATTAGTATATGAGATACGTTTATATTAATAGAGTTCAAATCGATTATAACAGGGGGCGGGCGCGGGTCAGATGAACCAAAGTTGCTAACAGAGGTTACAAGAGATTGAGAAGTATTAACTGTCCTGTTTATTATATTCTTGGCTATAAAATTTTTTTCAGTAGAAGTCATAGAATGACTTAAAACGCATATACCCGTTTTTATACTTCCCGGGAATGTCGTCGCTAAGCGGGTCGTGGGCGGAGAAGAACCGATAGAGTTATAATAGACTTTCATTGTTAGACTATTTGTTATAGCGCCTGCTTGTAAAAAAGCTCTACTTAAACTACTAGATCTTCCAGTAAACGGAATAGAAAGTGAAAAATCAATGTGGTCTCCTTTCGTGTATAAAAACCCAGACCCATCCAGATTTTGGTATGTATTTGCATTTACTACATACCCAGATTCTGTTAAATTTCTAGCATAAATATCCCCTGGTAGAATAGTTTGAACAACTAAATTACCTACTTTAATTTCTATTTTCTTTATAAGATCTAAAATAAATGTTGAAGATATATTAGTGCCGCTCGCATCTAAGCTCATTTGAAGAGTTATTTCGCTTATAGCATCTATGTCACTTGGTAATGTAAAAACTTCGGTCGTTGGTTCGTCTATGAGGTCAACATTTCCAGAAATAAAACTCGTTCCAGAACCATTAATGTATTCAGTTGTACACTTAGTAAGAAACTCTGATTGAATTAATTTTGTTTCATCTGCTTCATTGGCTCTACAAACAGACTGTGATCCCGATGAATTAAAAGTTTTAATAGCAATACTATCTATGCCCATTTTATTTACTTTTATATATACATTTTATTTTTATTTTTAAAACTAATTATTGTTTCGTTCAAAAAATTACAATTAAATCGTTTTATTTATTAAATATGTCGCAGTTTGAATGTTCTTTAAGTGATCTCAATGATAAACAAGAAGAAATAACAAAAGAAATAGACCCCGAAAGTTCTAAAAGTATCTTATCAATGGGTAAACAAAAAGAAAATACATCTGTAAATTTAGATATAAATAGTTCACTCTTTGCTAAGATATCAGAGGAGAAGAATATAAGAATTATTTTACTTGTAATTATAGCCTATCTTATTACTAACTCAAGTCAATTTACTGAACTTTTAGGAAATTCGTTTCCGTATTTAGTAGAATCCGGTGTTACAAACTTAAGTGGGAAAGTTGTAGTTGCAATTTTAATAGGACTTTCGGTAGTCATATTTACTTCTTTTTTCCAGGTCCCATAAAGGCATCTTTCCCTGTTATATTATTTTCAAGTGTTTCCAATAATCCAGGAAGGCTAAAATTTTGAGGTTTTTTAATTTCTTTGCTTTTTGGTTTTTTCCAATTGAGGGCGCTTTCAAGAGAGGCTGTAATTGGTACACAAGTACTTTGAAACTCCCTACACGGACCATAAATACCATGATTTTCTGACATACATTTTTGACAAAGTCCACTTGGACTAAGTTTAAAATAAATGTGATTATTACTGTGAAAATCTTGTTTATTTTGACAATACTTAGACTTTGAGTTTATTAGATACATACATTTATCTTTTACTTGTGAAATAGCACGGATGTCCTCTACGCGATACCCAACCGCATGAAGTCTAAAAAATTTTTCAATAGCTTTGTACTCACGTGAATTTTTAGAAAGAGTTATAAGATTTCCACACTTACTTTCAGTACTTTCTTCTATTTCTACGTATTCTACAAGACCGGGTGCTTCGGTTATACTTTTATAGTCGCTTCTTATGCTAGTATTCTTAACCAATTGAAATGTATCTTTGTTATAAAAATCAAATAAAACTTCATCTCTTTTATCTCCTGTGTATACATCTATTAGTATATAAATTCTTTCTTCATAGTTTTTATTACCATCTGATATAGTACATTTATCTGAACCAACGAGTCGAAGACCATTGTTTTCATAAACACATCTATCTATTATTTTTTCCCAGGAGTCGTAGTGTTTCTCATTTTTTCCAAAAACATTCCTTAAATTTACTATAAGATTTTTACGAATAGCCAAGGATGTGGCTTTATCTACTATAATATCTGGCCAATGCAAGTGGAATCCTTGTTTAAAATAAATAGTTCCATTTTTGATAATTTCCTTGTTTTTATCAGCGCCGGTTACTATACAAATCAAAGAATTATTTTTATACAAATTACTCAAAGTGTTTTGTATAAGAATTACGTAATCTTCTAGATTTATGATTTCTTCAGAAAGTATATCAAAATCTACGAAAAACTTAAAAAATTCAGTTTTTCTTTCTACTATACAATTTTTATATTTTATGTACTTACTATACATAATTTGAAACATTTCGTGGTCTTCTGATATATCTAGTTTTCCTCCATCAAACATAAAATGAGTTATAGTTTGTTTGTTAGAATCTGTTACCATTTTTCCAGTTGACTTTAACCAAATATTTAATGGGTGATCCATTTTATAATTATAAATAAATTATTTCTCTAAATTATTAGGGTTTAAATTTAATAGTAATATTGCATTTATTAGTATATATACCCTTTACTGCACTTGGAGATAATACGGTTCGTTTACCTTTCTTTTTACAAGCCATTGTATTTATCATATCTGCATCTATAAATTTAATATTTAATAATGCATAATCAAGTATCTTATTATCTATAAACCACCTGAAAAAATTAAGCTGACCAACGGTTGTAACAATTTCTGTTTCTGTTTCTAAAATGTCTTCTTCTTTATATTCTCTCCATTTAAACGTGGACGTGTTTATGATAAGACGTTTCTGTCTACAAAACGGATCAAAAAATTTTTTTGAATAAGCTTTTAACTGATTTTTGTAATCAAGATATATATTAAAATACACAATTTCACCAGAATTATTAAGAGGATATATTATATTATACTTCTTAGAATAATTTGTTACTAACCAATCAAGAAGCCTTAGACTTAATGGAGTATTCTGATAAATTATATCTTTAAAAAGTTGTATTTTAGACTTATAATAATTTAATAAAAAATTTATAAGAGTTTCTTCTTTTGAAGTAAAAGACATAATACTGATGTATAATACGTTACCTTTAAATTTATTTAAAGAGACCGCTAATATATTATTATAATGCAATCCGAAATCACAGATGAAAAATTTAAAAAACAAATTGTGTTTTTATTAAATAACAATTGGACGGGTAAGGGAGATATGTATTTTCCTCTTCAAAATTCTGTAAATATTGAAAAAAGATATATTTTTAAACTCAGAAATTTTAAATACATTTTCTATAAGAAGGACACCGTAGACACAAAGAGAGCTATTTTATTTATGTTTTTAGATAAAAATGGAAATAATACATCTGTAGTAATTCTTAAAGATTTAACAGTTTACAAAGTTGACATAAATTGCCCAGATGAATATTATCAAGGTACAATTTTTGATATTTCTTATAAACCAAATGAAATTTGTATATATGATACATTTTCTTGTTGCGGGAGCAAGATTAATAGAATTACTTTTTTAGATCGCATAGCAGAAGCGCAGACTTTTAAACATAATATACATTTTAGTAACATACTAATTAACATTGCTAGTTATTCAGAATCAATTAATTCTTATGAAGAAGACCTTAAAGACACTGATGAGATTTTTATGATTCCCAATGATTTGCCCATTATAACAGGGGTAAATTACTCATGTTTTAAATGGAAACCTTCTAACTTAATAAGCTTCAGTCTCTTAGTAAAAGAAAATAACGAAGACCTTGAATTATACAGCACTATATTTAAAAAAGAAGCTATGTTTGCAAAAATTCATTATTCAGACCCAGAAGGTCAAAAATATATAAATTTAATTAAATCACTGGAAAATTATAAAGACAACTGTATCGTAGACATTAATATTAATGATACAATTGAAATAATCGGCGTCAATGACTTTAAAACAGTTCCAAGTACAGTTAGATCTATAGAAAAAATACTTTCTATTAAACATGAAGATCTTAAGCTATCAGATCTGGATTTCAATTGACAGAAGTTCAGTATTGATTGATTAAAGATAAAACATAAGAAGAAATTTGTAAAATGTTTACCAAGAAGGATTAAATTAAAATAATAAAATAATTCTAATTGCTTTATTATTTTAATTGTAGCTTTTAATTAATCATATATTTACCACAAACCGAAACGGGTCTTGCGGACTCTACGGACTCTGCGAACCTTACGAGCCTTACGAGCCTTACGAAGGCGATAGGCCTTGCGAGCCGCAATGGCAGCCTTAGTCTGGAGGAGCTTACGCTTGCGGTGACGGAGCTTCTTTACTGCGCGGCGTACGCGGCGCTTCTTTGGCGAGAGAACATGGCCGCGGCGCTTAAGAACCTTGGCGTCAATGTAGTGGCGACCAGACTTGGTGCGGTAATAAAGACCGCCATTGGCGCCACGGTGGAGCTTACGCTTACGACCGCGAACGGTTACGAACGCGCGCGATTTCGATAGCGACTTAACGTAGTGACCACGCTTGGGTTTGCGACCAGGCGACTTCTTTACTTTGCGCGCACGGCGCTTCTTACCGAAGAAAACTTCTAACATACCCATATTTATTTTAATATATAGTTTAGAAAAAAAATTAAATTAAATTAAATTAAATTAAAATAATATTTTAATAAATTTTGAAATAACATTTTCTTTGAAATTGTGCAAATTTAGAAACTCCATTAGTGTGTTTTTATCTACATTAATTTTTTCAAATTTATTAGGAACCGGATAATCAAATTCTTTGAAAATTTTTCTAGAAATATTATAATTAAAATTTGGCGCTTCTTTGTTCAAAACTTTAAGAACTTCTTCAATTGTACCATATTTTTTAATTAAATTAAATGCAGTAATAGGACCTATTTGTGATATAGGTTCTGTATAGTCACAACCAGAAAGAATACAGAAATCTACAAAAGAATCATGGGTCATTTCAAAGCACTGCAACATTACATTTGTATTTATTTCTGTTATTTTCTTATTAATAGAGGTTTTTAGAATCGTAGAGCAACCAAATGTACTAGCGTCTGTATCATCTGTTACAGTATAATCTACAAGACCATTTTTTTGTAAGAATGCGCAGTATTTTTCGGCGTCTTCGGGAGCTGTACAATAAGGAATTCCAGATTTTTCAAGAAGTTCTTTGCTTTCTTCAATATGCGACTTTTTAATTATAATTAGCTGAGAAAGCAGTTTTTCTATCTCTTCATTAATAGCTTTAGTTTCTTGGTCTGTTTCTGGTTCTCTTTTACGAAGTTCTTCAAGTCTGGCATACATTTTTTCTTTTGTAGCTTGACGTTTAACAAGAGTTACTTTTTTTGCATCGGGAGGAGTTCCGTCAAATATAAAAACAGGGAGTATACCATTCATAAGATAAAACTTAATTCTATTTGCAATTCCAATAAGATGAGAATTTTCAACTCTCGATGCATATTTAAATTTATAAAGAAGAATACTGCAATCTATCGCAACTATTGAGTTTCTATATTTTGAGATGTCGTGCATTTGAATAGCATCCGGTGCCCATTTTTTAATAACTATATTTAGTCCACGAATACCCATTTCACTAATCTAGTATATTATATTATATTCTATTCTTTTAAGTAATATCTTTTTTTGTAAAATATAGTTATATCTTTATTCTCTGAATGCATAATCTAATAGAACATTTTCTTCTGGTTCATTGGTTGTTAAGTCAAGAATCCTTTTTTGTTTTGGGAATTTTGGATGTAATTTAATATCGTTATTTCTGTAGTATTCTACTTCTTGCCAAAATTGTTGCAATATAGGTATATTTTTATTTAACCACTTTTGATCTCTATATACTCTTACTATATTCATAGTATTAGGCGGAAGATATTCTATAAAATCTGCCACTTGAAGATCGCAAATAAAAAGATTTAGCTGAACTTGTGGCAAATAATGTTCTGGAATTTTGCCAAATTTAATTTTTCTTTTGTATGGACATTTTACTTCTAAAAGAACTGGATTAGCGTGTTCGTTTGATTTAGAAATAGCTATTCCGTCCGGAGAACCCGCCATCCAATAATAATCTTTATTATGATATACATCTTCATGGGCTATAAGACCAAAATTATAATTAACCTGACCTGTTAGTTCACAATATTTATCTATAGCTTCATCTTCGTATTTTTGTCCATGTCTCGTCGCTATATTCCCAACAAAAGGCTTTGGATCAAAACCGCATTTCTTAAAAAGAACTTCATGTGGCCTTTGGTATGGATTAAGACCCAAGACTGTTCCTGCGTCAGAACTCGTTAACTTATTCTCACGTTGTTTAAACCACATATCTGACCTCTGTTCGTACTGTGGAATCTCTAACAATTTATTAATTTTATGCATTTAACTTTAATTTTAAATATAAAGTAACTTTAAATTAAAATAATTTATAATTTAAATGGATTGTCCTGATATATTATATGTTATTGCGAAAAACAGAACTTTACAAGATAATCTAAATTTTTGCAATGTAAATAAAATGTTTTATGAAATAACTAAACTTATTAGTTTTGAACAAATTACTAAGTTATTTTATTTCAAAAGAATCAAAAAAAGAACCTTGTTCCAAAAGAAAAAAAAGATGAGACACAATTATTATACATTAAAGAATATGTACATAAATAAAGAAGAACGGCTTATTTCATTTTTTTAATTTTTTAACAGTAACGCTTGGTGTATTTTTTTTCTTTAATTTCTTTTGATCATATTCTTCCACTGTTTTAGCTTTCTTTTTATCATAATTTTTCTGACAATATTTCCAAAGCTCTTTTGATCCTATTCTAAAATTTCTATTCGGTTTTGCTCTATACCAGAATACACAGTCTTGTATGTTATTGCTTTTTGATGTATTGTCGAGAACTAAACAATCGTAACCTTCTGTGCAACTATTTAGTACATCTTGGAAAATACTTAAATGTGGGAAAATACCAAAGAAATTCTTATAAATTTTCTCTTGATTTTGAATTATATTTTCTCTCAGTATAAAAACATAGTCTATATTTGATCTTAAATCTGGTGGCAAATCCATACAATATTGCATTGTCAACATGAATGTTATACGCCAATGCCTACCGTTCATAAAAATTCCGCGTATATTTGTATCTCTTATCATTCTTTTATCATACATACAATCATCTAAGAGTACAAAAACGTCTCCGTCTGTATTCTTTTTATTTCCATTAATTATTTTTTTTTGCCGAGTTATAACCTGTTGAATAATTTCAGGTTTATATTCAGAATGTATTAATATATCTGGTATAAAACTCGAATAATAGGCATTACCATCTTCGGTAGCTGATATAGCCACACCGGCATTAATTTTTCTTAAATAATAAAGTATATCTGCAACTAATGTACTCTTGCCAGTTCCTCTCTTCCCAATAAACACACATGTAGCGGGACCGGAACCAGATAGCCTCCTTTCTTCAATTTTTTTTGGATTGAATTTTGACAAAGATATTGACATATTATAATATTGTATATTTATTTTAAAAAACGAATTAGTCCCAATAATTTGATGTTAATATTTCATCTGGTTCTATAGTTATATAAGAATATATCACACTTACAATTATACCAGAAACTATTGATGCTGTTATGTTAAATATGAAATTATCGTCTCTTTCTTCATCAACATAATTTAATAACATAAAAACGGCTAATGTAACCAGTAAAATTATAACTAATGTTGTAAGATCTATCGTGTAAAAATCCAATACAGTCATTTATTATAATTAAATATAATTTAAAATAACAATTACAAACTTAAAAAATTAAATTATCTTAAATTAAGATGGGGGTTACAATTAAAGATCTTTATAGTTATAATTCTATTAACAGTATTAATTTTGGTGAAAAGGTGCTATTTTTTAAATTTGGAGCAGATTGGTGTATACCCTGTGTAGAACTAGATAAAGTTCTGATTAATGTTCCCGATAGTATGCTTTATCACATTTCTATAGAAAATGAAGATTTTGAATCTTTTTTTATTGATAATAAAATTTACACACTACCTGTTACAATAATTAAATATAAAAATAGTACTATAAGATTTCAAGGAGTTAGAACTTTGGAAGAAATTCTAGAAATGATTAAAAAACTAAAAGAAGATTCTGAATAATCTTAAGATCAAATTTTGCAAAAAAATAATTGGTTTAAAAATTTAGTTCATTTTATAATTAGTTATTATGGCGGAGAACTATAAAAAGTATTCGCAAATAGAACATGTTCTTGCAAGACCTGGTATGTACGTCGGCGATACGAAATGTACAACCAGTAATTGCTGGATAATAACTGATAATAAAGCCGAACTTAAGTCTTGTAAATGGAATCCAGGGATTTTTAAAATTTTCGATGAGATCTTGGTAAACGCGGCAGACGAGGTCCAAAGGAACAAGTCTGTTAAATCTATCAAAATTAAGATCGAAAATGACGAAATTTCTATTTTCAATGATTCTGGAATTCCTATAGAGATTCACCCGGAGTATAAAGTTTATATTCCAGAATTAATTTTCGCCAATCTTCTTACATCAAGTAATTATGATGACTCACAAAAAAGAACAACCGGTGGTCTCAACGGCTTGGGTGCAAAGTTGACAGCCATCTTTTCTGAATACTTCACTATTGAAACGGCAAAAGATGGTAAAAAGTACACCCAAACATTTGAGAAAAATTTAAGCAAAATTAATAAACCAAAAATTTCTACCTGCAAAAGCGAATACACCAAGATTACATTTAAACCAGACTTTGAAAAGTTTGGTACAACAGGTATTACAGATAATACTATTGATATACTAAATAAGCGCGTATTTGACATTTGTGCCATTACAAATAAAGATGTCAGCGTATACCTTAATGATAAAAAACTAACAATTAAAGATTTCTCAGAATACATTTCAGCTTACATTGGTCCTAAGAAAATTTGTCCTCGGGTTGTACAAGAGACTGCTCGGTGGCAGGTTGGTATAGCACCATCAGAATCTGGGTTTCAATGTATATCATTTGTAAACGGGATCAGCACTTCTGACGGAGGAACTCACGTTGATCACGTAATTAATCCAATAATTAAGAAAGTAACAGAAATTATTCAAGAAAAACATAAATCTGTAACAGTTAAACAACAATATGTCAAAGACAATCTTTTTGTATTTATCAATTGTCTAATTGAAAACGCAAGTTATTCTTCTCAAACAAAAGAAAAAAACATTACTAAAATTTCTGATTTTGGCAGTAGATTTACTCCATCTGATGATTTTATTATATCAATTTCTAAGATGGGAATCGTGGAAAATATTCTTGCAATCGCTGACGCAAAGGAGAAGAAATCTTTACAAAAAAAAGATGGTAAGAAAACAAGTAGGGTCATAATTCCAAAGTTGGACGACGCAAATAAAGCAGGAACAAAAGATTCAAAGTTGTGTACCATTATTTTTACAGAAGGAGATTCTGCAAAAGCTACTGCTATTTCTGGTCTTTCTGTAGTTGGTCGCGATACTTACGGAGTCTTTCCACTCCGTGGTAAGCTTCTAAATACACGGACGGCTACTTATTCACAATTATCTAAGAATGAAGAAATTAATAACATAAAACAGATCCTTGGTCTTCAGAGCGGCAAGAAATATTCTTCTGTTTCTGAACTAAGATATGGTAGAATTATGGTTATGACCGACGCAGACACCGACGGATTTCATATTAAAAGTCTTATAGTGAACTTTATTGGGAATGGCTGGCCAGAGCTACTAAAAACTGATTTTATCTCATCTCTGGTAACACCCGTGATTAAGATATCCAAGAAATCACAGACGATTCCCTTTTATAATGTGGACGATTATAAAAAATACAAAAGCGAAAACGATATTTCAGGCTTCAAGGTGAAGTATTATAAGGGTCTTGGTACTAGTACTTCATCTGAAGCTAAGGAATACTTTAAACAAATGAAAACTTTAAATTATAAAAATGAAACAAAAGAAGACGAAGATTATCTTAATCTAGCATTTACAAAAACAGAAGCAGATGCTAGAAAAAAATGGATACTTAGTAACATTAAGAATCCTAAAACGTTAGATTATAACATTAAAAAGGTAAATATCAAAGATCTAATTAATAAAGAACTTGTCCTGTTTTCTATAGCAGACAATATAAGGTCTATTCCAAGTATAGTAGACGGACTAAAGCCTTCACAAAGAAAGATCATATTTGCGTGTATAAAAAGAAAACTATATTCAGAAATTAAAGTGTCTCAATTAGCAGGTTATGTTTCTGAAGTTTCAAGTTATCATCACGGAGAAGCAAGTCTCCAAGACACTACTATAAATCTTGCACAGACATTCACTGGTTCTAATAATATGAATCTTCTTGAACCAGTTGGACAGTTTGGGACAAGGCTTCTCGGCGGTAAAGATTCTTCAAGTCCAAGGTACATCTTCACTCACTTGTCGAAGAACTTTAAAGAACTATTTAACGACGACGACCTGGATTTGCTAGATTACCTAGACGATGATGGTCAATCTATCGAACCCAAGTTTTATGTTCCAACATTGCCTATTATTTTAATAAACGGCGCTTGTGGTATTGGGACTGGTTTCTCTACAGATATCCCTTGTTTCAACCCAGATGACATTAAAGATCGTCTACTAAGACTCGTAGAAGATGAAGATTCCGACATAGAAGAGTTGACACCATGGTATAAAGGTTTTACAGGGACAGTTAAAAAGGTGGAAGAAAATAAATGGACGGCACATGGTATTTACACAATAAAAGCAAATGTAATCACAGTTACAGAACTTCCAGTTGGAACTTGGACTGAAGACTACAAAACGTTTCTAGATAAACTAGAAACTGAAAATACAATCTATGGTTATAAAAACATGTCTACCGAGACAAATGTTCACTTCGAAATTAAAATGCCGTTGGAGACCGTTTATGAATGGAAAGATAACCACGAAATAGAAAAGAAGCTTAAATTAGTAAGTCACATATCTGCTAAGAATATGTACGTATTCAATGAGAAAAATGAAATAGTTAAAATGGAAAGCCCAGAAGAGATAATATATCATTTCTGGAGAATTAGGAATGAATACTACATTAAGCGAAAGGATAACGTAGTAAATAAACTAAAAAAAGAACTAGATATCATAACGGCAAAAATCAACTTTGTAAATGATGTAATAGATGAAAACATCAAGGTATTTCGTCAAAAACTTACCTACATAAATAAACAGCTAGAAGATAAAAAGTACATCAAACTAGAAAATAGTTACACATATTTAACAGATATGAAAATACATACATTCAGCGAAGACACACTAGAAAAACTAATGAAGAAACAAAAAGATACACAAGAAGCGTATACAAAAATATCTGGTTATAAACTAAGAGACTTTTGGATGGACGACATCAACTAAATATTATAGTCTCCTAGGAGACAAAAAAATTCATTTTATTTTAAAAATAAAATATTTGGATAAACTAAACTAATATGAATTTTTTTATGGCATTGATTGTCGCTATATCCGCGTGGATGACTTTTTCAGTTCTAAATGAACTAGCTCTTGCAAAGGATGGTAAGGGGTGCTGTCGCACTAAGAATTGCGGAAAGGGTAGACTTGCCTCCTCTCTATGGTGGATAAATCTAGTAGTAGCTGTAGTATTTACTGTTTATATACTAACAAAACTTTATGATAACTATGGTGGTGTAGTAAAGTCTGCTCTTGTACGTAGGAACCCTGTTAGAAGGGGTGTAGAGATGGTTTTCGGTAATTAAAGATGAAAGTCATTTTTAATTTCTAATAGTACAGGGGCGTGGTCACTTGCTAATGGCAAACTTTCGTTGTTTTCACCAATATGTTTTAAGCATTTACTGGCAATTTGATTAAAATTAAAGTTCTTAGTAAAGAAATAATCAAGTCGCCAACCTTTGTTCCTGTTTCTAGTGGCAGCAATTCCGTTTTCTTTGCGAGCCCTTGGATCCCACCAGGTATAAATAATGTCGTCATCTTTAATAGCATCTGCATATCCAATAGCCTGTAAATCTGTATAAAATTCAAGTTCGTGGCTGTAATATCCAGGACCTTCGGCTACAGACGATTTATCAAAATGTGTCGAAACGGCAACATTCAGATCTCCGCAAAATACGACGGGTCCATTAATATTATTTAAATAGTCAATCATAGCTTCCATAAAATAAATCTTATTGTCAAAATTTGTACCACTGTTCGGGGCATAAACTGTGACACATGTAAAAGATTCAAATGTAACTGTTATAACTCTACCTTCAAGATCTTCATAACCCGGAAAGATTGTAGAAATTTTAAGAACATCCATATTTTCTCTATAGAAAATAGCTGTTCCAGAATATCGGTCTGCGGTCCTAGCCCCATCCATTTTAGATTCATTAAAGAAAGATTTATAACCAGGAATAGATATTCTTTTAGCATTTTCTAAACTACATCTAGTTTCTTGTATACATATAACATCTGGTGAGTAATCATCTATTAGTTTTTTTATAGGACTGTTATCTTGTGGACAAATTGGTACATTCTTCTTAAGTTTAGAACTAATTTGATCATTAAAGATACGAGAGCGAATACCGTTGACGTTCCATGTAATTATATTCATATTAACAAATATAAATTATGATATATACTTAACATTCATATTTTTTTGCAAATTTATTTTATGAGCTTATTTGTCTTAAAGAATATATTTACTTCTTCTTTAGACTGGGTAAATTTTAGAGGCCTCTGCTCCGGAGGATTCCACAGCTTACTTATTAAATTATAAGCGTTTTTCCATTTTTCTGACCCTTCTGTCAAGATACTAATACAGTGACAATGTTTAATTATTATATCATTAAGATCTGTTATTACTTTTATTAGTTTAATGTAAGCAGGAAGAGGTAATTCATTTTCTTTTTTACATAATCCAAGATTTATAAATAAATAATAAGTTAAAGAATTGTCTTTAATGTATACCCAAGTATTTTTGAAATATGTTAAAAATTCTTCAAATCCGTCTGCGTCGTATACTACATCTGCTATTAAATTAACCGTAAACATTTCATTCTCTGGATTTAAAGTTATATTATAACCTTCTCGTTCTAATATACTTATTTCTTCCATTATTATAAAGTAATTATAATTTAAAAATTATAATACTGCCGCATAAATATTACGTTTTTATATTATTATTAAGATATTTGATTAATCATGTAATTGTAAATTACACTTTTTAGTAATGGAAGAAATTCTACAAGAAGACATTTGGGAACAGGTTTCGGATATGTTAGAAAAAGAAAATATTAAAGATAAGATTTCAGAAAAGTGTAATCATTTAAATGACATGTGTAAACATTTAAATATCGTATATGATCAAAAAGATGGTAATGAAATTTGCACAGATTGTGGTCTAGTTGTAAATAGTAGAATTTGTGAATCTTGTGAATGGAATAATCATAAAGCAGACGACGGAACATTTAGTGCTAGTTCTCAGAGAGCAGATCTTTATGTATCAGATAACCCATACGAAACCGGGGGGAGTATCCCAGGTTTTCATAAAAATAGTTTTATAATGAGAATACATTTGCAACAAACATTTAGCCATAAGCAAAAAACATTCTGGAAAACATCAGAAAAATTCAATCATTATATATCTGCAATAGGTATTCACCAAAGCGCGTTATCTACTGCTAAAGATATGTGGCATATATGCATGGAATCTGGAAAACTTACTAGAGCGTCTGTAAGAAATGGTCTTATCTCTGCATGTTTATATTATTCTTGTATTTATAATAATCTTCCGGTTGACCGTCAAAAACTTATAGACAACACAGAAGGAAACCAAAAAGGGTTTCTAAAAGGTGAAAAAATATATCTAGAGATAATGGAAGATAATAAAAATTATGGGTATTTGGGTAAACAAAAAATAGACATCAAAGAAAACGATACATTTGTTAAATTTTGTAGCGAATTGGGGTTGCCTTTTAAAACTATTCATATATGCAATGAGATATACACAAAGAGTTTAGATCAGCTAGATTCTGTAACACCAAAGTCGATAACGGCCGGAATCTTATTTTATGTAATTAAGTACAGACTAAATCTAAAACAGCCATCAAAAGCTAAAGTGTCACAAATCGTGAATGTATGTATTCCAACTATTAATAAAGTGGTTTCAATATTGGAACATATTTAAACAAATAAATTATAATATATAAAAAGTACTATATACATTAATGCTTTTATTATTTGTACTTATGACGTGTTTTATAATTAATCCGTTTCCATTTCCATCTAAAGTTTATACAATTCAAAATAATTTAAGGCGCAATGTAATTGGAAATTTAAATCGAGAGGATATTTTAGAATCTTTAACACCTCCTTCGGGAGGTGAACTAAAACTTTTAACACATTTAAACGGGGCCGCGTGGGCTCAAAATTGGCTTATACATATGGCAAGGAACGACACTGAATTATATGATGAACATTACTGTACAGAATGTCTCAGAATGAAACAGGCTTCAGATGTTTACACATCTGAGGAATATTTCTATTTTGGATTCTACCCAGAAGAATCTAAATGTGGACAATTTGAACCTAAATATATGGCTATGTTTGTTTTAGATAAAAAACGAAGGGCTTTAAATGCTAAGCTTGTAGTTGAAAATCCTAAGTTTATTCACGAAGAAACTATGTTAATACCATTTGAAAATAGTCTAAGGAAGTTATGTGATGAATCATATGTGTTTTTTAAGTACGATGAACTTAAGAGGCCGGGTCAAATAAGATACTACTACGAATGGACATTCATTAATTAAATATAAAATTAAATTAAAATATCTAGTATTTATTAAATGCAAGTAGACTTCGGCACTTTTAAAATGGTTAGACTATCAAAAAAAAGACCTGCAACTTTTTTTGGTAAAAAATCAAATAAAATAAAGGATATGTCTGATAAAGAACTTAAGACTAAATTAAAAAGGGTTGGTATTAACATATCAAAACTAAACTCTAAAAGAAAAAGATTACTTCTTACACGCAAAGAAATGGAAAAGAAAGCAATGATGTTCAAGAATTTACAACTTCGATCAAAGAAAATTGGTATTAAACTTATGTATAAATCTAAGAGAAAAGGATACGTATATAAAACTTATACCCGTTTAATGAATGAACTAGGTAAAACAAAAATGAAATTTGGATGACCAAGGAAAGAAGAAGAGTCTCTTTTTGGATGAGGCTCTTATAAAAGAACGTGAAATATTAAATTAAGATTCGATATGACGAAATCTAATGAAACCTCATTACAAATTAGATTTCTGAGAAAAGAATCTTAAAAAAAAATAAGTTATTATAATATAATATGTCTCATTTAAGCACGCTTAGTTCTCAAGCAGCCATGGTATTTTATTCTTTATTGACTTTCTTTATAGTCCCCTATTTTACAACCCCCTTAATTAACGGAAATAGTCCTAACAATTGTATAGTTGGTTTTACGGTTGGGTTTCTTATATCTATATTTTTATGGTTTATATTCGGAGAATACTTAACTTCTCAGTAAATTTTTAAAAAATAAATGTATATTCATTATAATATAACAAATGGCTTGTTTGCAATATTATTATGAAAATGAAAAAGACGCTGAAAACTATGCTATTAATTGTAATAATAAGATATTTAAAAATTTAAATGATGTAGAAACCTTCAATAATAAAGATCTTTTAGACTTTGTGTCACGTGAATACTCCAGAGAAGCTTTTCCGGATAATTCACCTTTTGAGTTTAAAGATAATTACATAGAATTATCAAATAATGAAATATGCAAAGCAACAGAAATGTCTCTTGCACCTCAGCAAAAATTTATGGGACAGATTATGGGTCCAAGTTCCAATTTTAATAATATGCTTATCTTTCATGGACTTGGTTCCGGTAAATCCTGTACATCTATAGTAATTGGAGAGGCTCTTAAAAATGCAAGCAATCAAAGACTTTTATTTGTTGTTCCAGCTCCTCTTGTAGATCAATACTACGAAGAGATAGCAGGGGAAATTAGAAATGGAAAATTCTTTTCATGTCCATCTTTCTGTCTTATTAAAAACGGAGGTAAATTAGAAAGAGACTTTTATGTATCGCAAGCTCAAAATTCTATACTTATTGCTAAATTAAGACAATATGAAAAGGAACAAACAAAGTTATACGTTATCCAAGAAAGAATTGATGCCGGCGACAACACGCCTGCTACTGCAAAATTATTTAGTTCTCAAGAAAATAATCTAAAAGTACTTAAACGATCTCTCGAGAACTATCAAAAGGACCTTCGTGGTAAAATAATTAGAACATTTGAGATAGTCACTCATCAGACATTTATAGAATCTATTTATAAAACGGGGAAAGAAGGACAGTTAATAAAGGGTTCTAGACTTTTAGAAGATACAGCATTGTTTCACGAAAACGGTCTTCTAATAATTGACGAAATTCAAAGACTTGTGAGTGAAGGCGGGATATTTTATAAAAAGTTGTACAACGCAATAAAGTATTATTTTCATCCAAAGTTAAGAATAGCAGTTATGTCTGCTACTCCTATTTATGATAATCCATATGAGCTTGCTCTTACGATAAACTTACTTAGACCAAGAGTTCCGTTTCCTATAAATAAATCAGACTTTTATAAGTTTTTCGTTGGTCAATACAACGGAGACAACTGCGTACAAAATACGGGTAATAAAACATCGATATCGGAAGATTCTTGTATAATTAATAAAGATCTTATTCGTTACATTTGTTCTGGTTATGTCTCATATTTTAAAGGAGGTAATCCAAATGCATACCCATATAAAAGGCTAATAACAATGGAGCATGCATTTTCGCCACAACATAAGCAAGAATACATTGGAGCGCTTAAGTCTGATGTTTCTAAAGACAAAAACTTTGGAAAGAAAGCAGACGGTCTTGGTACATATGAAAATGTACTTTTGGGTAACTATGAATCTGAAACAGAGGACAAAGTTTCTGGGTTGTATGTTACTACACAGCAATACTCAAATATATTTCTTCCAAAAATAGGAGAGATAGTAAACAAAACATCATCTGAGAAAAAACAGGCTCTACAATTATTTAAATCTAATTTATTTGGAATGAAATTTAAAACGCCTACAGATGTTATCAATTATGTAAAACTATTTTCTACTAAATTTGCAACTATAATTGAATTAACTCTTAATAGTCCGGGACCTGTTTTTATATTTTCAAATTGGCTCACATATGGAGTAGAACCTCTTGCTATTATATTAGAGGCCTGCGGTCTTGCGCGATTTGATAAAGAAGATCGTGGAAATGGTAGATACTTTATCTGGAGTTCAGAAACAAAAACTAAAGATCGAGATGGAACTCTTATAAAGAAAGCTAGAAATACGTTTAACTCTAATACTAATTCAGATGGTAGCCAACTAAAAGTAATTCTAGGAACTAGATCTGTTATGGAAGGAGTTTCTTTTAAAAATGTAAAACAAGTACACATTACAGAACCGTGGTGGAACGAATCTAGAATAGAACAAATTTTAGCGCGTGCATCACGTTACTGCAGCCATTCAAGTTTACCTATAAATGATCAATATGTTGACATCTATAGACATTATAGTGTATTACCAACTACACCGGGATCTCGCGATGAAGACGTGGCAGCAGTCCTAGGAGAAATTGGAAATCCAGATTGGCAAGGCTTATCTACATACGGGATAGACCAAAAAATGCTCATGTCTTCGCTAAAGAAATATTCTATAAATAATGAATTAGAATTACTTTTGAAAAGTTGTGCGATAGACTCAGAAATTAATAAAAATGGAAATATAATTCGTCTTGAAGAACACGCAATACCATCCGGGGCTGGTTTGTATCAAATATTCTATAAAAATCCCTCTAATGGAAGAATGTATATTCGTGAAGGTATTCCAGAAAGTGTAACTTTCACCCAAGTTTACAATAGAGATTTTAGCTTTCCAAATAAAGATTTCCCAGTAAAATTCACGGAGTCTACACAAGACGAGACTGGTAAATTAGTCCCATATCCAGATCCAGAGATATTAACAGAACCAATAGTAAATACAGATCTTAATGTTAAAGAAAATATAGAACCATGGAAATCTCCCGATACATTGAAAAACTTGGAAATCTCGGATGAGATAAGATCTTACATCACTAAATTGTATCAAAATTATATATTATTGCCTCAATTACGTAAAAATTATTTCAATGAAACTGGTGCAGCAAAAATTAAATTCAGAGAAGATCCTGTTAAAAGAATGAAACTAATAAAGTGTATAAAAGAATTATCAGTACAAAATTTGGTATCTAGCTCACTTAAAAGAGAAATAGCTCAACAATTTAATAAAGAATCTCAAAAACAAAAGATAAACACAAAGGTGTTAGATTTAATTTATAGATATAAGGTTTACCCAGAGTCTTATTTAGAAGAACTACTAGAAATTGCAGTAAATAACCCTGAGTCCATAAATCAGACTTTAAAAACTGTCTCCGGTAAAGGCAATTAATTTATAAAAATAAAATGTAATGATATTATAAAATGAGTGCAGAAACTTTAAAATTTTTTGAAGATAAAACAACTGAGGAAATTATTAACTGGATGTTAAGTAATCTATCAGAAGATCAAATAAGAAGTTGTCTAGATCAGTCTGGTATTCCTGATACTTCTGTCATAAAAGGCAAAGAGCCAATAGCGTCCGTCGGCCCTGATCCAATTCAACCTATACAAAAGAAGTTGCAACCAGGTGAAGGTTCTTCTTCTGATCCTCTTCCAGAAAAACCAAGGAGTGATATTACCAAGACTTTCTTGGATAAATATCGTAAAAATTGTAACGGAAAAGGATATTTAATAAAGTCTGTTTCAAAGGATGCTGGCGGCAGCGGCCGAGTTGAATACTATCAATTCAAGGAAATAGAAGATGGCGATACAGTTGTTACACCAAATGTTATTGTAGGAGATGTAGGATGGGTTAATAAGAATGTGCCGGTTTCTGAATTTAGACAGTTCTGTACAGAAGACGATCGTGAGATTTTTGAGTTTTTAAAGGAAGAAAATATGGACACTTTCGTAGGAGCACCTTCAGAAGTTATAGAAGTCGCAGCTGATTATCCATCAAGTGGGTTGGCATCTCCTTTACCTATTATAGCTCCACCAATTGGGATTACCCCGGAACCCACGCCTGTTAATCCGGTTTCAGAAGAAGTTCAGATAACAGAGCCAATGTTAAGAGCTCTTAAAATTCAGCAGAAATCTCAGCAGGTAATGAGTACAAATTATCCAAATTTGTTTTCGAAGAACTTAACAATGTTTCCAATTTTTGTTTATGGTTCTGATGGAGATTTAGTTTTACATTTAACAACTACGGTAGAAGATGGTAAATTAACATTTATAAAAGAATCAACTGATAGGAGAGTACTAAATACTTCATTTAGGAAGATAACAACGGCAATAAAGTCAAAGGTTGAAGCTGGTTTATATAATCCAACGGAAAATATACGAGAAGAACTAAACGAGGCTCTTAAAAATGTTTCTCAAGATATAAGAGAAACAATACGTACAATCTACGACCCAGAGAAAATCGAACGTTATACTTACTTTGGTAATCTAGATGATGAAGAGCCAGATTGGTTAAAAGAGGCCGGACAAATACTTCCGGATTCCCAGGAAAATTTTAATGAGGACATGTTAATAGTTCCAAAAACAATTTCAAGTACTCCTAAGAGTAAAAAAGTTTCTGATATGACAATTCCAGAAATAGAAGAACGCATGAGAATTCAATTTGGAGAACAGTACGTAAGAGACTATAAACCAGAAAAGTATGTTAATTCTTTAGGAGTAACAAATGTAAGATATGTAAAACGCCCAAATTGTCCATCTGAAGATAAACCAGTTATGGTTTCGCGTCCTATATTTTCAGAATTTCAAGGTAAACCATCTCTAAATTCGGGACCGGGAAGATTTGGAGAATCAGACTCCGACTCAGACGAAGATTTGTTATTTGATTAGTTTCGTCGTTTAGAAGGGCGCTTTTTAGATATACCACTAGACTTAAATGATTTTGTAAGAGAAGATATACTCTCAGATACAGATAAATCATCAAGTTCACTAAATAATTTCTGAGCATTATATTCATCGGCCATTTTTATCATCTCATTTTGTCTTTCTAACTGCAATAAAAGTTCCGTATTGTATTTATCGTTGTAATGTAAAATGAGTCTTTTAAAATTTTGGTTTAGGATAAGACCCCATGCTTCATTTATCTTGTTTATGTAGCCATGAAAAACTTCATTATTATTTATATTTTCCTGCAAAATTTTTTTAAAAAATGGAACTTCTGCTCTTATCTGATGGTCAACGAAAGGAACGCCGAAAATATTCTGTTCCATAGAAACTACTATATTTCTTGCTGCAGTATCCATGATAGTTTATATAGTATAATTATTTTTTTTAAAGTTATTTATTTTTAGCAATTATTAGTTTATTACTATAAAATAAAAATAATATATTATAGTAAATGCCTATATTTATTCGTCCAGATGCCACTGTAAATGTATCGCCCCCCGAACCAAAAAAGGTACTAGAACCTGAACCAAAAAAGGCACCAGAACCTGAACCAAAAAAGGTACCAGAACCTGAACCAAAAAAGGCACCAGAACCTGAACCAAAAAAGGTACCAGAACCTGAACCAAAAAAGGCACAGGAGTCTCAACCAAAAAAGGTAAAACATCTGTCCAGCGAGAATCTTACAATCGCCTAAGCCAAAAAAGTAAATCTATTAATTTTACAGAAAAAAAATTAAGTTAAAAATTTCAATTGAATTATTAATAAAAAATGAATTCACTTGAAATTTCTTTTATAGGATCTGCTTGTGGAAAGAACAGGTTTGAACCTAAAAATAAGATAACACTGCTATTGTTATGTAGGCAATACAAAGGTGTATATAAATCACTATTCTTTGACAGGGGTATATTTACACTTTTAGATCCAACTAAAAAAACATATGATGAACAACTCAAAAGAATATACAGTGATTATAAAAAAGAAGTATCCAACCCAGAAGAATTTGAAAAATTACAAATAGATATCAAGAAAAGACTTAAACATGAAAACGAAGACATAAAAGAAGAAGATTTAAATCGTGCAACGAGTTTTCTTGAAAATTCAATGAAAAAAGATTGCGGTACAAATAATGAAAAAAGAATAATCAGCAAAATGAACTATAAAAAAGGCAACAACAAGATGTATTATTATTCTGAAAATAATTGGACTATAAGAGGTTTTCATGACGCTACCTGTGCAGATCTAGTAATAGAGATTAAAACAAGGATGAGACCTCAGAATGTTAGGAAAAACGAGTACGATCTTTATCAATTATTTGGATATCTTTTGGCAATGAATAAAACAACCGGAAAGATTGTACAAAAATACGCCGATAACGTATATGATTCTGACACAGAAACGGACTATGAATATGGAATAATAGACATCTCAGTTGAGACATGGAGAATTAGGTTTGAAAAATTTAAATCTGAACTAAACGCTTTCTTTGAAGAGATTAATAAATACTCAAATGATACATTTGATCCATCTAACGTTATAGATCCTAAGGAAAATCCTATAGCATCATTTGATATAGATGGTATTCCCCATAATGTAAATCCAAAATATGAAAAAATAGTAAACGCTTTAACTTAATTTTACTTTTCCAGTTTGACTTATTATATTTATTTCTGCTTTCTTCCCAGGCAGTTGTATTATCTCAAGGGCTTGTAATATTTTACTAGATAGATTACCTCCAAACGCCCTTGACAGAGAAATATCTGTTCTAATAAGAGCATTATTACATGCAGAATTTATTTGTTTAAACCTAGAATGACCCATTACAACATAATTAGCACCGCTAAAAAATTTTAGTTGTTTATCAAATTTGCTACATTCTTTTTCATCAAACGATTTTGACTTAGAATACAATCTAGAAAAAACTGGATTTTCTTCATCCATTTCCTCTAAATATTTCGGTATTTTACCTTTTCCTTGTAACCATAGACTAGTTTCCATGTTAATCTTAGATATGTCTACCTTACCAGTCTTTAAATTTAACCCATTTTTGATTAGTTTATCTGTAATAGAACCATGTATAAATATGAATTCACCGAGTTGTAAAATTAACGGTCTAGTTCTACCAATCAATGAACCACCTATACCCCCTGGCATTAAAAACTTAATTCTGTCAACGTTGTATACCTTTTTAAACTGTTCTATGTCTTTTGTTTTAACATAGTCTCTAATAAATTGCTTATCATTTTTAAGGTAATAAGGATATAGCTCGTGATTTCCTATTAAAGATATAACTCTACCATTAGATTCTTTGGCCTGAGCGTCCAGCTCCAATATTAATCTTATTATTTCTACTTCACCGCTTTGTTCTAGAAAACTTTTATCTATTTTTGTTTCAGGTCGTTTACCATCTAATGTATCGCCTAGTTGCACAAGATATGTATCTCCGCCTATCCATTCTAAATTTTTATTAATAAGATTACACATTTCGAGTATTTTTATAAAAATTTGAAAATCACCATGTAAATCTCCTATTGCTATTATTTTATTCATATATCTTATATTATAGATTATATATTAAATATTTTAGATATAATCTCTCTTTTTGGTAAACCGCTGTATGTATTTTCTTTAGTTATTATAGTTGGAAATAATATAGTATGTCCTGGAATAAATATACTCTGTATTTCTTTTATTATATTATTTCTTTCGTCTTGTATTAAATTTGTGAATATATTATCAAATTCAAAAGTGTATCTTTCTGTTAATTTGACCACAGTATATTTTACATTACTTTTGGAAATTTTTTCCTCTAAGTCTTCACAATAAGGACAATTCTCTTTAACAAGTACTATTATACAATCTGATAATATATTAAACTTTGCTTCTTCTTTATTTTTTTGTTTAACGCTGTAATCAAAAGATGTATTAATTGTATAAATAGAAATAAGTGTAAATATAATTATAACTGCACATATAATATATTTCATTGTATAAATTAAGGTGTATATTAAATTTTGCATAATTTTACATAAATTAAAGAAAATTCAAAATAAAGTAATATATATCATGAACGTCTTAGTAGTGAATGATTTTTCGTGGGACAACTTTGCTCTTGTAGCCAAGAGAGTAAACTCAAAATGTATAAATCCAAATCATAGAATAAATTATTTCTACGGAAAACACATGCAATATATATCAAATATTTGTAATCAGAATATGATGCATCTATTAAGATTAGCACTGGTAAAGGATAAAGAGAAGCAATCCATAGAAAATAGTCTAAAATTTACAAAATTCTGTATTATATTTCATAATTTTATAGAGTACAATACCATAACTTCCTTTTACATTAAGACGTGCGAAGAAAATAAAATTCCTTATTTTATATTTTCAGAACATTGTGAAAAATTCTACATGAATGGAGAGTATATATCAGAAACAAAATTCAAAACATGTGTAAGAGAAATAGAACTAACGGAAAGGGAAATTACAGTTAATATTCCTCCCACACTAATCTTTGAACAAGAATTTGCTTGTCCTAAAAATATAGAAGAAGTAATAAATAATCTTAGATCAAGATATCAAGTTATAAAAGATGAAAAAGATTCTAAGAAGATAATTTATGACGAAAAATTAGTTAAAGAGCGTAAAAAACTTATTAAGTCTGGTAAGGAAATTAGCTATCTAGAATATATGAACAACAAGAAAAAATGGTTAAAAGAAACTGTACCAAAGCACTAATCTTTTAACGTCGACTTAGCAAAATTAATTCCATTTTTGTACATTTCTATTATGAATTTTTTATCCATTTTATCTAAATTTAAATATATATTAGGATCATCTTTGTTTTCACATAAAACAGTAAAAGTACTTCTTGGTTTTGTTTTTTTAATCATATTAACCATTAAATTACCAAGATATGATCCTGAATTACTTGCCGTCTCTACGATTATACTATATCCACATACATAAATATCATCTGGCGGAGACCCATATAAATTCTTACAACAACCATCAACAAATTTATCTCCGTTTATTTCTACTTGTTTAAAAATAAATGGTATACTCATAGACGCCTTCATGGCGTCTTTTAATTTAACGTCTGGATATATTTTATTATTTATATTTGTGTATTCATTTTTGGTTAAATTTGTTGCGTATATATTTACATTTACGTTATATTTATTACTAAAATCTCCTACTGTTATATTTTCGTCTACATTAGTCCATAAAAATCCTATCAATGTTTCTAAAAATGAATCGTCTATAATATAAGATTCAGACATAAAATTATTAAAATTATAGTTTACAATATGGGTCAAATCTAACTCTAAAAATTTAGAGAGGATATCCTTGGGTTTATAACCTGATATATATAAACACCCTATGAGCGATCCAATAGAACAACCGTAGAAATTTTTAAGATCTAATAATTTGTTTTCGTGAATATACTCAAGGGCTCCTATAAATACTACACCAGAATAGCCACCTCCTCCTATAAACAAGTCATTCATTTATTTAAATGAGAATTTTTTAATATCAGAATGTTTACGTACTCTGGGGTAAAAGTTTGCAAATAGTCATCTTTCTTTTGCCAATTACGGTGATGACCATTTTTTTCTGTAAGTGAATGTGCAAGTTCGTGGAATAACGTAGATATTATCTCTCTTTCTGGGTACATATTACCGGATGAATCATACATCTTAATACCTATCTCGCGTCCTTTATCAAAATTCCATCCAAGTATACTTGGATTATTGTATAATAGTTCTTTAAAAGAAGTATTCTGAAGTCTGGTTCTGAGTAAACTTCCATCTTGTTTATTTAATCTATAAGATAAATGAATAGATATATCTCTTAAAGTATCTATTATTTCAGCCGTTTTTAAATCCCTTGCACGATACATTCTTCCAGATTTGGTTCTATAAGATCCAGAACAAGGTCTAAATAAGATGAATAATAAAAATATTAACGTAATTATAATTACAACACTCATTTAATAATAATGTTAGATAAATTATTATTTTTTTTAGGAGTAAGTTCTTGGAATATAGACAATATTCTTGTGAAAAAAAATATACTAAATGATAAATTTTTAAGACCAAATAAAAATATAAAGTCAATAAATTTATTAAAACTACTTGAAGAACAAACGCCTTCCCCTAAGATATCATTGTATAGAGTTAATAGATGCGAGAAACCGGATTTTAATACAAAAGTATTCTGTGTTATTTATACTGTTTATTTTATAATTATAAATTTAATTCTTCTTATTCAACCAATTTATACAATAATTATGTTTTCAAAAGAACCATATAAGATAAAATATCTTACATCTTTCTTCTTACATATAAATTTATTTATAATTCATATCTGGTGCAAAATATATTTTAAAACTAATCACTTCGAAAGCATTAATATATGTAAGGCTTTTAAAGGAACTCTTATAATAACTTCGAGTATATTCTCAATTGGTATGAATCTAATAGATATAACATCTTTTTACAACGAGTATCATTGGCTAAATACTTTCAATAATAAAACTGTATTTTTTATTTTAATAGCAATAGAGTGGATTTATTCAAGACTTGTTGTATTTTTGTTTGTTTACACATTCATGTTTGTTATAAATTACCACATAGATAGATTAAAAAAGATAAAAATTGAGATAGAAAAAAATGAATTCGATTTAGAAGGGAATGTTTGTTTAAGCAATTTAATTATAAAACTAGCAAAAACGAAAAAAGAAATTGAAAAAACAATAAATTTATTTAATGGAATAATATCATACACTACAATTCTCGGAGGCATTTCTCTTGCCATATTTATAAAAGATGTATTCCCCAGTGGATCTACAAGAGAAATTAACTTTGAAGACCACGATAGATATCTATTACATCCAATTATATTATATATATGTAATCAAATTATTCTTATAATTAATATGTCAAGATATTCTTATTCTCGAGGAGACATCTTATACTTTATAAAATCTATCGATTTTATTAATAGATTCTTGACAAGGATGTCAACTGAAAAAATTATAAAAAAATCAAATGGCAATCTAAACTTAGTAACGTTAAATATACTAGAAGATTCTGCTACAACAATAGATTGGTTGGTATTAGGAAATATGTTAACTGAAAAATGGTTAGATTTTACAGTGTTTGGAATATCAACGTCAGATGGAAAGTTAATAAAACAAAGTATAAGTATAGGAGGCACGTTGCTATTTGTTGTTAGTTTTTTACAGAATAATAATTAATTTAAAACTTAATTATATTTGATATATAAGATGGATGCATTTATTCGAAAACAATCTACAGTAGATAGAAAAAACTTATCTTATCAGATTCTTTCTTGGGAAGCCTGCGATGAAGAAATTGAAAACTTTGATTCTGATAATGAAGGTACTCCAGACATTAGATACAACATTTATTCATTCGGGGTTGATGAAAACGGAGAATCTGTTTGTGTAAGATTTGAAGGATATAAGCCTTATTTTTTTGCTCATATCCCAGATAAGCTTCAATCTAAATTCGATAATTTTAAGAAAAACGAAGTTGAGCGTTTCATTCGTAATAAACTTTTTAGAAATCGAGATGATCTTGAATCCGTAAGTATAGTATCAAGAATTAAATATAAAGGTTTTACAAATGAAACAAAGTGCAAGTTTTTAAGATTTGTATGTAAAAACTTAAATACTTTTAATCGCGTTAAATACATTTTAAATCCAAAAGATAAAAGTAAGTTACCAAGGATATCAAGTGTGCTTCAAAATGAACAAATCAAGTTTGAACTTTATGAGTCTAATATAGAGCCTTATCTTAGATTCACTCATAAAATGGAAATCCAGATGGCAAATTGGGTTACAGTTAAAAATATAACACAAGACAACGATATGTCAAGGTGTCAAAATAGTTACATCGCAAATTATGCATCTGTTAAAAAGTTAGATCGTCAAGAAATATGTAATCTTACACTTGGATCTTGGGATATAGAGGCTTTTTCATACTCTACTCGCTATGAAAACAAGAATGACTTCCCAGATCCAATGAATGAAAAAGATATAATCACGCAAATTGGTACCAGTTTGTATAAATTTAGTACAAAAGAATCATTTAAGCATGTCGTAACTATTAAAAGTCCGATAGACAACGATTGTGATCCAGTAGAAGGAGTATACATTGAAACTTTTGATTCAGAAAAAGATCTAATAATTGGTTGGGTTAAATTCATAAAATGTATTGATCCAGATATTCTAGTTCAATATAACGGGTATGACTTCGATTGGAAATATGTATGTGCACGCGCAAAGGTTCTTGGAATTGAGTATGTACTTGAAAATCTTAGTAGAATTGAAAGTAAACCCGCATATCTTCACGAAGACCAACTTAATACTTCTGCTTATGGTGATAACACGATGAAATATCTCAAGATGTATGGAGTAACACAGTTTGATCTTATGTTTATGATTAAAAAAGAACATAAGTTAGAGTCTTACAAGCTTAATGCAGTTGCCGAACACTTCACCGGAGATAAAAAAGACGACCTCAGCCCCGCAGACCTTTTCAATTATAATACTTCTACGAAAGACAAAATGGCTCTTGTAGTAAAGTATTGTGCTCAGGACACTTGGCTTCTTATTGAACTAATTCTAAAACTAAGAATTATCACAAACGTGATCGGTATGTCTAATATTACTATGGTACCTATGCAATACATTGAACTTCGAGGTCAACAAATCAGGGTTCATACTCAAATTGCTTATGAAACCAAGCAAGAAGGCTATTTAATTCCTGCAGCAGAATATAAACCGAAGACTGACATCTCAGACGAAGAAGAAAAGTTTACAGGGGCAACTGTTTTAGAAGCAACCCCTGGTGCACATTTCGAGCCTATTGCTGGTCTTGATTTTGCAAGTCTATATCCAAGTATCATGATTGCACATAATTATGATTATGCTACTATCGTTGAAGATCCAGAATTTGATAACTTACCAGATATAGAATACTTTGATATGAACTGGGAAGAAGATGACACTGACCCAGAAGGAAACGACATTAAAAGACCCGTAACTGTTAGATTCGTGCAGAATCGTACGGGTATTATGCCAAAGATTCTTTCTCGCTTATGGAAAGAACGTAAGGATATTCGTAAACAAATGAAAACTCTTTCGTCTGATGACAACTTATATGCAGTACTCAACGGAGTTCAGCTTGCTATTAAGGTAACGATGAACAGCATTTATGGATTCACCGGAGCAAGATATGGAAGACTTCCAAATAAAAAAATCGCAGCAGCAGTTACTGCTTGTGGTCGAGAAATGATTGCTCACTCCAAAAAATGCGCAGAAGAGTGGTACGACTGTGAAGTTGTATACGGAGACACCGATTCTATTTATGTAAAGTTCAAAAGTGATCTCAAAGGACAAGATCATATGAACTACGTTTTCAAAACTGCACCAGAATGTGCAGACCGTATTTCTGCTACATTTAAAAAACCAATCGATCTTGAGTTTGAAAAAGTTATGTATCCTTTTATTTTATATTCTAAGAAACGTTACGCAAGTTTATTCTGGACTAATCCGCTTAAGTATGATTACATAGACTATAAAGGTATTCAGGTAGTTCGTCGGGACAACTGTATATATGTAAGAGAAAACTCAAAACAGATCTTTGAATACATTTTTCTTAACGACAAAGTCCTTAATTATAACTTCGAAACAGTAGACGAACTCATTGAAACAAGCAAAGAATTCGCAAGGTCTAAGATTCGTAAGTTAGTTCAAGCAGAAGTTCCTATGAAAGAATTGATGCTTTCTAAGAGTCTTCGTTCTGGCTATGCATTCGATCGCAAAGTAATTTGCAATGGCTGTCAAAAAACCTACTACGAATTAAACGTCGTCGGTAAAAAAGAAATGAACATAACCGTTTTACATAAACTTGTTAATAAAAATAAAAGTCACGTTGAAGAATTTATGGAGACTGAACACACTTGTCCAAGTTGCAAGACATTGCAGTCGTTTTCTAGGTGCCCTGCTAATATCCCACATGTTGCTCTTTCTAGAAAACGAGAGGAACGCGATAAGATGGACAAGGTTGCATCTGGTGATCGCATTTCGTATCTTTTTGTTACTTACGAAGGTTCGCGACAATTTGAAAAAGTAGAAGACCCTGCTTATGTAATTAAGAATGCTATACCAATCGATTACGTATACTATTTCGAACATCAGTTCAAATCTGCTATTCAAACTATATTCGAGCCTATGATGGAAGATGTTTCAGAACTCTGGAAAGACCTTATTCCGGAAAAAGTAAGAAAAGTTCGCAAGAAGAAAACCGTTTAAAAATAATGTAAATGTATAATTATAAAATGGAATTACAAGAAAATATAACATTATACACTGAAAATTCATTAGAAATAAACCCCACTGATAAATTTAGAATGATATATTTTGATCCTCCTTTTAATTCAGATAGAGACTATAGACTAAATTGCGATTCTGACGTTGGGTTTTCAGACATATGGTCAGATAAAGAATACGAAGAATTTATAAAAAAGAACATTGATAAACTCTTTGATCTTCTAGAACAAGACGGAACTTTATTTTTCCATATATCATCGAGTTGTATGTATATACCTGAAAAAATATTAAGAAATAAATTTAAATTTGTAGAACCCATATTCTGGAAAAAATGCAGGTCAAAAAATAATGTAAAAAATAAACTAGGGTCTGTAATAGATATAATATGGAAATGTAATAAGATAAATAAACCGAAATTTAATTTAGTTTTACAAAAAAAAGATGAGAATTACCTTAGAACATCTTTTAAAAATAAAGATTCGGTTGGTAATTATTCACTTGGACATTTAGTTACAGAAAAGACAAAAAAGGGATATATGTACAATATAACTATCGGAGATCTAAATTTTAATCCAGACAGTGGATGGAGAATTAAACAAGAAGAACTCGAAAAACTTATACAAGATAACAAGGTGCATATACCTACCAAAAAGGGGGCTAATTTATATCGTAAAATTTATCTACACGAAAATCCAGGAAAACCTTGCACAGATCTTTGGGATGATATACACTCAATAAGCCAAGGAAATGAAGAAAGAAAATACCCAACTGCCAAACCTATTAAACTAATCCAAAGATTAATTCTTATTTCTACTGACCCCGGAGACAAAGTTTATGATCCAATGTGTGGGTCAGGTACGACTGGTCTAGCATGTTTTGAAACAGGAAGAAAATGTACTTTAAATGATATAAACAAAAATACAATAGATATTATTAAATCCAGATTTAATAACTGAGATAAACTTTATCATTACATTCTGAAATAAACTTATAAACATTATCTTGTTGAATTTTGATACACACACTTGAATCAGAATTTGCTTTACTTTGACCAAATAATGCGGCTATTCCGTTGTTTAAGCAAATTCTAATTCTGAGATGTGTATTTATCTCGCCCCCGTCTTTTGTAGTAATCCATATTTGTTTACTCACTGAGCGTTTTCTGGAACTTTTTAATATAAAAGTATGTTCATGTTCTTTATTAAAGTATTTATCTAAATTATTTTTTTTATCTATTAGAATTAAACATTTATTTACCTTATCGTTAATTAAGAGTTCTTTTGTAGCTGGTTCTCTAATATAAATCTTATGTAGAACACTAGTGACTAAAGAAGTACTGTTATTTATCTGATAAGCAGAAAACATAAGTCGCAAGTAGCATCTGAGCTTCCCTCCCTTGTTTGGAATATGCGAACCAATATTGTCTTGCCTAAATTTTTTAACTTTGTTAATTAATTCTAGAGGTGTAAACATCGTAGTATTTAACCAATCGAAAGTTGAAGTCTTAGTTTCATGATTTTTAATAGAAACCCCCACTTTGTTGCCATCTTCAAATTCTACCAATGCGTCCATCAAATACCTTGTTCCGCCTTTATGAGTCCACGACTTAATTTTAGATTTATATTTCTCCTCCAGGTGTTTATTTATACTATTATTCGGGTTTTCATTCATATGGCCGACGCAGCCCCGTTCATTCTTAATTCCGCTATGATGAACGGAGCCATCAGTCCGGAAAGGCATTATTATTTGTCTTTATATTAAACAATTTCGGTCTTAGTATTATTTTTTTTATGTAATTTTTAATGTAATTTTTAGTTTTAAATTTCTTTAAGTATAAATCTTACAAATTTTTAATTAATTTAGGGATACATTTTATACATTAGTATAACAGGAATGGCTCTTGACGCAAAGTTTAATGCTTTTAAGGTCAAACACGATCTCGGAGATGAAGCAATGGCTGAAATGTTAAGTATTTTCAACGATTCCTTTATTGAATTGGCTCATAAACTACTTAGTTCAAATGACATTCAGGTTCCAAAAACAACCCCAAAGCCCACAAAATCTACGTCTGACGAAAAGAAATTTGCTACTAAGATTGCCGCAGAATATGCAGCAGAAAATGACCTTACAATTGAGGATTTTGATAAACAAAAGATAACTAAGAAAGACATTGATGAGTATATTAAGACAAATAAATCTGGTAAATCAAATAAGACTATTCCAAAACTTGATACTACGCCTGTCGTTAAGAAAGAAAAAAAAGAACCGGTATCTAAGGAAAGATGCTGTGGCCTAACAAAAACCGGCGCGCCTTGTAATCGTCCAGGAACAGAGAAACCAGAAGGATCAAGCAAATGCTTCTGTTTTAGACACGCAATGGATTGGAAGATGTATGAAATTTCATCAGATTCTGACTTAGAAGAAGAAGAACCAGAAGAAGTATCAGGAGACATTTTTCGTGATCTTGCGGTTACGACAGAAGAATAAATTTAAGGACATAATTTATTTATAATTATATATAATGAAACTAGAGGAATTTCTTAATGGTAAAAATGTAGAAATATACTTCAACGAAAAACTAAAAGAATGTAAAAACTACGACAAACTCCCTAGGGAGTTAAAAAACTGCACTTGTTGTAAAAGACACAAAATCAATTTCCCCGTTCTTGGCCAAAGACTTGTATCTAAGGAATATACTGGTAATTACTTTAATAAAAGCGATTGTAAATGTCCATGTAGACATATAGCGCGCCATATTTGCAGAGAATGGGATCTTATTCACGGGGTCGAAGAACTATCATCAGAAGATTCCTCGGAATCAGATTCAGAAGATTCAGCAGGTTCTTTAGAAGATTTTATTGTACAAGATTATGGTTTTAATAAGAAAGAACGTAAAGAACTAGATCGAGAACTTGATAAAATTAGGAGGAAAAAAATTCTCGATGATGAATTAACTTAAATGGATAATATTCCAGCAAAATAAAAAACACTTGTAAAAAAAAAGAAAAATAAAAATAAACGGGTATAAAGTAATACATTATAGTATATTATAATAAGAATGTCGGTTGTAATTGCAATGAATCTATTTTCACCCCTTGGTCTTGTACCCTCTTCTTCTATCTCAACACCATCCTACAGCGGATGGCGCTATGTGGGGTCTATCGAACCCCTTAAGAATTTTGACCCACTGAATGTAGTAGAAAATGCACCAGATAACAGGCTTAAGTTTATTCGCGAAGCAGAACTTATGCATGGTCGCACAGCCATGCTAGCAACAGTTGGAATTCCTCTTCTAGAAGTTTTGGATCAAACTGATTCTACGCTAGGTATTAATTATCTAAGCTCTCTTGATTTTAACCACCAAGTACCTTTCTGGTTTACTCTTCTAAATTATGAAACTCTTCGCATGGGCGTAGGTTGGGTAAATCCCTTTACCGATGATGGAATTGATCCAAATAAGACTTTTACGCTTGAAAAAAATTATCAGCCAGGAAATCTTGGAAAGTATAATATGACAACAATTAGTAATGATCTTTTGAATAAGGAACTAAGCAACGGCAGGCTAGCCATGATTGCATTTGTCGGAATTGTTGCCCAAGAACTTGCACAGGGTAAGCAACTATTCTAGTTGTAAATTAAAATTTATTTATAATTCTTAATAGAACCTGTTCTTAAATTTACTTAAAGAATAATTTAATTATAAATTATAATGGAAAAATTACCGATAGAAGTTACAGGTATTATTTTCAAATTTGTTCATGACAATAATTTAAAAAATGTAAATACCCAATTTAAAAAGTTTGTATCTTGTGCGATATCTTACCATATTCTCCAAGAGTATAGAAGTATAGGAAATAAAAAGACAGTTTTAGATTTTACAGAATGTTGTTTTAGATACCCTAAGAGTATTAAACATCTAAAAATATGATAAGTATAAGGGACGCTAGCTCAGTTGGCAGAGCGCGGGACTTTTAATCTCGTGGACGTGGGTTCGATCCCCACGCGTCCTAGTTTCCCTTATATTTATCCTTAGTATGTTTTTAAGAATTATTTCCACCATGGGTTTTCTCCAGTTCTAAAATCTATTTCAGTCCAAGGACTTAAACTAACTATATCGTCATTTAATTCAGAATGTGCTAAAGCCAAAGATAATGGAGCGGGTCCTCTAATAACCTTTCCAGTTGAATCATATTGTGATCCGTGACAAGGACATATGTATTTATTCGATGCCCTGTTCCATGGAACAACACAACCCAAGTGTGTACATACAGCATTTATAGCATAATCTTCTAAATTACCATCTTCTTTAGTTATTAAATAATGGGCGTCTCCGTTAAGTCCTTCTACTAAAGAACGTTCTGGATAAGGGTGATCTTTAACCCAGTTAGACCCCTTTACATTATTTCCTAATGCGTCTTTTGCTAACAATCCCTTGCTAGAGTCGCCTCCCCCAGGTGGCACAAAAAAATAAATAAAACCACCCCCCATCCATCCAACGGGTAAAGAAGCCCCTGCTACTAAAACAGCATTTAATATGGTTCTTCGTTCCATGTCGGCCACGAAATTATCATCTATTTTTTTCATATTTATCATAGGAGTTTTTGTTATATATATTGAATTACTAGTTAGTGATGCTATAAAAGCAAATATATTATAATATAAACTCAACATAACAGTTTTTATTATATATTATATTATTCTTTAGATAGTATTTTAAAGAATTTTGTTTATAATTTTATATAATAATTTCATGCGATTTTTAGGGTATGGGATATACTACTTACTGTTTTAATGCTAAGTGGATTGCATAAAGACCATGTGACTGTGAGGCGGGCCGTGATCGCCCCCAAAACTTTAAAGCATATGGTGGATTATTTGCAAATATTGTTTTTAATTGTTCATTATTTCCATCCATTTTATAATGAGCTAATGTATGGCAAGACCCCATTTCTTCACAATACAAATAAGGAACATTATACCATAAATTCTTAAAATTTTCGTCTTCGTTATGCAATTTTTTAAACAAACCATCCATCCAATAATAATTCGAAGTAGAATTGTTATTCTTCCAGTATTTATCACATTCTTCTTTCCATTTTTGTAAAACAAAATTATTTTTTTTTGAAACGATAAACCAACTTGCTGGACCTATATGTTTTGGCATTCCTGCACCATGTCCGTGGTACATCCAAAATCCACTTGTTTCTACCGCTTGATTAACCCAATTATCTAATGGTTGCATACATAATAAAGTGGAGTCAGCCCAAACTCCACCGATGTTTTTAAGTAATGATAATCTTATAATATCAGATTTAGCCTGCAAACTTATTTTTTTTGATTCATCATAAATGTAGTCAATATCATTTATGTAATCTTTTAGGTTTTTATCATCTAATAATATTATATTCCAATTAGGGTTATTTATCTCCCAAGATTTACGAACTTGTGTTTGTAACCACGGGGCGTTTTTCCATCCTTGAAACCATAATAAAAATACATTTTTAGGTAGATCATTATAATTTAGTTGAGACATTGTATATAGTATACTATTAGAAAATAATTTAGATGAGGGTATTTTAAACCTCCTAAAATATCAGGTTTAAGAAGAAATTAAATTATAAACTGTTTCTGTGAATACAATATGATCCTAGAATTTAAAGAATTTTGTTATCTAAAATAATTTCATTCCATCTTGAATAACACGCTTCACGGGTCAAATATTTTTTACTGAAGTTATATGCATTTTCAGCTATTCGTTTTGCATCTTTTTCATTTTCTAAGCACCAATTTATATTTTTCAATAAATCAGACAAATCGTGTTTTACAGGTATGTAATGTTCCCAAGGTTTTAGTTTTTCAAAGAAAAATTCTTTATGCTTTCTATCCACAATAATAAGTGGCCTATGCGACCAAAGTAAGTGTTTTACCCTTGCAGAATAACCATTTCCCTCAATATCAATCAAAATAGAGTACTTTTTAACTAAATTTGGAGTTGAAATATATTTATCACCATTTAATTTAATATTATCGGATTTACTCCACGTATTTGGAATAATATCCATGTAGGATATTTCTTTGCTTAAATTATAAATATCTTTTCTTTGTTTAACAGTATTGATAGTTCCAATCCAACCAACTTTATTATATTCCGGTTTTGTTAACCCAGCGGAATCAATTTCTAAAATTAATTTATTATAATCTTCTATTCCAACCTCTGGCCAGGCATGGAAATTAAAATCAGGGACTGTTCTAAAAGTACTATTTATTTTTGAATAAGTATAATCTGATGATTCTTTTTCGAAATCACCGGTATAAATTTTTAATGGCTTAAAATCATCCCAATTATAAATTTCATTTGCACGTTTTATACACCAAATAGTTGAATCATTACGAGATTCATATCCTCCATTGTCTTCGAAATAAATTACTCCATTTTTTTTCCAAAAATTAAAAGACATTGTATATAGTATACTATTAGAAAATAATTTAGATGAGGGTATTTTAAACCTCCTAAAATTATGAAGACGCCAAACAGTAGAACAGAAATAAATTAAGATATTTTATTGATACGTTACGATTATTGCATATTCTTAATGTCATTGGATTTATTGTATTTTGGTTATAAGGACAACCGCCTATTTTAAAACACACACCGGGTATTTTAGTTCTAGTCGTTGGTGTACACCAAAGATAATAATTTATAAAATAAACAAAGGAACCAAAACCTAGTATATTTACCAGCATTTTAAGTGTAATACTTAATTACGCCCTCCTTTAAACTCCTAGGAGTCGTAATTAAATATTCTAATAAATTATGCCATCCACGGAACTGGGGTATAATATCTATACTTCTCTCGCGTGTGAAACAAAGTTGCATGAAAATTCATTCTTCTCTTGGATAAATTAGGTCTGAGATGATAACAAAATGCAGTATTCCAGGTATCATAAAAATTAGCCCACTGAGACCAAGGAACAACTCCTTCAGGTAAATCTCTACGACAAACTCTGATACCATTACGATCTACAAAAGAATTCCACCCTCTTATTGGCCATTCAGGTCTTAGTTTTTCTACTATTCTACAAATGTAATCCCTATGAGATCCTCTGAAATCATATATACAAATTCTCCATGAATATCCCCTATAAATCTTTTGAATATAAACACTTGCTCGAACTTTTATAATGTATAATTTATAAAATTTCTGTATAATAGTTGCAAAATCATCAAAAGGTGAAAAATCTATTACACTACTGCTATTATAGAATAGAGAAAGAGCTGCTTTATCTGCCAGGGTGGGGATATGCATTTTCTTACCTTGTTTTATGAACTCCTAAGAGTTTATTTAAAGTACATATATTTTCCTTTCTATCCAGAAATTTCTAATAGCAGTTCTAAAATATAATTTTCTTCTGGCCAAATAAGGTCTTTTATAAAAAACAAACGCTACACTCCATTTGTCATAAAATCTACCCCACTGATACCAAGGAGCTCTTTCGGGTGTAAGACTTGACCACGAACATCTCCACGGGGGAATTCTTCCCGCTTCAATATAAGCTCTCCACGATGGAAGAGACCATTCAGGTCTCAATACTGTTACTATTCTTGATACAAAATCTACATCATCTGACATAGGAAATAACCAAATAAAACATTTCTCCATATAAATCCCCTGATAATTTTTTGAATATAAACAGCAGCTTTTTTTTCTTTAATATATTTGGTAAATACTCTTTGTATAAGTTTACAAAAAGAAACATATGGTGTGAAGTCTACCTCATTATTAT